>Ga0247608_10000381_pt1 | contig 74712 bp, 65 predicted proteins | sample 176DNAGHGlowgp2_FD_193490 | JGI IMG/M metagenome (GOLD analysis project Ga0247608, IMG submission 193490) | Sheep rumen microbial communities from Palmerston North, Manawatu-Wanganui, New Zealand - 1766 DNA GHGlow gp2 | ecosystem: Host-associated > Mammals > Digestive system > Stomach > Rumen ... | reverse complement strand
CGGTAGTCAACGATGACGCCGGCGCCTGCGTTCTGGATACGCTGGGCGAGAGCTTCGACGATCGCCTGTTTTTCGCTGAGAACCTTTGCGTTAGGCATGTGTGTTTTTCACCTCCACACGATTGATCCGCGCTCAAAAAGAAAAGCCCCTGCGACATAAAGACGCAAGGACACGAAACGATCAAGAATCATGTTGATGTCCTCGGCAGGATTTACGGGCATACACCCACCTGCTGTCTTCGGAGCGCCAGAACAATATAGCAGACATTGTATGGCTTGTCAAGTATTATTTTCAGTTTGGAGTATGAAGTGTGGAGTTAAAAGGTTCCCGCCGCTTTTCAACTCCACACTCCACACTCATAATAGCGTGATCTTCATACACTTGTCCTTGCCGAAGTATTTCTCCATCTCGGCCTTATAGTCGTCGAACATCACCGTCGGCATCAGGGCCTGGACGCACCCGGCAAAGCCGCCGCCGTGGACACGCCACGCGCCCCTGCCCTCCAGGAGCTTTTTGCTCAGCTCCAGTCCCTGCTGGAGCTTGGTGTCCCCGGTGGCACTGGTTACTATATTATTTAACAGTGTCTCGGAGGAGCGGCCCGACTCGTTCATCAGGCGCAGGTAGGCATCCTTGTCGCGGTTTTTCAGCGCGTCGCGCATCTGCGGTACGCGCTCGTTTTCATCGAAGAAGTGCATCGCGCGGCGCACGGGGCGGTCGGAAGCGCTCCAGCCCTTTGCGCGAAACTCTGCCGGATCCACATCCGCCAGCACGCCCTTGTCAAAGAGATTGGCGATGCGGACCATATCCTCCGGAATGCGGGCGTAGGAGGTAGCAAGGCCCGCATGACTGCCGCCGGTGTCGGTCAGGCACAGCGTCAGGCCCATGCCCTCGAAGTCGGCCACGACCGGCTCGACCTCACCCGTACACAGATCGGCATAGAGGGTCTTGCCCAGTGCACAGGTAAGCTGACTCATGAGCCCGCAGGGCTTGCCGAAGAAGCGCTTCTCCGCCTCCTGTGCCGCGCGCGCGATGACGATGGGCTCAACGCTGCCACCGTTGAAAAGCTCGCTGAGGATCTTGCCCATCAGCACCGAGAAAGCCGCCGACGAACTCAGCCCCACGCCGGCAGGCAGGCTGCTCTTCAACGCTGCGTCAAAGCCGCCGATGTTGAGACCCAGAAACTCAAATGATGCCAACACCCCGCGCACCAGCGCCTTGGAGCTGCCGAACTCCGCCGTGCGCGGCTGGAGATGGTCGATGCGCAGCTCAAAACCTTCGATCCCGGTGCCGGTGATGTGCACGGTTTTGCCGCCGTTTGCCTCAAATTCTGCCGTGATGCCGCGATCAATGGCGGCCGCCAGCACGCGGCCGTTCTGGTGATCCGTATGGTTGCCGGCAAGCTCAGTCCTGCCGGGGGTAAAGAGCGTCTTCTTCATGGCGCATCTCTCCTTAAAGCTAACAGTTTTTTACAAAGCATACCCCACAAAGCCTTGAAAGTCAACCGCTTGAGACGCTTTTCCAATTTATGGTATGCAAAATTTAAAGATCGTACACATTTGGCTTGCACATGTCTGAAACGAAGGATATAATAAGAAATGATCATGCAATTTGTATGGCTCCCCGGGGAGGCATTTTATCATTAACGAAACGGAGAAACCTATGAAAAGCGCAAACGGAATCAACCTGACCATGCTCTGCGACTTCTATGAGCTGACTATGGGCAACGGCTATTTTGCCGACGGGATGAAGGACCGAATCTGCTACTTCGACATGTTCTTCCGCAGCGTGCCCGATCAGGGCGGCTATGCGGTCGCGGCCGGATTGGAGCAGATCGTTGACTATATCCAGAACCTGCACTTCAGCGAAGAAGACATCGCGTATCTGCGCGGCCGCGGCATCTTCAGTGAAGAGTTCCTAGACTACCTGAAGAACTTTGAATTTACGGGCGACATCTGGGCCATCCCGGAAGGAACGCCCATCTTCCCGATGGAGCCGGTGCTCACCGTGCGAGCCCCCGCCATTCAGGCCCAGCTTCTCGAGACCTACATGCTGCTGGAATTCAATCACCAGAGTCTCATCGCCACCAAGGCCAGCCGCGTCTGCCGCGCCGCCCAGGGAAGGACGGTCCTCGAGTTCGGCTCGAGGCGCGCCCAGGGCATTGCCGGGGCCGTAACGGGCGCGCGGGCGGCCTTCATCGGCGGCTGCGCAGGCACGGCCTGCACGGTTTCCGACCAGCTCTACGGCGTCCCGGCCGCGGGCACCATGGCCCACTCCTGGGTCCAGATGTTCGACACCGAGCTCGACGCTTTCCGCAGCTACTGCCGCACCTATCCGAACAACGCGGTGCTGCTGGTGGATACCTACAACACGCTCAAGTCCGGCGTTCCCAATGCGATCAAGGCGTTCAATGAAATCCTCAAGCCTCTCGGCATCAAAAAGTGCGGCATCCGCCTCGACTCCGGCGACATGGCGTATCTGACCCAGAAGGCCCGCAAGATGCTGGACGAGGCCGGCTGGACCGAGTGCACCATCACTGTATCCAACTCTCTGGACGAGCGGCTCATCGCAAACATCATCCACCAGGGGGCGAAGATCGACTCCTTCGGCGTGGGCGAGCGGCTCATCACCTCCAAGAGCGAACCGGTCTTCGGCGGCGTGTACAAGCTCTGTGCCGTGGAGAACGACGACGGCTCCATCACCCCGAAGATCAAGGTCAGTGAGAACGTGGGCAAGATCACAAACCCCGGCTTCAAAAAGGTCTACCGCTTCTTTAACCGCGAGACCGGCATGGCCGAGGCCGACTATATCTGCATGCGCGACGAGGTGGTGGACGACACGCAGCCCCTCGAGATCTGCGACCCCTCCGAGCGCTGGAAGCGCAAGACCATGGAGAACTTCCGGGCAGTCGAGCTGCAGGTCCCGATCTTCCTCGGCGGCAGGCTGGTATACGAGCTGCCCACCCTCAAAGAGATCAAAACCAACTGCGGCTATCAGATCTCCACGCTCTGGCCCGAAGTCAAGCGCTTTGACAATCCCCACACCTACTATGTGGACCTGTCCCCCAAGCTCATGGCGCTCAAGGACGGGATGCTGGAAAACCACGGGAGAAGATAAACCTGTCCATTGAAAATACCCGGGCAAAGCTTTTTATCTGGTAATAAAAAAATACTAATATGAAGGAGAATCACAATGAAAAAGATCCTGAGTTTTCTTCTCGCACTTTGTCTGCTGATCCCCCTCGGCGTTACGCCTGCCTTTGCCGCCGTTTCTTCGGCCGAGGAATTCGAGCAGCTCAAGCAGAAAGCCGAAGCCGGTGACGCCGCCGCCATGGTCGACATCGCCAATGCCTACTACCGCGGCAGCTACAACGCCGGCATCTCCCGTGACTTCAGTCAGGCTCTGTCCTGGTTCCTGCGCGCGGCTGAGGCGGGCAACACCGACGTTTACCTGACCATCGCCACCATCTACGACAAGGGCTCTACCGGTGAGCGCAACGTTGAAAAGGCTTACGACTGGTACAAAAAAGCTGCCGACCTCGGCAGCCCCGAAGCCGCAGAACGCGTGCAGTCAGATGTGTTTGCCAATTATCGCTGGAAGGACAACGCTGTCGCGCTGACCGGCACCCTCGGCGAGTACGGCAGCTGCGGCGGCCGCTACGGCACGCCCTTCTATCTGGACAAGCCCGTGGTGAACTGCCCGAAGATCAATATGGAGCTGAGCTTTATCAATTACCGCGGCTGGCCTTTTGGTCTCTACGGTCTCTATGCCCAGACTCTCAGCGGTGACTGGATCGAGGTCTCCCGCTTCCAGATTGAGAAGTACCAGGCCGAAGAGGGCGCCGAGCCCAGGCTCTATGAGTTCAGCCCGGCCGCACCCATCTCCTTTAAGGCGCTGGCAGTCGTATTGCTTGAAGACGGCATGGACTTCAATCTTGTCCATGAGGACACTTACTATGTGGACAAGTCCTTCCTCTCCGAGTACTCCGACACCGTTCTCCCCTCTTCCTTTACCCCCTCCGGCGCAGAGTATCCCGAGAACGCAGCCACCTTTGTCACCTCTGCCTGGGTCAACCCCTATCCCGACGGTTTCTTTGGCTGATGCCTGTTGATTTGTGTCACAGAAACGAACCCCCCTGCGAGTTCAGCCTCGCAGGGGTTTTGTGTTCTTTGCGTTGTTTTGTCTTACCAGATCGTCACTCTGTCCTCCGGGGCAAGGTACATGCCGTCGCCCTCGGTAATGCCGTAGCAGTTCAGAAACTCGTCATATTGCTGGAGCGTGCAGTTGACGCGCAGATAGCCCATCGGGTGCACGTCGTTGATGCGCCGGTAGATCATCTGCAGCGTGTCCTTATCGAGCCAGAGGCCGGCATAGGCGCGGAAGAAGGCGTCATAGTCGAAATTCTCCTTCTCGGCGGCAATGCGCAGCGCCACCTTGATGCCCGCCATATCGGCGCAGGCTTCGCCGGTCACGATGCTGCCGTAGAGATCCTGGCCCTCCCAGGGGTGTATGGCGTTGTAGTAGTCCTCCATCTTCTTGTTGCGCTCGAGGAAGGTATTGTAGTCTTCCTCCGTCCACCAGGTGGCCAGATTGCCATCCTTGTCATACTGCGCGCCGGTGGAGTCAAAGCCGTGGGAGATCTCGTGGCCGATCACGGCGCCGAGCGTGCCGAGCAGCTCCTCGTCGGACATGTCGCTGTTGTAAGCGCCGCCCTGGGCAAAGGCGCCGAGGATGGTGATGGTATTGTTTGACCAGTCATAGAAGCAGTTGACGGTCGTCGGCGGAGAGTTCCACTTCTCCTTGTCCACAGGCTCGGCATATTCCTTTACGCTCTTGGCGATGTTGTAAGCCGAGATGCTCCTGTTGGCCTCCCAGAGGGTGCCGCCGTCCTCGGGCCCCTTAAAGTTCAGCTCCTCGCAGCTGTATTTCTCCCAGCTGTCGGGATAGAGGCTGCGGGGTTCGATGCTTTCCAGCTTCTCGATGGCTTTTTTGCGGGTGGCGTCGGACAGGAAATCGGCCTCTTCGATGATCCCGTGATAGGCGTCCAGGATCTCTATCATCATGTCGTGGATGCGGTCCTTGTCCTCCTGCTTGAGGTAGGTCCGGGTGTAGAGCTGTGCCACAGGCCATCTCAGCGTTTCGGCGACCGTGGCGGAGAACATCGTCTCATCGTCGAGCATGCCGCTTGCGCCGGAGACGGCGTTGTCGCAGGCATAGCTCCACTCGTAGCACTCGCGGTCCAGGCTGCCCGACGCGCCGATCGCGCCGTGGACAATGATAAAGTCCTTCATCAGGGGCAGGTTTTCATCGGTGTACAGTTCGACCAGCTTGGCAAGGCCGGCCGGGTTCATGACCACATACTGCTCCGCCTCGGGGTAGCCGGCGGCAGCCAGCTCCTCCAGGATCGGGAGCGGGCCCTGAGCCGCCTTCAGCTCATCGAGGCTGTAATAGTTGAGGGTTTTCTCCGTGAAGTCCGGCTTCTGCTGATCCTCGCTGGTATACAGGGAGGGGGCCAGCATGGTCTCGAAGGCCAGGCAGTTGTCGATCTTCTGCTGCGCCTCTTCCTCCGTATAGCCGAGCTTGACCAGCATCTTGTACGCAAGCTCCGTCAGTGCATCCTTCTTGATGGCGCCGTAGTCGGTCAGCTTCTCATACTCGGCGGAATCCCCGAGCAGAAGGTCGGCATCCATCACGGTGAGTACATGTTTGGTGGAATCTTTGGGATCCGGATAGGACCCGGCGTAAAAGAGCGGGGCAAGTTCGTCCTCATCGCGGGTATTCACGAAGTACGCGCTCAGCTCGTCGACGGAGCTGACAGCCTCCAGAGGCGTGATCGCCTCCTTGAGCGGCGTGACGCCCAGTGCATTGCGGCTGTCCCAGTCCATCATCAGCTTGAACAGGTCGTAGGCAAGGCGCTCGTCGTGTCCCTCCGGCGCGTCGCCGAGGAACATGTTTTTGACGTCCTCCGCCTTCTTCAGGCTCAGATCCATCAGAGTACCGCCGAAGGGGTAGCCCTCCGGGATCTCCAGCGCGAGGATCTTATCCCTGTTGACCGCAAGGACAAAGTTGTCCTTCAGATCGGCAGTCGTTTCCTCGGTCACGACGCCGTCCAGATCGCTGCAGATCCAGGGCGTGCCGCTTAAATAATCCGGCCCTTCGGCAAAGGCCGGGGCGCACAGCGAGGCAAACAATGCCAGTGTCAGCAGGATGCTCAGCAGTTTCTTCATAGAGGATCTCCTTTCATATTACAGGCCCGAGCTTTGCCAGCACTTCAAGAAAATATGCCGGCAGCGGGGCTTCAAATACCATTTCTTTTCCCGTGCGGGGATGGATGAGGCGCAGGCGCCGTGCGTGCAGGCACTGGCCCTCGAGTCCCTTGTCCGGGCACTTTGCGCCGTAAAGCCCGTCGCCCAGAAGCGGGTGGCCGATGCTCGCCATGTGTACCCGGATCTGGTGGGTGCGCCCGGTTTCGAGGCGGCAGAGCACCAGGCTGTAGCCCCGGTAGGATTCCAGAAGCTCCCAGTGGGTGACGGCGCGCTTGCTGTTCTTTTCCGTCACCGCCATGCGCTTGCGGTCCACCGGATGCCGTCCGATGGGCTTGTCTACGGTGCCGCTTTCCTCGCGGAAATTGCCGTTTACCACCGCCGCATACTCGCGGCAGAGGCTGTGATCCGACAGTTGGGCGGACAGGCCCTGGTGAGCAAAATCGTTCTTTGCCACCGCGATGAGGCCCGAGGTATCCTTGTCGATGCGGTGGACGATGCCGGGCCGCTGCACACCGCCGATGCCGGAGAGACTGTCGCCGCAGCGGTACAGCAGGGCGTTGACCAATGTCCTGTCCGGGTGCCCGGGCGCGGGGTGCACCACCATGCCGCGTTCCTTATTAATAATGATGAGATCCTCGTCCTCGTATACCACATCAAGCGGGATTTCCTGTGCCTCGACAGGCAGGGCCTCGGTCTCGGGAAAGGCGAAGACGATCTCGTCTCCGCCATTTGCGCGTGCGTTCTTTTTGACCGGCTTTCCGTTCACGATCACGGTCCCGGCCTCCATGCACTTCTGGATGAGGCTGCGGGAAAGGGTCGGAAATTTACGGGAAAGGAGAGCGTCGATCCTCTCGCCGCTCTCCTCATCTGTTATCTGTATCCGTTCTTCGTCCATTACGGCTGCTTATTTGAACTCTGCCAGGATATCGTCCAGATTGAACTCGTCCTCCACCGGCGCCGGGGCCGGCTTGGGTGCGGGTGCCTTCGGCTTCTCGACCGGAGCAGGTGCGGGCGCGGGTGCAGCGGGACGCGCGGCGGCCTTGGGCTGGGCAGCAGGCTTGGCCGGGGCGCTCTTCGGCGTATCCATGAGGCGGCCCGCGTAGGACTTGGCCTCGCTCTCCTCCGCCCTGTCGTTTGCGCGCTCCCAGGCGGCAAAGGGATCGGGACCGTTGGAGGCTTCACCGCTCTCCTTCTTCGGTACAGGGGTCTCGACCGGCTGGGCCGGAGTCTCAGCCGCGGCCTTCTTGTTCAGGGCGGCACGCTGCTGCGCCTTGTACTCCTCGTACTCCTGCTCGTACTTCTCCTGGCGGGACTTGCGGGCGGCGCGGACCTTGCTCTTTTTCCCGGTCTCGGCGGGTTCAAGCGCGGCCGCAGCCTCGCTCTCGGCCTTGGCTGCCGCCTTCTCCGCCTTCTTCTCTTTGCGGGACTTCTTTTCCTTCTTCGGCTTCTCGTCCTCGTCGTCCATCTCATAGAGGACGTCGTTCAGATCACTCTCGGGCCGCTCGAAGATCATGGCCAGGGCAAAGAGGATGGCAAAGACCGTAATGAAGACGTCTGCCACGTTGAAGATGGCGAAGTTGAAGATCTCCACCTTGAACATGTCCTGCACATAGCCGTAGATGATGCGGTCGATCATATTGCCGAGGCCGCCCGCCGCCACAAACACCAGGCACCAGCGGGAGAACTTGCCGCGGATGAAGTTGGTCGCCAGAGCGATCACCACCAGCAGCACAAATACGCCGGTCGCAACGATAAAATAGACACGCGCGCCCTGGCCGCTCAGGAAGCTGAAGGCGGCGCCGTCGTTATGGACGTTGACGAGGCTGATGACCCCGGGGATAAAGCGCACCACGTCCGTGGCAAACAGGGTATCGGAGACCCAGAATTTCACGGCCTGGTCCAGAATGATGACAAGAATGCCGACGATTGAATACAGCATGGTAACTCCTATCTGCCGGTAAACCTACCGGCGTGCGAAATGGGAGGAAAAGGCTTGGTTACAGCTTCGCGACGACCGCCTTGCAGCGCGGGCAGAGGCCCGTCTCGGGATCGGCCTCGGTGGAGTGCATCCAGCAGCGCGGGCACTTTATGCCGGGGGCCTCGAACACGGAGATCTCAAGGCCGGGGTTCTTTGCGCCGCGTCCGGTAACGTGGGCCTCTTCAGGCTCGTCGTCCGCGATGAGGCACCGGGACACGATGAAAAGCTCGGACAGGTTCATACCGGAGATCGACTCCAGCGCGCTCTTTGCGTCCTCGTCCTTGGCGCGCAGGATAACAGCGGCTTCCAGGGGCTTGCCAATACGCTTGTCGGCGCGGGCAGACTCCAGCACGCCGTTGACATCGTCGCGCAGAGCGATGAGCTTGTCCCACTTTGCCATCTCAGCTTCGTCGAGAGCATAGTCGGTGAAGGCTTTGTTCATCGTGTTGAAGAGGACATTGCGCTTGTCGTCCTCCGCACGGTGCGGCATGGCCTTCCAGATCTCGTCGCAGGTGAAGGCGAGGATGGGGGCAAACATCTTGGTGAGGGTATCGAGGATCAGGAACAGGGCGGTCTGGGCGCTGCGGCGCAAATTCCCGTCGCGCTCCTCGCAGTAGAGGCGGTCCTTGATGATGTCAAGGTAGAAGCTCGAAAGCTCCACCACGCAGAAGTCGTTGACCGCGTGGGACACGGTGTGGAACTCGTAGTTGTCGTAAGCCTTCTCGACCTGGGCAATGAGCTCGTTGAGCTTGGTCATGGCCCAGCGGTCCAGGGGCAGCATGTCTTCCGGTGCAACCAGATTGTCCGCGTCAAAGCCCTCGAGGTTGCCGAGGCAGTAACGGGCGGTGTTGCGGAACTTGAGGTAGTTCTGGCTGAGCTGCTTGAAGATTTCGCGGGAGCAGCGCACGTCCACATGGTAGTCGGCGGAGCCGGCCCAGAGGCGGATCATATCGGCGCCGAATTCCTTGATCATGTCGGCGGGGTCGATGCCGTTGCCGAGGGACTTATGCATGGCCTTGCCCTCGCCGTCGACGGTCCAGCCGTGGGTCAGGCACTCCTTATAGGGGGCGCCCTGGTTCAGCGCACCGACAGCGGTGAGCAGAGAGGACTGGAACCAGCCTCTGTACTGGTCGCCGCCCTCGAGGTACATGTCGGCAGGCCAGAAGCCCTGGTCGCGCTTCATGGCGGCATAATGGGTGGAGCCGGAGTCAAACCAGCCGTCGAGGGTGTTGGTCTCTTTGGTGAAGTGGGTGCCGCCGCAGTGGGGGCACTTGAAGCCGGCGGGAAGAAGCTCGGAAGCCTCCCGCTCAAACCAGGCGTTGGAGCCCTTTTCCTCGAAGACCTTCGCAACGGATTCGATGCTCTCGTCGGTGCAGACGGGCTTCTTGCAGTCCTCGCAGTAGAACACGGGGATGGGCAGGCCCCAGCGGCGCTGACGGGAGATGCACCAGTCGGCGCGCTCGCGGATCATGGCGGCCATGCGCTCCTTGCCCCAGGCAGGAAGCCACTTCACATCGTCGCAGGCGCTGACGGCCTCTTCCTTGAAGGAGTCGACCGAGCAGAACCACTGCGGGGTGGCACGGAAGATGATGGGATTCTTGCAGCGCCAGCAGTGGGGATAGCTGTGGACGATCTTTTCGCTTGCGAAAAGGACTCCGCTTTCCTTCATGTCGGCGTAAATGACGGGGTTGGATTCCTCGGTGTGGAGTCCGGCGTACTTGCCGGCGTACTCGGTGTGGCGGCCCTGGTCGTCCACGGGCACGACCATCTCGAGGCCGTAGCGGGTGCAGGTATTGTAGTCGTCGGCGCCGAAGCCGGGGGCGGTGTGGACGCAGCCGGTACCGGAATCCATGGTGACATAGTCGGCGAGCATGACAAGGCTCGTCTTGTCAAGGAAGGGGTGGTGGGCCAGCATGTATTCAAAGAAGCTGCCCTCGTGGGTCTCCACGATCTCCCAGTGCTCCACCTTGCCGGCCTTCATGACAGACTCGATGAGGGCCTCGGCCATGATGAGCATTTCACCGTTATCCAGCTTCACGATCGCGTAGCTGTCGCCGGGGGAGAGGGTGATGCCGAGGTTGCCGGGCAGGGTCCAGGTGGTGGTCGTCCAGATCAGGAAGGAGAGCTTGGACTTGTCCAGGTGAGAGAGCTTGCCCTTGTCGTCAAAGATGGGGAACTTGACATACACGGTGGTGACGGGGTCGTCATGGTATTCGATCTCGGCCTCGGCCAGGGCGGTCTCGTCGTGGGCGCACCAGTAGACGGGCTTAAAGCCCTTGTAGATGTGGCCGTTGCGGTACATCTTGCCGAAGATGCGCACCTCGTCCGCCTCGAAGCCCTTGTTCATGGTGAGGTAGGGGTGCTCCCAGTCGGCCACGACGCCCAGGCGCTTGAAGCCCTCCATCTGGATGCCGACGTACTTTTCGGCATATTTGTGGCAGGCGGAGCGGAAATCGGCCACGCTCATGGCCTTGTGGTTGAGCTTCTGCTCCTTGATGATGGCGGACTCGATGGGCATGCCGTGGTTGTCCCAACCGGGGATGTAGGGGGTATAGTAACCTCGCATGGCGTAGGAGCGGGTGATGAAGTCCTTGATGCACTTATTGAGCGCGTGGCCCATGTGGATGTTGCCGTTGGAGAAGGGAGGGCCGTCGTGGAGATTGAAGCGGGGGTGCCCCTCATTCTTCTTGAGCATCTCGTGGTAGATGTCCTGCTCCTGCCAGGCTTTGAGCATCTCGGGCTCACGCTTGGGCAGGCCTGCGCGCATGGGAAAATCGGTTTTCGGAAGGTTTAATGTGGCGTTAAAGTCCTGTGACATGTGTGTTTGGCTCCTGTACTCTATATATGCCCCCCTCTCCGAGGGAGGTGGCCGAAGGCCGGAGGGAGTACCCTATCACACGCGCCCGGTTAAAGGCGCGGCGTTAACTCCCTCAGTCATCGCCGTTGGCGGCGCTGACAGCTCCCTCAAAGAGGGAGCCGGAAAAATTGACAAACGGGGCGCGCATCATACGCGCCCCTGTAGTTTGCTTATCTCAGAACGTGAAGGGCTGGGTGTTGTCCAGCTTGCGCTGCTTGGGACGATAGCTGGTGGCATCGTCGGGCATGTCCAGCTTCAGGCCGTCATCGGCCTGCAGGCGGGCAGCGGTGCTCTCGATGGCGCGGACGGTCTCGTCCACATCGGCCTTCGTGGGCTCTTCGGCCTTCACGGGTGCGGGCTCCTCGGCGGCCGGAGCGGGCTCTTCAACGCCCATCTCGTCGGCGATCTTGTCGAGCTTGCCGAGCTGGGTGTGGCAGAGGGCCTTGGCAGCTTCGATGTACTTGGCGGCGGCAGCCTTCGCGTCGGCCAGGCGCTTCTCCTCGGCATCGGCGCGGTCGGAGATGGAGCCGATGGTCTCGCGTGCCTTCTCCTCGGCCTCGGCGATGGTGGCAGCGGCGCGCTGACGGGCGTCGCTCTCGATCTGAACGGCGAGCTTCTGCGCGGAGAGAATAGCGGCGTTGAGCGCCTCTTCATTGGAGCGATACTCCTCGATCTTGTCGACGAGGACCTTCATCTTGCTCTTCAAAACGGCGTTTTCCTTCTGGGTCGCGGCCACATCGTCGGCCAGCTCCTCCAGGAATTCATCGACGGAGGCCATATCGTAGCCGCCCATGCGTGCTCTCTCGAAACCCTTCTCCCGAATATCCTGTGCAGTAATCATAGCTTATCCACCTTTCTGATCTTATACGGCCCTTACTGGGTCAAAAATAGTGCCCGGAATTCTCCGGCTGCTGATCTGTCTGTTGCTGCGGCTGTGTTCCCAAAATGTCTACATTCTGCGGGGTGATGAAATATGTCTTTGCGGACACGGGTGTGATCTTCCCGCCGAGAGCGAAGGCGATGCCGGACAGGAAATCCAGGAGCCTGCGCGCGGTCTCCGCCGGGACGGTCTCGAGCGTCATGACGCAGGTCATGTCCTGCTGCAGGTAGCTGACCAGTTCCCCGGCCTCGTCAAAGTTCTTGGGGCTGAAGAGCAGGACCGAGGTGTCGCGCCCGCCGAAATTGACGGTGCGCTCGCGCCTGGGCTTGGAGGCACTCTGCGCCGCCTTCTTGAAGCCGCCGAAGATGCCGCCGGTTCCCCCCTCGGCCGGTTTTTTCGGCTGTGCCTCTTCTGCGGGCGCAGGCGCGCCGCCCGGATCGGCAAAGGCATTTTCAAAGGCCATCTGCGCCGCACTCACCGCCGCCTTCTGTGCAGGCTTTTCCTGCGGACGCAGGCTCTGGTCGGCACCCTCAAAAAAGTCCTCGTCGTCATCGTAGGGCTGCGTCAGTTTTTTCAATCCATCCATGAACCCCATGGCAATCCTCCAGTACTTGCTCAGGTCGCACCGTAGTGCCGCCGGCCAAAGATGGCCGTGCCGACACGCACGATGTTTGCCCCGCGGGTGATCGCGGCCTCATAGTCGCCGCTCATGCCCATAGACATAAAATCCATGCGTACATTATCGTATTTTTTTTCGCCATTGTCAATAAAAAGCTGTCGCAAAAGATCGAAATATGGGAGATTTTCCTCCGGCATTTGGCAAATCGGCGGGATGGTCATAAGTCCGCGCACGAAAATGCCGGGAAAATCTCCCGCTCTTTCCAGCGCCTGGGCGAGCTCTCCGGGTGCAAAGCCGGACTTGGACGCCTCGCCCCCGGTATTGACCTCGAGCAGGATGTCCTGTCGGATACCGCGCTTTATGGCCTGGCGGCTGATTTCCTTCATGAGCTCCACACTGTCCACGCTGTGGATGAGCGACACAAGGCCGACCAGGTACTTGGCCTTGTTTTTCTGCAGCGTGCCGATAAAATGCAGGTCTGCGCCCGCATAGGCCCCGGCCTCATTTTTTTCCAGCAGCTCCTGCACGCGGTTTTCCCCGCAGCAGGGGAGTCCTGCGGCGATGGCCTCCCGGACGCGTGCCGCGTCGTTCATCTTTGTCGCGCCGACCAGCAGGATCTCCTCCGGGTCCCGCCCGGCCTTTAAAGCCGCGCGTTCGATATTGGCCTTAACCTGTGCTAAATTTTCCGCAATGCTCATTTGTAGGTCCCTCTTTATCTGTAGGTTTAATCTTCGATCGTTCCCTCCACCGCCCGCATCTCATACAGCGCCTCGGGGAAGCCCGTCAGGCGCAGGAGCAGCATGCGCCGCCCCATGGCGTCGGCGGTGACGGAGAGAAGGTCCGCCCCGATCTCGTCCTCCGCGCCGTCGAGTTTGATGCGGCACGGGCCGGGGAGAGGCGGCGCGCCGTCTTCCAGAAGCGCGGCGCAGGTGAGCGTGAAGCCGTAAACCAGCCGCGGCGCAGCTTCCCGTTCCGGGGGTCCGGCGTTCAGGAGCTTTTCCAGTCCTCCGGGAGTAAGCCTTTCTGCGTCCTCGGGACTCAGGCTCTCCCAGCCGTCGCAGCTGGGGTAATACAGGGCACTCTCCGTGCCGGTATCGGCGGCATTCAGGCGCGTTCCCGCCTCGGTTCCCGGAAAGGCCCCGGCGGGAAGCCGCTGCTCCTGTCGGATCAGCAGGCCGCGAAAGCGGCACGGCGTGGGGGCGGCACTCGCCTCCGGCACGGGTTCGGGCAGCGGCGCGGTATCGAGCTGTGCATACAGCGCCGCCAGACTCCACGCGCAGGCGGCGGCAAAAACCAGTGCCGCAAGCGCGTGGTAAAAAAGGCGCTCAGTCTTCCCCATCAAAGGGTATGGGCCGCGGCGGCACGACGGTGGAGATCGCGTGCTTGTATATAAGCTGCTGCCGTCCGTCGGAGTCGAGCACCACCGTAAAGCCGTCAAAGCCCCGCACAATGCCGTGGAGCTGGAAGCCGTTCATCAGAAACATCGTGACGACAGCCCGGTCCTTGCGTAACTGGTTGAGGAATTGATCCTGGAGATTTTGCGTTTTCTGCATTTCAGCCACTCCTTTATTTGCGGAGCGGCCTGTCTTTCACCGCTCCGTCATAAGTAATTGCGCGATAATCGCGTATTACTCATGATACCCGCGGCTTTGTAAAAACGCTGTCGAAGAGCGGAGGGCAGCTTCAAAATCCGGGACACGCTCCCAGAGGACACGGTGCGCATCCTGCCAGCGATGAAACCAGGTGATCTGGCGCTTGGCGTAGCGGCGGCTGCCCTGTCGGATGAGGTCGAGCGCTTCCTCCCTTGTGAGCTCTCCCCTGAGGGCGAGCACCGCCTCCTTGTAGCCGATGGCCTGCATAGCGGTGCACGCCGGAGAGAGGCCCGCGTCCAGCAGCCGCCGCACCTCATCGAAGAGTCCGTCGGCAGCCATCTGCGTCACCCGCTGATCGATCCGCGCATAGAGGTCGGCGCGGTTTTTGTAATTGAGCACGATCCGCGCCGCGTCATATCTCGGCGGGCGGCGGCGGGTTTCCTCGTCGTGCTCGGTGGCGGTTTTCCCGGTGAGGCGATAGATTTCGATGGCGCGCACGATGCGGCGCTTGTCCCCCGCGCCCAGCTTTGCGGCCCGCTCGGGGTCAAAGGCGGCGAGAGTACGCAGCATAGCCTCCCCGCCGAGACGGTCGTAATCCGCTTCGAGCTCGGAGCGCAGGGCGTTGTCCTCCTGGTTGTCGGCAAAGTCCCGCCCGGAAATGAGCGAGTCGATATACAGCCCCGTGCCGCCGACAAGGATGGGTACCTGCCCGCGCGACAGGATGTCGTCGCAGACCTGCCCGGCCTCGTCGACATAGCGGGCTACCGACCAGCTTTCCGAAGGGTCGGCAACGTTGAGCATGTGGTGCGGGGCTGCGGCCTGCTCGTCAGGTGTTGCCTTGGCGGTGCCGATGTCCATGCCGCGGTAGAGCTGCATGGAGTCGGCAGAGACGATCTCACCGTCATAGATTTTGGCAAGCTCGATGCCGAGCCTTGTTTTCCCCGAGGCGGTCGGCCCCGCGACAACGATGATGGAGTTGGTCATACGATCCTCTTGAACAGCTTATCCAGATCCCGTCTGCCGAGCACGGCGGACACGGGTCTCCCATGGGGGCAGTACTTCACGTCGCCGGAGAGTACCGCCCGCACGATGCGGTCGAGCTCCTGCCGGTCGGTGATGTAGCCCGCCTTGATGGCGGCCTTGCAGGCGACCGTGTGCAAAATCTCATCCCGGGCGCTCTTCGGGTCCGGGGCTTTGCCGCCGCGCAGCTTCTCGAAGATCTCCTCCACCGCCGCGCGCGCGTCCGAGGGATTCATGTCCGCCGGCACGGTGCGGAGGATGAAATCATCCTCTCCGAATTGCTCGATCTCAAACCCGAGCTCGGATAAAAGCTCGCCGTTTTGTTCCAGAAGCTCCCGCTCCTCCCCGTCGAGGCGGAGCGTCACGCCCTCGAGCAGGGCCTGGGCCATGATGCTGCGATCCTGCATTTTGAGCCGGTCAAAGATCATGCGCTCGTGGGCGGCGTGCTTGTCGATGAGCATCAGTTCGTCCCCGGTCTCGACAAGGATATACAGGTGCAGGGCCTCACCGATGAGTTTGTAATCCGGAAGCGTAGGTTTTTCAACACTTTGAACAGAGTTTTCCACAGTTTTACCAGAAATTTCAGGTTCAATCGCGTCGCTTTTTGTCGATTCCTGCGTCTTGACAGCAGGTATCGGGGCCGGGGTCATGTCCAGGCGGGTCTGGTAGGGCTGCTCATAGGCCCGGAGGATCGGGGCGGCCTCGGCAGGCCTCGACGGGGCGGCGGGCTTGACGCTGTAATTCTGTGCGCGAAAGTCGGCGGCGCTCATGGAGCGGTAGAAGTCCGGACGAGGGCTGGGCTTCGCCGTCGGCGTCGTATATGCAGGCGCGGAGGCGGCGGGCGCGCTCTTCGGCTTTTCTTCCCCGGCGGCTGCGGTGCGGTCCTCCGTTGACAGCGCAGCCAGTGCCGCGTGGTACACGAGGTCGAAGACACGCTTTTCCTGTGAGAACTTGACCTCGGTCTTCGCCGGGTGGACGTTCACGTCGACGGCGGCGTTGGAGAGCTTCAGATAAATCACGCAGGCCGGGAAGCGCCCGACGAGCAGCGTGTTTTTATACGCCTGTTCCACTGCCGTCTGCAAAAGGAGTGATCGGATAAAGCGCCCGTTGCAGTAGAAAAACTGCATGCCCCGGTTGCCCCGCCCGGCAGAAGGGGAGGATACAAAGCCCGTGACGGACATGTCTCCGTCATTCAGTTCGATGGGCAGAAAGTCCTTCGCGGTGTCGCGGCCCAGAAGGGCATAGACACAGGAGAGAGCCTTGCCGTCGCCGGGGGAGAAGAATTCCTCCTTCCCGTCCCGCAGCAGACGCACGGACACCTCGGGCCTGCCGAGGGCGCAGCGCAGCGCCGTCTGCACGCAGGCGGAGGCCTCGGCCCGGTCGGACTTTAAGAATTTCAAACGCGCGGGGGTATTGAAGAACAGGGATCGCACCTGCATGACCGTCCCCTCGGGGCAGCCGGTCTCGCCCATGTCCTGGATATCCCCGGCGGTGAGCGTGACGCGGGTGCCGCTTTCGTCCCCATGGCGGCGTGTGAGAAGCTCGACCTCGCTCACGGCGGAGATAGCGGCCAAAGCCTCGCCGCGAAAGCCCATGGTGCCGATGGCCTCCAGGCCCGTTTCGTCATGGAGCTTGGAGGTGGCGTGGCGCATGAAGGCGATGCCGGCGTCCTCGGGGGCCATGCCCTTGCCGTCGTCCTGCACGCGGATATAGGTCGCGCCTCCGTCTCTTATTTCGACGGTCACGCTGTGGGCCCCGGCGTCAAAGGCGTTTTCCATGAGCTCCTTGATGACGGAGGCGGGGCGCTCCACCACCTCGCCGGCGGCGATCATATCCGCCACATGCGGGGAGAGTATGTTGATTTCGGGCATTCAATCACCTTCCTGATAAGCTCCCTTTGTGAAAGGGAGCTGGCACCAGTGCGCACACTGGTGACTGAGGGATCAGCTGTCTTGCCGTCACTCAAACAGAATGTTGTACAAACCGTGATCGATCCCTCCGCCCCTTCGGGGCAGCGAAGCTTGGTATGTCGCGCGTTTCTCGCGCGTCAGAATCTCCCTTTTTCCAAAGGGAGGTATATTTTCATTTTCTCTATTATACATGTTTTGAGTTGAAACTTCCATAGTATTTATGCTAAAATATAAAGACTACGGACTGGAAAAACAAGGAGAACCCCCCATGACGATTGAGAGAAAAGTCATTGATATAGAAAAAATCGAAGAACAGCGGGCGATCTGCGCGCAGATTTTTGAGCGCGTCACCGCGGACGGGCAGCGGCCCCTTGCGATGGTGGACACCTACGGCTGCCAGCAGAACGAGGCCGACAGTGAGAAAATTCGCGGGTATCTGGCTGAGATGGGCTACGGCTTTACGATGGACGAGTTTCAGGCGGACGTGATCGTCGTCAACACCTGTGCCGTGCGCGAGCACGCGGAGATGCGCGTTCTCGGAAATGTCGGCGCGCTCAACCACTCGAAGAAGGCGCGGCCCGGACAGATCATCGCCGTCTGCGGCTGCATGGTGCAGCAGGCACACATGGCCGAGAAGATCAAAATGTCCTACCCGGTGGTGGACCTGGTCTTCGGCCCGCACGAGCTCTGGCGCTTTCCCGAGCTTTTAAACCAGGTCATGGAAAAGCACAAACGCGTCTTCGCCATCGACAAGGCAGAGTCCGTGGCCGAGGGCATTCCCCTCCGGCGCGACGGGAAAGTCAAGGCGTGGCTTTCCATCATGTACGGCTGCAACAACTTCTGCACCTACTGCATCGTCCCCTACGTGCGCGGCCGCGAGCGCTCGCGCCGTCCCGAGGATGTACTCCAAGAGGCGCGGCAATTGGTCGCGGAGGGCTACAAGGACATTACGCTTCTCGGCCAGAATGTCAACTCTTACGGCAAGGATCTCGACTGCGGGGTGGATTTTGCCGATCTCATCCGCAGGATCAACGACATCCCCGGCGACTTTCTGATCCGCTTCATGACGAGCCATCCGCGCGATGCGACGGAAAAGCTCTTTAAGACCATGGCGGAGTGCGAGAAGTGCGCCCACCACATCCACCTGCCCGTCCAGTCCGGCAGCAACCGGATCTTAAAGCGCATGAACCGCCACTACGACCGGGCGAAGTATCTGGATGAGATCGCCACCGCCCGGCGCTATATGCCGGATCTGGTCATCACCACCGACATCATTGTGGGCTTCCCCGACGAGACGGAGGAGGACTTCGCCGACACGCTCAGCCTCTGCGAAGAGGTACGCTTTGACGCGATGTTCACCTTCATCTACTCCAAGCGCGTCGGCACCCCGGCGGCCACCATGCCCGACCCCTACACGAGGGCCGACAAGCAGGTGCACTTCGATCAATTGACTGAGCTTGCAAACCGTATCTCCGGCGAGAAGCATAAGGAGTACGAGGGCAAAACGGTGCGCGTGCTGGTGGACGGCGAGACGGGCAAGGAGGAATACAATCTCTCCAGCCGCACAAACGGCGGCAGGCTTGTCCACCTCCGCGGCGACAAGAGCCTCATCGGGCAGTTTATCGATGTGAAGATCACGGCGTCGAACACCTGGGCGCTGTACGGGGAAGTTGTGAAGTGAAAACGAAGATCACCGTTTTGCTAAGCTGTCTGGCTTTGCTCACCGTTTTGGCGGTGCTCCTTTATCAGCCGCGTACAGAGCGCTTTTTCTGTGAGCACTGTCACCGGACGGTGACGGAAAAGCCGATTTTCATTACCGAGCAGACTGTTGACGTGACGGTCTGTTCGGACTGCTATCAAGATTACCTCAAAGGGATGTGGAAAATATGCCGGAACTGACCCCCATGAAGCGGCAGTATCAGGAGATCAAGCAGCAGTACAATGACTGTCTGCTCTTCTTCCGCCTCGGGGATTTTTATGAGATGTTTGACGACGACGCGAAGGTCGCCTCGAAGGAACTCGACCTGACGCTCACGACGCGCGACCGCTCGGTGGAGGACCCGGACGAGCGCACCCCCATGTGCGGCGTTCCCTACCACAGCGCCGAGGCCTACATCGCCCGCCTCATCGCCAAGGGCTACAAAGTCGCCATCTGCGAACAGACCGAGGACCCGGCGCTTGCAAAGGGCCTCGTCAAGCGCGACGTCATCCGCATCATCACCCCCGGCACCGTGACGGAAAGCTCCATGCTGGAGGAAGGGAAGTCCAACTACCTCGCCGCCGTGTACCTTGCGGGCAGGGAGGGGGGCGTCGCCTTCTGCGACGTGTCCACGGGCGAGTTCTGCTGCGCCGCCTTTGAAAACGACGCCATCTCCCACATCGTAAATGAGCTGGGCCGCTTCTCCCCGCGGGAGGCGCTGCTGTCCCCCGGTGCGCGGGAGCGCGGGGAAATCTATGACTTTGTGACCAAGAAGCTCAATGCCATGCCCGAGGAGGGGGCGGAGAGTTTTGAATACATGCCCGCAGCCGCAAGAGTCTGCGAACAGTTCGGCTTCAAGGACATAGACGAAGCGTCCCTCGGCGATCAGCCCGGCGCCGTTTGCGCCGCGGGGGCGCTTTTGGAGTACATCCAGCGCACACAGAAATTTGACTTAAGCCATATCCGGCGCCTCGACGTGTTCTTCGGCGGACGCTTCATGGAGCTTGACTATGTCACCCGCCGCAATCTGGAACTGACGGAATCCCTCAGAAGCGGGGAGAAGAAGGGCAGTCTTCTCTGGGTGCTCGACCGCACCCGGACTCCCATGGGCGGGCGTCTTCTGCGCGCGTGGGTGGAGCGTCCGCTTCTCTCCGCGGTGGCGATCCGCAGGCGCTTGAATGCCGTGCAGGAGCTGGTAAACGATAACGTCACCCGCGCCGAGCTCATGGAAACGCTCAGAGGCATCGGCGACATGCAGCGCCTTGTCGGCCGCGCCGTCTACGGCACCGCGGGCGGGCGCGATCTCCGGGCTCTGAGCCTCTGCGCCGCGTGCCTGCCGCGGCTCAAGGAGCTGCTGCAAAACGCCCAGTGCCTGGAACTCAAGGACATCGCAGCCATGGACGCGCTGGAGGATCTGCACTATGAGATTGACCGCGCCATCTGCGACGATCCCCCCTTCTCCGTGCGCGAGGGCGGCATCCTCCGCCCCGGCTACTCCGAAGAGGTGGACAGGCTCCGCAATGTGCGTGACAACGGCGCGAAGATGGTGCAGGATCTGGAGGCGAGAGAGCGCGAGCGCACGGGGATCAAAAAGCTCAAGGTGGGCTACAACAAGGTCTTTGGTTACTATATCGATGTGCCCAAGTCCGCGGGACTTGAAAACGTGCCCGAGGATTACATCCGCAAGCAGACGCTGGTTTCCAACGAGCGCTACTTTACCCAAGAACTGAAGGAGCTGGAAAACACCCTGCTTACCGCCCGGGACCGCATCAACGATCTCGAGTACCGCTACTTCTGCGAGGTGCGCGACAGCGTGGCAGCTTCGGTGGAGCGCGTGCAGCGCTCTGCCGACGCGGTGTCGCGTCTTGACGTGCTATGCTCGCTTGCCGAGGTTGCCGTGCGCGGCAATTACACCTGCCCGGAGATCGACACCTCCCGCACGCTGCACATCGTCCAGGGCCGCCACCCGGTGGTGGAGAAGGCCATGAAGGACGTGCTTTTTGTCCCGAACGACACGTATCTCAACGACGCCGACGACCGCGTTGCCATTGTCACCGGCCCCAACATGGCGGGTAAATCCACCTACATGCGTCAGACGGCGCTGATCGTGCTGATGGCGCAGATGGGCTCCTTTGTGCCCGCAAAGTCCGCCACCGTCGGCATCGTCGACCGGGTGTTCACCCGCATCGGCGCCTCCGACGATCTGGCCTCCGGCCAGTCCACCTTCATGGTGGAGATGAGCGAGACGGCCTCCATCTTAAAGCACGCAAGCGCCCAGTCGCTGCTGATCCTCGATGAGATCGGGCGCGGCACCTCCACCTTTGACGGCATGGCGATCGCGCGGGCAGTGCTGGAATTTTGCGCCGACAAGCGCAAGCTCGGCGCCAAGACCATGTTCGCCACCCACTACCACGAGCTGTCCGCCCTCGAGGGCGAGCTATCCGGCGTGCGCAACTACAACATCACCGCCAAAAAGCAGGGAGGCGACCTGGTCTTCCTCCGAAAGATCGTGCGCGGCGCTGCCGACGACAGCTACGGCATTGAAGTTGCCAAGCTCGCGGGCCTGCCCGACAGTCTCATCAGCAAGGCCAAGGGCTATCTGAAAGAATTGGAGAGTGAGGGTGTTCAGGTCATGGCCCCCGCCGCCCGGCCCGACGACGGGCAGATCAGCCTTGCCGATGTGGGCAGCGACGAGGTGCGTGAGATTTTGCAGAACACCGATCTCAACACCTTAACGCCCATTGAGGCCATGAATCTGCTGTTTGAGCTGCAGAGAAAGGCGCGTGCCTGATGGAGAGACCCGTTCTTCGCCGCACGCCTCCGCCGCCCTTCACGAGCGCCCTTACTAAGCGCGAGGCGATCATGGTGCTCGCGTATCTGCCGATCCACCTTGTGCTTTTGCAGTTCGGCCTTACGGCGCTGATTGAACACGACGTTCTGCCCCAGGCACGGGCCACGCTTTTATACTATGTCATCGGCTTTGTATACATGGTGGTCTTTGCCTTCGGCTTTCTGCGCCGGGATTTCGACGCCCTTGTGGACGCGCCGTTTTACTGCATCCGCGAGGTGCTGCGCTCGTACCTCTGGATGATGGCCTTCAACCTTGTGCTGGGTATGCTACTGCTGCTGGTGTCGGGGGAGGAAAACCCCAACAACGAGAGCATCATGAATATCTATGCCCAGGACATGGGCAGCATGAAGGCCGCGATCATCTTTCTCGCCCCGCCGGTGGAGGAGATGATGTTCCGGGCCGGGATCTTCGGCGTTGTCAGAAGAAAGAGCCGCGTGTGGGCCTACATCCTGTCGGCGCTGTGCTTTGCGCTTTACCACGTGGTGCCCTACGCGATCATGGATCCCATCTACTGGGTGTTCGTGCTGCAGTATATCCCGGTGTCGCTGCTGCTGGCAAGGTGCTATGAGCGCACCAACTCCATCTGGTGCAGCATCTTTTTCCACATGCTCGTGAACGGCATCTCCCTCAGCACCCTGAACGCGATCGGATGAACACATCAAGCTCCCTTTGCGAAAGGGAGCTGTCAGCGAAGCTGACTGAGGGATCGACTGTGCTGCTTCGTAAACAGTGCGTTGTACAAACCATGATCGATCCCTCCACCGCAAGCGGTCCCCCTCCCTTTTTCCAAAGGGAGGTATGAAAAAGGAGATAAAACATGACGCACACCCTCCGTCCCATCGCCCATATGGTGAGCGACTTTCCCGAAAAGTTCGGCATCCCGCGGCAGGCGGGCGTGGTCAAAGAGCTCGAAAGTGTCGTCGTGTTCGAGCCGGAATACCGCGACCCCGAGGCCCTGCGCGGCATTGAGGGCTTCAGCCATCTCTGGCTCATCTGGCAGTTTTCCGAAGCCCTGACCGAGACTTTTTCCCCCACGGTGCGCCCGCCGCGGCTCGGCGGGAATGTGCGCATGGGGGTGTTTGCCACCCGTTCGCCCTTCCGGCCAAACTCCCTGGGGCTGAGCTGTGTGGAGCTGGAGCGCGTGGAAAACTGCCCCGGGCTCGGCACGGTGCTGGTGGTCCGGGGGGCCGACCTCATGGACGGCACGCCGATTTTTGATGTGAAGCCCTACATCCCCTACGCCGACGCGCACCCCGACGCCCGCTCCGGTTTTGCGCCCGACGCGGGTCAGACGCTGGACGTGCGCATCCCGGACGAGCAATCGTTGAAAGTTCCCGAGAGCAAACGCGCGGCGCTCAGGGGTGTGCTGGCAAACGATCCCCGCCCGCGCTATCAGAAGGACCCGGACAGGGTCTACGCCATGGACTTTGCAGACCTCACCGTGCGCTTCGCCGTGAAGGACGGCGTGCTCACGGTGACGGAAATCGAACGCACTGGAGGCGGCAAATATGAGTAAAACGAAAAACCGCAGCACCCTGTTTTGGATCTTCTTCGCGCTCCTGTGCGCGGTGAGTCTGGTGCTGCTGGAGCTGAACAAGAACACCGTCGCCGCCTGGGGCGTGACGATTGCGCTGCTGATCGGCTATGCCTTTCTGCGCAAAAGGCTCAAGGGCAAACACTTTTACCTGCGCCTGATCGCCTTTCTCGCGCTGGCTGCCCTGCTGCTGTCGATCCTGCTGCACGTGGGCAGGCCTTACCGTCTCCGCCCGGCCGTCGAAAAAAACGGCGGCATGACAAATGTTGTGGAGCTGCACGACGGCAAGGTGCAGGGCGTTTACACCGAGGACAAGGCCGTGGAGCTCTTCACCGGCATCCCCTACGCCAAGCCCCCTGTGGGCGAGCTGCGCTGGAAGGCGCCGCAGGACCCCGAGCCCTGGGGCGGCGTGCGTACCTGCGTGCAGTTTCAGGCCATGGCCATGCAGCCCCGGTCTTCGGAGATCTACAATTCCCTGTCTCAGATCGTAGGCTTTCACGACTTTGAGGTGAGCCTGCACGACAACTTCCGCGACGCGGTGAGCGAGGACGCGCTGTACCTCAACATCTGGAAGCCCGCCGGAAACGCGGAGAAGCTGCCCGTGCTGGTGTTCATCCACGGCGGCGCCCTGCAGACCGGCCAGCCCTGGTACGCCGACTACTCCGGCGAGGGGCTTGCCCGCAAAGGTGTGATCGTCGTGAACTTCGGCTACCGCCTGGGCGTGTTCGGCTTCCTGGCGACCGAAGAACTGGCTGCCGAGGATCCCAACGGCTCTACCGGCAACTACGGCCTCATGGACCAGATCAAGGCCCTCGAGTGGGTGCGCGACAACATCGCCGCCTTCGGCGGGGATCCGGAGAACGTGACCATCGCGGGTGAGTCCGCGGGCGCCGCCTGTGTGACGGCGCTGTGCACCTCCCCGGAGGCAAAGGGGCTCTTTACGCGCGCCATTGCCGAAAGCTCCACCACCACCGCCCCCGAGCCCCAGCACTCCTTCCGCCTGATGGATGAGGCGCTTGAGACCGGGCGCGAGACCATGGAGCGCTTTAAGGTCTCGACCATTGCCGAAATGCGCGCCCTGCCCGCCGAGAAGATCGTCGAGGCGGCGGATGTAAACCACCACATCACGGTGGACGGCTATATTCTGCCGAAGACGCCCTATGAGGCGTATAAAGCGGGCGAACACAACGAGGAAGCCCTGCTCCATGGCTTCAACGCCGAGGAGGGCACGCCCTTCATCCTCTTCGATCAGGCTAATCTCAAAAACTATGAGAGCAAGGTCCGCGCCTACTTCAAGGATTATGCCGACGAGGTGCTGGCCCTGTATTCCCCCAGGACGGACGACGAGGCCAGGACCATGTGGCTGAATCTCTATTCCGGCGTCTACTTTACCCACGGCCACTACTGCCTGAGCCGCCAGGCATTGAGCGTCGGGGAACCCGTGTGGGAATACTTCTTTGCCAAGACAAACGGGCGGCTCTCCGCCTGGCACAGTGGGGAAGAGGTCTACTGCTACCATAACATCCCGGCGGACTCCAAGCTATACGACGAGTCTGACCGCGCCCTTGCCGAAGTGTTCAGTGACTACTTTGTGAACTTCATCCGCACCGGCGACCCCAACGGCGAGGGGCTCCCCGTCTGGGATGCCAGCAGGGACGGCACAAACGTCATGCTGCTTGGAGACGAGCAGAAGATGGTCACCGATCCATACATCCCGATCGACGACATTCTCGACCGCATGCAGGGCTGGGAAAGATAAGCCGCCGAACATACAAAACCCCGGAGGAAAACCTCCGGGGTTTCACTATAATCGGGTCAATAGAACGTGGCGACCGCCTGCTCGGGCGGCTCGCATTCCTCGTGGCTGATGTAGGTCAGCACGGGACCCTTGCGGCCGTAGGCCATGTGGAACTTGAAGTTCACCTTCGCGGTGAGAATCACCCAGCCCTCGTCCGTCACGGTGTCGGCCTTGTCCCAGTTGCAGACCAGGGCCGCAAACTGGATATCCTCCACGCAGCAGGTCATGACGTGGCGGCCGATGACGAAGGTCTTGGGCGGCAGGCGCTTGCGCTTGAGCGTCTTGGCCTTGAAGCGCACTTTCTTGCCCTCGTACTTTTTGGGCTCCTCGCTCATGTCGCGATACCAGAGGGCGTAATCGTCGTCGCCGATCTCGATGATCGGGGCGTTTACGTCGAAGGGCAGGGGGTCCTGGATGTCGTCGTAGACCACGTTGCCGTCGGGCGCTTCGTAGGCGATGTCGGCTCTTCTCGACGCGCCGCGCACGATCTTGTGGAAGGCCATCTTGTCCATGTCGGGCTGAAAGCGGTTGAAGACCACCAGCTCGCAGCTCTTGAGCTTGTCATAGACAAGCTGACGCATGTTGGTGTTGTAAGTGAGGAAGGTGGTCGCATCGGCGAACATGAACTCCTGATACACCATCCAGTTTTCAGGCATGGCAGAGTAGAGCACATCCAGCAGCCACATGCCGTTATATTCGATGAGCACGCGCTCGGCCTTGGTCTCCTTGACAAAGCGCAGAAGGTCGCCGGTGGTCAGCTCGCTCTGGTCGTGGATCACGCGGATCTGGACGCCGCCCTTGGCAAACTCGTCGGGGGCGTATTCCTCCTCGCCCTCCTCGCACACCAAAAGCAGCGTGGGCTCGCCGTTGCAGAAGCGCTTGTCCTCCAGGGTCTCCTGGATGAATTTGGTCTTGCCGGCCTCGAGAAAACCGGTAAACAGGTATACGGGCATATCCCGCTGCTCGGTATTAGCCAAGGTTGAACAGCTCCTTCAGGGCGTTTTCGTTGATGTGGGATCCGATCACGCAGAAGCGGCCGGTCACAGCAGCCTGGCCGCGGCGAAGGTCGATCTCGCCGGGCACGTAGTCGAAGTAGAGCCACTGGCCGTCGGAAGCGTCCACGATGCCCTTCGCGCGCAGCACGGCGCCGAAGCGGGTCTCGTCGTCAAGCTGGCTGAGGGTATTGCGCAGCTCTTCCTCGCTGAATTTCTTCGGGGTCTCCATGCCCCAGCTCTGGAAGATCTCGTCGGCGTGGTGATGATGGTGGTGATGCTCGTGCTCGTCATCGTCATCATCGTCGTGATGATGGTGGCACTCGCACTCGGGATCGTCGCACTCCTCGCCGTCCTCGTGATGGTGATGGTGATGATGTTCGTGCTCGTCGTCATCATCGTCATCGTGGTGATGGTGATGATGGCACTCGCATTCGGGATCGTCGCACTCGTCCTCGTCGTGGTCGTGGTGGTGATGGTGCTCGTGCTCCATCTCTTCCAGCTCGTGCTTGAGACCATTCTTGTCCATGGCCTCACGGATCTGCTCGCCGCTGAGCTGGGCCCAGGGGGTGGTGATGAGGCCGGCATCCGCGTTCAGGACCTTGAGGATCTCGGTGGCCTCGAGGGTCTTCTCGGGCTTGGCGGTATCGGTGCGGCTCATGACGATGAGGTCGGCGTTCGCGACCTGGTCATTGAAAAACTCGCCGAAGTTGCGGGCGTACATCTTGGCCTTGCCGGCGTCGACGACGGTGACCTTCGCGCCGATGTGGGCGCCTTCCACGCGCTCCACGGCTCTTGCCACGTCGGACAGCTTGCCCACGCCCGAGGGCTCGATGAGGATGCGGTCGGGGGCGTAGTCGTCCATGACCTTCTTGAGGGCCTTGGTAAAGTCGCCCACCAGGGTGCAGCAGATGCAGCCGGAGTTCATCTCCGTGATCTGCACGCCGGCGTCCTGCAGGAAGCCGCCGTCAATGGCGATCTCACCGAACTCGTTTTCGATGAGCACCAGTTTTTCGTTCTGGTACCCCTCCGCGATCAGCTTGCGGATGAGGGTGGTTTTCCCCGCGCCGAGAAAGCCGGAGAAGATGTCTATTCTTGTCATGGTTTTAGTCTTCCTTCCATGTATATATTACCAAAAACGTATTATATCACCCTTGTCAATGCCCTATCCGTACAAAAAGCGGGGCAAAATGCCCCGCTGAGAAAACATTTACCGTTTATTCATAAACGAAAGCAGGGGCACGGTTTTTACCGTGCCCCTGCAGGATCCTTTGTGTGCGATCAGATGTCCAGCAGGTCGCTGTAGGCCTTCAGGGCACCGTCGGTCTCGTGGGCCAGGACACGCTTGGCCAGCACCTTGCCGAGCTGCACGCCCTCCTGGTCGAAGCTGTTCAGGTTCCAGCAGAAGCCCTGGAACATGACCTTGTTTTCAAAGTGGGCCAGCAGGGCACCGAGGGCCTCGGGCGTAAGCTGCTCGCCGATGATGATGCTGGAGGGGCGGCCGCCCTCAAAGCTCTTGTTGGGATCTGCGTCCTGCTTGCCGCAGGCGAAGGCCATGATCTGGGCCGCGACGTTGGCGCACAGCTTCTGCTGGCTGGTGCTGCCCTGGATGTCCACGTCCATGCCCGCCTGATTGCGGCGGAAGCCCACGAACTGCAGCGGCACGATGTCGGTGCCCTGGTGCAGGAGCTGATAGAAGGAGTGCTGGCCGTTGGTGCCCGGTTCGCCGAAGATGACGGGGCCGGTGGGGTAGTTCACGGGCTCGCCGAAGCGGTTGACATGCTTGCCGTTGGACTCCATGTCAAGCTGCTGCAGGTGGGCCGGGAAGCGGCTGAGCGCCTGGGAATAGGGCAGGACCGCGGTGGCGGGGCAGCCGAGAACATTGCGCTCATAGACACCGATGAGGGCGTCGAGCAGGGCGGGGTTCTTTAGAAGGTCAGTCTCCTTGGCGGTCAGATCCTCGGCATGGGCGCCGTCGAGGAAGCGGGCAAACACCTCGGGCCCGAAAGCCAGGGACAGCACCACGCCGCCCACGCAGGAGCAGGAGGAATAGCGCCCGCCGATGAAGTCGTCCATGAAAAAGGCTTCGAGGTAATCACTGGACTTGGCCAGGGGCGAGGTCTCGCTGGTAACAGCGACCATGTGCTTTGCCGGGTCGAGGCCCGCGCCGCGCAGCGCGTTCTTGACGAAGCTCTCGTTGGTCAGGGTCTCCAGCGTGGTGCCGGACTTGGACACCAGCACGAACAGGGAGTGGGCAACGTCGATGGTTTTCAGCACGCTTGCCGCGTCGTCGGGGTCGACATTGCTGATGAAACGGGCGTCCATCTTGAGGGTGCCGTTGGCGCGCGCCCAGTTCTCCAGGGCCAGGTACATGGCGCGGGGGCCCAGGTCGCTGCCGCCGATGCCGATCTGCACGACGGTGGTAAACTTCTCGCCGGCGGCGTTCGTGACTTCGCCCGCGTGAACCTTATTTGCAAAGGCGGCTGCCTTCTTCTGCTCGTTCACGTAAAAGTCGCGTTTGTTCACGCCGTCGTGAATGACGGCCTCGCCGAGCTGGCCGCGGGTGAGCTGGTGGAGCACCAGGCGCTTTTCGCCGGTGTTGATCATTTCGCCGTTATAGAGGGCGGCAAACTTCTCGGTGAGCTGCGCCTCGTTCGCCAGCTCCGCGAGGGCGCCCAGTACCTCGTCGTCCACGGCCTTGGCGGCAAAATTATAGCTCAGGCCGCACGCCATGGGAACGCTGTACTTTGCCACGCGTTCGGCCCCGCTCTCACCGCTCATGGCCTCGGGGAGGTTTACGCGGCTGAGCGCGTTCAGCTTTTCAAAAGCGGGCAGAGTATCAAGATTTTTCCATGCAATCATCGTTCAATCTATCCTTTCGTTTTTTCGCTTTGAGCCAAGATTGCCTTTATTCTATCGCACAGCGCCCGGATTGTCCAGTGATTTCGGCAGTTATTTCAGGTCCTCACCTCGGATATATTTGCCCATGGGCTTCCACAGCAGCAGGCCGACGATGAGGCAGATCACCATGTCGATCACCATGTAGCTGCCGTTATACAGGAAAGAGTAGAACCAGGGGGTAGTCATGGTCATGCCGAAGAAGGTTTCGGGCATGTACTCGCCCCATACCCACACGCCCACCAGGTAGTGGACGAGGAAGCGGGCCAGAGAGCCCACGACCGTGCCGGTGAAGAAGCCGTACTTTTGCGCGTGGAAAAGACCCGCGAGGCCCAGCACCGTGAAGGCGACGATATAGTCGCCCAGCATGGACTGCCAGCCCCAGGCGTAGGCGCCGTCGAGCAGGAGCTGCAGGACGCTGTAGACAAAGCTTGCGAGCATGCCGGGTCCGAAGCCCCAGCGGGCGCAGAAGAGAAAGATCGGCAGCATCGCCACCGTGATCGAGCCGCCCTGGGGCAGTTCAAAGAGCTTGAGGTAGCCGAGCACCTGGGCCAGCGCGACAAAGATCGCACCTTCGGTCAGGCAGCGGAGTGTGAGCTTGGATTTGTTCATGTTTGTTTCCTCCCATTTAATTCAATCGCGAACACGGTTCGCAATTGAGAACTCGCGCTTATCGCACGCGGCGGGACGTAACACGCCGCGTTTGGTCGGCGCGAGGACTTGCTTAGCTCGTCTTATGGTGTTATTGAGAAAGCAAAGCTCTCTCAATAACGATTTTAATTTACGCGAAAAAACGCAGGCTCAAAAATGAACCTGCGGCAAGCTTTCGCGCAAACTGTTTCCTACGCCGGCATTATCCGGATCAGGTTCCAGGGTTTCAAGGCGCGTTTACCTTGTCTCAGCCGGAAGCATCCAGCACCCCTTTTGATTGTGTCTGCATTGTAGCACTGTATATCGGCATTGTCAAGAAAGGGCTTTTCATTCAAGGCGGGAATGTGGTATAGTGTGCTTACTTCACAGAAAGAGATGATCCCATGCAGATTACAGACAAGCCCGTGGCGGTGCTGGCGGGCACGCCGGTGGACACGCAGATGGGGGCGGACGTGCTCCGGGCCCACGGTCTCGAGCCCCGAAACTTTCCGGTGTCCCAACAACCGTTGGAACAGGCCGCCTTCCAGGTAAAATCCAAAGAGGAAAAGCACGCGGTGCTGACCTCGATCCTGCGCCATGCCATGGACTCCGGCTGCGGCAGCGCCTTCATCTATTGCAACTCTCTTTCCGGCTCGGCGGATTTCCCGGTGCTTTCCAAAGAGCTCGACATCCGCATCGTGACGCCCATGGACGCCTACGGCACGATCGCGAGGCACTACCGCCGCCTCGGTGTGGTGGCCTACAACGGGCAGGCCCTGGCCGGGATCGACACCGCCATGGTGCGCGCAAACCCCGATATTCTGCTCCAGCCCGCCGGCATCCCGGAGGTCACCATCGACATTGAGAAGGGTCTCCGACCGGTGGAGATCATCCGCCGTCGGCATCTCGCGGAGCTCATGGCCTACCTCGAGGCCTGCGGCTGTGAGGCACTGGTTCTGGGCTGCACGCATTTTCCTTACCTGACCGACGCCCTGCGCGCCTACACCACCCTCCCGCTTCTGGACCCGGCGGAGGAAATGGTGCGCCAGCTCACGGAGGAGGAACGCCATGCTTGACCACATGATCGTCGCGGTAAACGCCGTGCTGCCGAGCTTTCTGATCATTGCCCTGGGTCTCTTCGTGCGCAGACGCGGGATGCTGGATGATACCTCCCTCGGCAAGTTCAACTCCGTCGCCTTCCGGGTGTTCCTGCCTTTCCAGATTTTCAAGAACATCTATGACGCGCCGATTGGGGAGACCTTTGACCTGAAGCTGATGCTGTTCATCTTCTTCGGTCTGCTCGCTGCAGGCGGCATCGCCCTGCTGACGGCCACGCTGACAGAACCCCGGCGCGACCGGCGGGGCGTCATGGCGCAGGGGATGTTTCGCGGAAACTATGTGCTGCTGGGACTGCCGCTGATCCAGTCCCTGTTCGGCGACGCGGGGACGGGGCTTGCCTCGCTGATGATTGCGATCAACATTCCGATCTACAATGTGCTGTCGGTCATTTTTCTTGAGCTCTACGCCGGCGGCAGGGTCGATGTGCGCAAGATGGTCAAGGACATTTTGGCCAATCCCCTCATCGACGCCACCGCCGTCGCCCTGCTTGCCAAGGCGGTGCATCTGCCGGTCTACACTTTCCCGGCTTTTGCAAGCGCGCTCAAGTCCCTCGCGGCGGTGGCAACGCCGCTGTGCCTGTTCATTCTGGGCGGCTCCTTCGCCCCGGCAGGCATCCGCGGCTACGCGAAAAGCCTGTGGCTGACGGTCGCCTTCAAGCTGCTGGTGATCCCCGGCCTTGCCCTCGCCGCGGCCGCGGCCATTGGCATACGGGGCATCGGCCTCGGCGTGGTGATGATGAGCTTCGGCGCGCCCACGGCGGTCAATTCCTACACCATGGCCCGGGAGCTCGGGGGCGACGGGGAGCTTGCCGCCTCCATCGTCGTGATCGACACGGCCCTGTCGTGCCTGACGCTATTCGGCTGGATTGTCCTTCTCAAGACGCTCGGACTGTTTTGAACGAAAAACAGGCGTTGTCTCAAAATAGCAAAACAAGCTATAGAGAGGCAGCGCCTTCTTTATACTCAGATCAGTTTCTTGCCCATCCTGCGGAACTCTCTCGCCTGCTCGACGGTGGGCCAGGTGAAGTAGCTGCCCTTCTCCGTCTCGTTTTTGCGGGGCTGAACGGTGCCGGCTGCGATCTCCTCGATGGCCTTGACCATCAGGTCGCCGCCCACGGTCTTGGTCTTCTTCATGAGGCGGAACATGCTTTTGCAGTCGGAGATGTCCACGCTCCCCTGCTCGATGATGTCGCCGTCGTCGAGCTTGGCGCTCATGTAGTGCACCGTCGCGCCGCCCTCCTTTTCGCCCTTGTACAGATACCAGAACGAGGGCAGCAGGCCCCGGTAGTTCGGCAGCAGCGCGCCGTGGACGTTGATGACGCCGTGCTTGGGCACGCCCAGCAGCTCGTCCCGGATGATCTGCGGGGCGGAGTAGGAGATGATGAGGTCGGGATTCAGGTCCCGGATATGCTGCACATAGGCGGGATCGTTGCTGTTGGTGATGACGCGGTAGGGGATGCGGTTTTTTCTTGCCGTGTCCCGGACCGAGCAGCTTCCGTGAAACAACTTATAGCCCGTGAGCCGGTCGAGGTATTTCTCCGCCTCGCGCCCCACGGTGACAAAGCCCATCTTTGCACACTGCCAGGGCCCGAACCATTTGAGATAGTCCCCCGTCTTGTTTTCGAGCGAGCCCTTGCAGTCGACCTGTACGACTTCAAGGATCTCGCAGACCTGCGCCGCCTTGTCGATATTCCGGGGGATAAAAAAGCGGTCGGCCTGGGTCATGACCACGACTCTCAGTTTGCCGCGCATACCGGTTCCTCCTTCTTCTCCGCCGCCCATCTGAGCAGCGTGTCAAAAATCCGTTCGGGCCTGCGGTGCGCGATCTGACACGCGATGCACGCCACGGTCCACCAGATCATTTTGAGGTCATAGCCCACGCCGCGCTTGTCGAGGTACACAAGGTCCAGGGTCAGCCGCGTCGGCAGCACGTCGCGCACGTATTCTTCCTCGGACTCGATCTGATCGCCATAGAGGTAATCATACAGGGCGGACGGCCCGGTGAGGCCCGAGGTCACTTCGCCCGCCGCGGCAAAGCGGCCGCCGCGGGTGATTTCCACCTGATCCACCGCCGCCGGGCGCGGCCCCACGATGCTCATATCCCCGATGAGGATGTTGATGAGCTGGGGCAGCTCGTCGAGCTTCGTTGCCCGTATGAAGCGGCCAAAGGGGAAAATGCGGTTCTCTTCTCCGCGGAAGACAGACTCGTTTGCGCGGCCCTGCCGCATGGAGCGGAACTTGAACATGTTGAAGATTCGGTTATTCTTTGTGGTGCGTTTTGCAAGGTAAAAGACGGGGCCGGGGTCGGAAAGCTCAATGCCCAGCATGACGATGAGTGCCAGCGGGAACAGAACGATGAGCCCCAGCAGCGCGCAGCCCATGTCAAACAGACGCTTGAGAAAGAGATATAAAATATGCATGATGCCTCCTACATCCGGCGGAAGACCGCTTCAAACGCCTCGGCGTAATGGCAGCCCGCCTGTGCCCCGCGCCAGGCGGCAAGGCCGCGCAGGGCCTCGGTTGAGCGGGGGTGCGGGTAGGGGCGCATGACGCCCGCGTAGAGGGCCAGGGCCTCCAGCTTCCTGTCGAGGCCGGTCTCCCCGATCTCCACAAAGAGGTTGGGGGTAAAGCGGTTCACGGAGCTGTTCAGGGACCACTCGGTGGAGGACGGCACCTCCATATACCACAGCTCGCGCAGGGGCGGAATGTTCTCCCGGCGCTGGAAGAGCCGCACGGCGGCCTGCACGGCGCCGCTTGTCATGGCGTGGTCGATGTTGGTATCGGAGGGGTGATGGGTGATGACGGCGTCAGCGCCGAAATCCTCGATGCATTTTTCCACAAACTGCACCAGTTCCAGATGCGGCACGGTGTTCATCCTGATGTTGGGAAAGTCGGCGGCATAGGCCTTGCTCACGCCCAGCAGTGCGTGTGCCCGCGCCTGATCCGAGGCGAGGGTTTCCGAAATGTTGGCCCGGGCGGCGGCGTGGTTTGCCATGGTGGCCACGGCGACCTCATGGCCCGCCTGCGTGAGCTTATAAATGCTCGCCCCGGCGCCCAGGACCTCATCGTCCGGGTGGGCGACGACAATCAAATGTTTCATAAGTCCTTCTCCCTTGTTGTTTGCCCCACTGTATCACAGGGGCGGGAAATAATCAAGCGCGGCCCAGCCGGTCCAGGATGCGCTGCCGCGTCTCGTCGAACAGCAGATCCCGGTTATTGCGGAAGTATGCCTCGCACCCAAACTCCGACACGAACCAAGAGGTATCAAAGCTCGCGGTGATCTCGGTGACGAAGAGGACCAGCTCCTGGCTTGGGCCGACGGCGGTCTCGAGAAAGCGGAAGGCGCTGTCGAACATGGTGCCGGTCTCGTCGGCGAGCGCTTCGCGCTTTTCGGTGTCGGCGGCGAAGAGGGCGCGCACGGTGTCAAACTGTGCCTCGGTCGCCTGCGTTTCGTCCAGAGCTTTCAGGTATTCGTCCATCCGATTGATCTCCGCCTGGCGCAGGTACTTCTGCTCCTTGTCGTCCTGGCCCGCGTCGGCGGCGCGCTTTAAGGCCGCGCGGCGGACGGCGGTGATCTCCCGCAGCACATCGGCGGGCGCCTCGGGCAGTCTCGCCTTGACAGCGCTGAGCCCGTCGTAGAGGGCCGTGCACAGGGCGTCCTGCCGCCGGGTATTGCGGGAAGCTTCGGATAAGCGCGACAGCAGCAGGCCCATCACTGCCAGTTTTTCGTCGAAGGGCGCGGCGGCAAATTCCGTCATCGTCACCTTTGGCGCCTGCCCGCGCAGAATGTCGTCGATATGATAGACCTGGCGGTACTTGTTGTAAAGAGCGTAATAGTTGGTAAAATCCCGGGCCACACTCGGCATCTGGATATACTGCACCGCAAGCTCCGTGTCCGGGGCGATGCCCTCGGCCTCGTAGGCGTACAGGATCTCGCTTAAATCTTCCCAGCCGCGGGCGGTGGCAAACTGCATGCCGTCGGCGGAATTTTCGATGCGGTAGAAGTTTTCCTTCTTGAGATCGAGGTAGGAGATCACCGCGCCGTGCAAGCCCTTTTTGAGGGCGTAGTCCTTCCAGACGGCAAAGTCTTCCTCCACCGTGATACGCTTGACGCGGTCGAGGGTCACCACATCAAAGTCCCGCACCGAGCGGTTATACTCCGGCGGGTTGCCCGCGGCGACGATGAGCCAGCCCTCGGGCAGCTTCTGGTTGCCGAAGGTCTTGCACTGTAAAAACTGCAGCATCATGGGGGCCAGGGTTTCGGACACGCAGTTGATCTCATCGAGGAACAGAATGCCCTCCCGGATGCCGGTGCGTTCGGTCAGGGCGTACACCGAGCCCAGGATTTCGCTCATGGTGTACTCGGTGACGGTGTGCTCCACCCCGTCATAGACCCGCTTTTCGATAAAGGGCAGGCCCACGGCGCTCTGGCGGGTGTGGTGGGTGATGGTGTAGGACACGAGCCCCACGTTTTCCTCGGCGGCGATCTGTTCCATGATCTGGGTCTTGCCGATGCCCGGCGGGCCCATGAGCAGCACAGGCCGCTGCCTTACGGCGGGGATGCGGTAATTGCCCAGCGCGTCCCGGCTTAAATAGGCGCGCAGGGTGTTGCGGATCTGCTCCTTGGCTTGTTTGATGTTCATATGATGTCCTCGTAAACAGGTTAGGTTTCACTTATTGTGTACTATGTTCCCTCTTGTCATTGCGAACCAGTGACCGATGTCACGACAAGCAAGGATCACGTCACGGTCAAGCCTTGAATGTCGCGCGTAAATCGCGCGTCAGAATGTTTCTCGCGCGTCGCGTTGGTGTGGCAATCCGTTCTCCCTGCGGCCAGCTTAGATTTCTCCGTGTTTCACGTGCCTCCGGCGGGCGGATTGCCACGCCAGTGTGCGCACTGGCTCGCAATGACAGGAGCGGTAATTCACAGTTCCGGTAATTCCTGCAGCACTTCCTCCTGCCAGAACTCGTCCAGATTGTCATGCTGCTTTTTCCACGGCATGTCCGGCGTGATGCGGATCGCCCAGGGCGGGATCTGCACCGAAAGCGGCGGCTCTTCCAGCAGGACAAAGGCGACCTCATAGTCCGGGCGCTTTTCCGGGTAGATGCCCATGCCGTCGGTAAAGTACAAAAGTCCCCGCAGATTGGCAAACTCCCCGGTTTTCAAAAGCCCGTCCACATGCTTGAACACCGGGCGGAAGTCGGTGGCACTGCCGCCGGAGAGCTGCAGATCCTCCATATAGCGGCGCAGCTCGTCGAGGCTCGTGATCTTCTTGTCCGACCGGAGCTCATCGTCGCACTGGAGAATGTGGATGTTGAGCCGGCGGGTGAAGGTATCCGCCGAACGCAATATTGCATAGGTAGAAGCCAGAAACTCCCGCACCAGTGTGCCGGAGGTGGACATGGAGGTGTCGATGGCGATGACGAAGTCCTCGATGCGCTTTTCCTCTTTGGTCTCCGGCGGCTCAATGAGGGGCATGTTGCCGTAGTGCATGAGGCCGTAGGTGTAGTAGATGTAGTCGAAGGCGTCCGCGTCGGCGCGCAGGACCTCCCGGGGCGCGGCAAAGCGGCGCAGGAATTTGCGGTAGTCCACGTCGTCCCGCGCGGCGATGCTGAGCTGCTCGGTCACGCCCTCCCCGCCCGCGCCGTGCTCGGAGACCATGGTGTTCAGCGCAGTCTGGGCGTGTGATGCTGCGTTCTGCCATTTCTGATCCTGGCGCTCGCTCCGCTCCCGCTCCTGCTTTTCCTCGAGATCCCAGAGACTGTGGTCGTCCATGACAAAGAGGCGCTGCAGGTTTGCGATCTCATATTCCGGCAGGCGTCTGCGCAACAGCAGGCGGTAAATTCCCTCGGCGGAGAGGACCTTTAATTCCCGGCGGCACTCGGTGAGAAAGCGCTGCTTCGGCGGGGCCGCGCGCTGGGCAAGGCAGGCGTAGGGCAGAGAGTCAATGACGCTCTCGACGGCCGCGTCGCACGCGAGGTCCCAAAGCGCCGCGTCCCGGCCCCGGCGCTTGGCCAGGTGCCGGAACAGGCAGTGGAGCGTCATGTGCAGATTCAGGCGCGGCGAAAAGCGCTCGCTCTTCATAAAGCCCGAGGCGAGGAAGGCCGCGTTATAGTATAGGTTCTCCCCGTCGGCGGCGGCACTTGTGGTCACGCCGTCCCCCGGCAGGGGCACGAGGGCGCAGAGCGGGCCGCTCATATACGGCAGGGCCATACCCAACTGCGCCCGGCCCGCGAGCAGGATGTCCCGCCCTGCGGCAGATAAATTGTCAATGTTGTCGGTCATGGTTTTACAGTTCAAACTTTTTTGTTTTTCCCGTCCCCGGTGTTTTTCTGCGCTGCTCCAACAGCAGGGCAGTGGCCTCGGTGAAGCGCAGGGCACGGGACTCATTCAGGGCAAAATCCAGCGCGTCGGCGTCCGTTACACCCAGCTCCAGCAGCAGGCGCAGGCCGTGGGCGTCTTTTTCCTTCAAGGCAAACGACAGCGCCTCGCGCAGATTCTGCCGCAAAAACGCCGCGTACTGTTCCCGCGCCCGATCGGAAAGCTCCGCCGGGTATCGCAGGCGATAGTACCCAAGGCGCAGGGCGCTCAGATCCTCATACTCGCCCGCGAGATAACCGCGCCAGAGGGCATCGTAGTCCGAGACTGTGAGACGCTTTGCCCGGAAGACCCCGTGGTAGGCGTAGCCTCCGCCGACGATCTTGAGCTCAAAGTGGTGGGCGGGGCTGTTCTCAGTATAGTTTTCAAAATACTCGGGGAAAATGAGGCGGAGCATGGACCCGTCGGCATTGTGAATCGTCACGTCCAGCTCCTGCGGAAGGCTCCCTACGATGGCGGCGAGAGCCGGGCCCTGCTCATGGGAAACGCGTGTCAGCTCCACGCGGGAAAAGAGGCGGCAGTTCATGAAGCTTGCGCTGCCGATGCGCTGCACGGCGTCGAAAAAGCGCAGCGTCTCCATGCACCTGAGATTCATGAAGGCGTAGTCCCCGACGCTTTGAAGCCCGCGCGGCAGGGTCAGGGCCGTGATGTTCCGGTTGTCCCAGTCCGCGCCTTCCGCACCGCCGAGTACCGTCACTTCCTCGCCCTCGACAGGCTTTGCCCCGTGGGCGAGAGCGCGGTCGGAAAGCGATGTGACCGGCAGGCCGAAGATTTCGTCCGGCAGGACTGCGTTTTCGTCGCAGGTCACGGCGCGCAGGATCGTGACACCGCTTTTCTCCCGCCGCACCGTGAGGCGCCAGTTTGTAAGGCCCCTGATGGTTTCCACGCTGATTCTCCCCTGTTGTGATTCAATGGCCCTACTATACCTTTTTTCGCGTGTTTTTACAATAGAAGGTAGAAAAAATGCACAGTATAAGATATACTGTGCATAAGTCTGTTGCTCACACTTCCACGGTCTCGCGCTCGCGTTCGTGCTCCTCATGCCGCGGACGGCGGCGGGGCGCGTAGTCCCGCAGGTCAACGCCCGTGAGCTGCTTGATGACCCATACGAAGAACAGCAGCACCAAAATCGGGATCACGCAGGAGGTCACGATCATGACCGCCACCGCCTCCACGAAGCGGTTGAGGGTTTCGGCCGCCCGGTCGGTGAGGCTGCCGGTGGTCTCCTTGATCTTGCCGAGGATCTTTTCGATGAGACCCTGGTCCTCCTGTGCCTGCACCAGCTCGTCGGTGGTCTCGGTCAGCGCCTCGGCCGACAGGATGGTTTCGTTGATGGAGTCCTGATAGCGGTCATAGATGGTGTCCGAGAGCTTGAGGCTCACCGGGATCACGCACAGCATCAGAAGTCCCACCAGCAGGAGCCTGCCGCCCTGCACAGCCCAGCGGCGGGAGGAACGCAGCGTGCCCGTGATGAAGAACGCACACGCCAGCGGCACCAGCAGCCTGAACACCCCCGCCGGGATGATGGCCAGCAGATACTTCTCGGCGTACAGCACGCAGAGGATCACCAGAAAATACTCTGAAAAGTCCGCGAGCTTTTCGGCGATGGGTGTCGCGGTATCCCCCGGAATGGCGGAGATGCCGGCGGAAGTCACAGTCGCGGTGGCTGTCAGGCGCAGGACCGTGGCGGTCTTGTCGTCGATGGAGGCGGTGCATTCCTGCACAGCGCCGTCATAGAGTTTGGAATCCGGGAAGCTCTTCGCCAGCGGGAAGAAGGATACAAGCGCCAGGATCACAAGCGCGATGCTTACGGCAATTTTCGATACGGTGTTGTTCATATGGTATCCCTCGCTTTTTCTACAGGATTGCGCATAGTTTAGCATATGCCGTGCATAAATTCAATGTTACAAAACGGAAAGGAGCCCCATGAAAAAACTGCTCTCCCTTCTCCTGACGGCGGTGCTGCTGCTCGGCCCAGCCGCGCCTGTCTTCGCGGAAAACGATCCCGCTTATGCCGCCGCTATTGAGGCGCAGGCCTTTGCGGTGTCCATGGCCTACCATGAGGGCGGCTTCTTTGACAGCATCACCCCCCGCGACCCTGCCCTGCTCTGGGAGGCAAGCGGCTGGTACGCGGCGTGGCTCTGGCGCACAGAGGGCACCGACCTGCTGACGGAGGATATGCTGCGCGATTTTCAGCGTTCGCTGGGGGTGCAGGATGCGCCGGACGCTCCGGACACGCCGGATATCCGCATCCTGCAAAGCTCCGACGGGACAAGGCTCTACGATTTTCAGGGCTATAAGACCCGCCTGGACGAGACACTGGGCCTGTCTCTCTCCTTCACGCTGGATGCCCCGGAGCCCTTTGATGCCGAAGTCACGATCCGGCAATACTTTTCAACCGATGCTGCCGCCGGGCGGCACTATTCTCTGCGCTTCGGTCTGAACCGCAATGCCGCCAGCGCCTTCCGCTACAGCCTTCAGAATGTCAGTGCCGAAGACGTCGGCCCCGTGTGGGACCCGGCCCTGGATTTTGACTGGGACGGTCTGATTGCGGCAAACAGTTTAAAAAACATCTTCTCCATGTACGACAGCGTGCGCATTCAAAACAGCGTGGAGGGCATCATGCCGATCTGGCTGTTTAAGCGGGACGGAAAGCTCTGCATCCTGCGCAATTCCGAGGACTATGTTGAGGGCGAATACAACGGCTGCTGGTTCTTTGTGGAGCCGGGCGAGGACGGCGTAATGCGCCCCAGGATCGCGGGCTTTGACGAACAGTGCGGCGACAGCGAATTTTGTGACAACTATGTCTCCAACTATGTCTACGGCGCGTCCGTCGTGAACCTTGACCGTGTCGACGGAGATTATACGCGTCTGCACGTGACCTTTGTGGGCGACTGGCTCGAGGATGTGGCGGTGGACCGTGGTCTGCTTTTGCTGCGCGAGATGGTCAGCCGCGTCGATGACGAGACGCCGCCCATCGTGACCGGCTTCTTCTACGGCGAGACGCCGCCGGAGGCAAGCTATCTCGAGAGCTGGAAGGGCCCGATGCGGCAGATCACCCTGCACTGGGAGGATTGGCGCAACGGCGGGCCTTCCCTGCGCACCGAGACCGTCGAGGTCCCTGCCGACTGGGAATACCTGCCCTGGGAAGCCCGCTGGGACGAATACACCATCTACATGAACGAGGGCTACACAAAGCCCTACGCCTACCCCGGTGACGGGACAGAAAACTATGAGCTGTACCTCACGACGGCAAAGGGGTGAAATACAGTGTGGAGTTATTCTTTCCCGGACTGTTTTAAATCGTCGCGAAGCGACACCTTCACTCCAAACTTCAAACTCCTCACGCCAAACTCTTTCAGTCTTGTACTTTCCCTGAAATCTGTTATAATACTTCCTGCTTAGAGAAAAAACACCAGAAAGGTTTTGAATTATGCTTGAACTGAAAAACCTCTGCTTCGGCGTCGAAAGCGAGGACAGTACCAAAGAGATCATCAAGGACGTGAGCTTTGTGGTCCCCGATGAGAAGTTTGTCGTCATCACCGGCCCCAACGGCGGCGGCAAGTCCACCCTGGCCCGCCTCATCATGGGCATCGAAAAGCCCAGCGCGGGCCGCATCTTCCTCGACGGCGAGGATATCACCGAGCTCGGCATCACGGAGCGCGCAAAGCTCGGCATCAGCTTTGCCCTGCAGCAGCCCGTGCGCTTCAAGGGTATCCATGTGCTTGACCTGCTGCGTCTGGCCTCCGGCAACAAAAAACTCAGCGTGGGCGACGCCTGCGAGTACCTGTCCGCCGTGGGTCTGTGCGCCCGGGACTACATCAACCGCGAGGTCAACGCCAGCCTCTCCGGCGGCGAGATGAAGCGCATCGAGATCGCCACGGTGCTTGCCCGCGGCACCACCCTCTCCGTCTTTGACGAGCCGGAGGCGGGCATCGACCTGTGGAGCTTCCAGAGCCTGATTCAAGTCTTTGAGAACATGCAGAAGCGCACCCACGCCTCCATTCTCATCATCTCTCACCAGGAGCGCATCCTCGAGATCGCCGACTCCATCATCCTCATCGCCGAGGGTCAGGTGCGCGGCCAGGGCAGCAAGGACGAGATGCTTCCGGAACTCATGAAGAGCACTATACCCGTCACCTGCAACCGTATTCTGGAGGGAGGCGTGAACGAAGGATGCTGACTGAGATTCAAAAGCAACTGCTTAAAGAGATCGCCGACCTGCACAAGGTCCCCGAGGGCGCCTACAACATCCGCGCAAACGGCGAGGCGGCGGGCCGCAACTCCACCGCCAACATTGAGATCAGCTCCAAGACCGACAAGCCCGGCATCGACATCCGCATCAAGCCCGGCACAAAAAATGAGAGCGTCCACATCCCCGTGGTGCTTTCCGAGAGCGGCCTGAAGGAGGTCGTGTACAACGACTTCTTCGTGGGCGACAACTGCGATGTGGTCATCGTCGCGGGCTGCGGCATCTCCAACTGCGGCGATCAGGACTCCGCCCACGACGGCGTGCACTGCTTCTACATCGGCAAGAACGCAAAGGTCAAGTACGTCGAGAAGCACTACGGCGAGGGCACCGGGCGCGGCAAGCGCATCATGAACCCCCGCACCGAGGTCAATCTCGGCGAGGGCAGCAGCATGGAGATGGAGATGGTGCAGATCAAGGGCGTGGACGACACCAAACGCGACACCGTTGCAAAGCTCGAAAAGGGCGCGCGGCTGGTGGTGCATGAACGTCTGCTAACCCACGGCGACCAGAAGGCCGAGAGCGGCTACACGGTGGAATTGAACGGCGAGAATTCCAGCGCCGACGTGGTCTCCCGCTCCGTCGCCAAGGAGCAGAGCTTCCAGATCTACCGCTCCCGCATCGTGGGCAACGCGCTCTCGAGCGGCCATACCGAGTGCGACGCCATCATCATGGACAAGGCCCGCGTCGTGGCCATCCCGGAGCTGGAGGCAAACGACCTCGACTCCGCCCTGGTGCACGAGGCCGCCATCGGCAAAATTGCCGGCGACCAGATTATCAAGCTCATGACCCTCGGCCTCACCGAAGAGGAAGCCGAGGAACAGATCATCAACGGCTTTCTGCGGTAAACAACCGGAAACAGCACGCGCCCCGGAGAAATCTCCGGGGCGCATTTCATGTTCAATTCGAATTACATTCTCTCTGGGGCGTGGACGCCGATAATGCCAAGGGAGATCGCAATGACGCGGCGCACGCAGTCGGCAAGGTACAGGCGCGCCTCGAGAAGGCCGGGCTCCGCGTCCTTGATGCGGCAGACCGTGTAGAAGCGGTGGAAGCGGGCCGCGAGCTCAGAAACGTACTTGTTGACGCGGCTGGGGTCGAGGTCGCGGGCGGCGAGCCGGATTTCGTCCGGCAGGGCGGCAAGCTGCTTGATGAGCTCCCGCTCGGTCTCGTCGGTGAGCAGCGTCGCGTCCACCGTGTCGGGCATCGCGTGCCCCTCGGCTTTCAGGTTTTCAATCAGCGTGCAGATGCGCGCGTGGGCGTACTGAACGTAGTAGACCGGGTTTTCGTTGTCCTGACGCTCAGCAAGCTCCAGATCGAACAGCACCGGAGACTCAGGCCGGGAGTTGAAGAAGTAGCGGGCGGAGTCCACCGGGATGTCGTCCAGCAGGTTTGTAAGGCTGATGGCCTTGCCGGTGCGCTTGGACATGCGGACCTCTTTGCCCTCGCTCATGAGCTTGACAAGCTGCATCAGCACGATGGTGAGCCGATGCTCGCCGTCGAGGCCGAGGGCGTCGAGCGCCCCCTTGAGGCGGGCGACGTGGCCGTGGTGGTCGGCGCCCCAGACATTGACCGCGTAGTCAAAGCCGCGGGTTTCCAGCTTGTTGCGGTGGTAGGCGATGTCGGCGGCAAAGTAGGTGTAGAAGCCGTTGGCCCTTCTGAGCACGTCGTCCTTGAGCTCAAGCTTGTCGATCTCCTCCTGCTTCTTGCCCGCCTTGAGCATGTTCTCTGTCAGGATCTGCGCAGTCTTAAGCCAGAGAGCCCCGTCCTTTTCGTAGGTGTAGCCCTTTTCACCGAGCTTTGCCACCGTGTCGGCCACAAAACCGCTCTCGTGCAGAGAGCTTTCAAAGAACCACTCGTCGTACTCCACGCCGTAGCGCTTGAGGTCGGACTGCATCTTGGGGATGTTGCGGTCGAGGCCGAAGCGGGCCATGGCGGCGTGGCGCTCTGGAACGTCCTTGTTGAGGAAGCTGTCGCCGTGCTCGTCGTAAAACGCCCTGGCCAGCTCCCTGATATCCTCGCCCTGGTAGCCGTCCTCGGGGAAGGCGACCTGGTCTTCGCCCAGGATGAGCTGCTGATATCTTGCGTCGATGGAGGAGGCAAACTTCTCGATCTGGTTGCCCGCGTCGTTGACGTAGAACTCGCGCCAGACATTGTAGCCCGCGCGGTCGAGAACACTTGCCAGCGCGTCGCCCAGCACGCCGCCGCGGGCGTTGCCCATGTGCATGGGGCCGGTGGGGTTGGCGGAGACAAACTCCACCATCAGCTTCTGGCCGTGACCCTCGTCCACGCGGCCGTAGTCCGTGCCCTCGGCATTGACGCAGGAGAGCACGTCGGCATACCAGCCGGGTGCGAGGCGGAAGTTGATGAAGCCGGGGCCCGCCACCTCGACGGAGGAAAACCAGCTTCCGTCTAGATCCAGGTTCTCCACAAGCGCCTCGGCGATCTTGCGCGGGGCCATGTGCAGGGCGCGCGCGCCGGTCATGGCGTGGTTTGCGGCGTAGTCGCCGTTTTGGGTGTCCTTGGGGATCTCCACCGTGCCGCTGAGGGAAGCGCCCTCGGGGAGCTGGCCCTTTTCGACAGCCCTTGCGCAAGCCGCCTCCAGCAGGGCATTGATGCTGTCCTTCGCGTTCTGGATCATGTTAGCCATTGCTTCTGTCTCCTTGATTCTGTTCTTTCACCGTCAGCCGGAAGCGGTTTCGGCTGGCAAAGGCGTGCTCCATGTCGAGCACGTAGTCGATCTCCACCTGGCCGCCGTGCTCGTTGAAGCGCTGGCGCAGGTCCCGGGTGGACATGTGCATCGTGGCCGAGCCCACGGGGGTGTCGTAGAGGAAGGCGTGCTTCTTGCCCGGCTCAAAGACCATGCGGCTCGTCACCGTGCCGTCGCGATCCACGACCACCTTCTCGGGCGTTACCACCACGCTCGTGCGGGTACCTTCCATGCCGGTGACCTCGGTCTCCAGATAGGTCAGGCACGCGGTGCTGCCGTCGTAGGTGTACAGGCCATCGGTGGAAAAGTCGATGGCCTCCTCGTCTTTTTCGTCATAGCCGTAGAGGCTGCGGATATAGATCACAACATCTTTCATTCGTTCAGATCTCCATAATGGGCGCCTGTTCGGCGTGAACAGGGCCGATTTGTAAATAGGGTTCGGCGAAGGCTTCAAAGGCGCGCGTATCGCCGCTGACGAAGAAGCGCCGCTCATAGCGCTCCCCGCCGGTGAGATCGTTCTGCGTGAGATAGTCCCGCAGCGCCGCGGCGCCGCAGTCGGCGGCGGACAGGAGATTCACATCCTCGCCGAGATAATCCCGGATAGCCTCCTCGATAAAGCCGTAGTGGGTGCAGCCGAGCAGGACGGCGTCAAAGCGGCGGTCCCGGATGGGCTCAAGGGCGCGGGCAACACACTCCTGCACCACGGGGTCGCTCCGCCGGGTGTGGCCCGATTCGATGAGCGGCGCAAACTCCGGGCACGGCACGCCGACGATTTCCCGGCGCATGCCGCATTTTTTCCGGAGGGCCTCGGTAAACTCGCCGCTCGAGATGCTCGCCGCGGTGGCGATGATGGCGAGGGGGCCGTCCCCCGGGACTTGAGCCATGGCGTCGAGCGCCGGGGCCAGCACGCCGAAGGCGGGGATGGGGTAGGCCCAAATTTCCTCCTTCGCGGCGCTCGAGATGGTGCCGCAGGCGGCGAGGATAGCCTTGACGCCGAAGGAGGCCAGATAATCCATGTCCTGCACGGCGATGCGGCGAAGCTGAGAGAGCGGCCGCGGGCCGTAGGGCATGCGTCCGGAATCCGAAAAATAGACGAAATCCTCACCCGGCAGCATGCGCATCAGCGCGCGCAGACCGGTCAGGCCGCCCACGCCGGAATCGTAAACGCCGATGGGCCGTGTATCCATAACCGTCGCCTCCCCGTAAATTTTACAATCTAATATAAACCAAAGAGTCATAGATAGCAAGAAAAATTTGCAGCAGCTTCCGCTCCGGCGGCGGGCGCGTCCCGGTACCCCTTTCGGCGCGGGACATGAACGCACCCGCGGGCACATTCCTCATGCGCGTATTCATTTTTGTATTGTTTACCTGTGGAATTGGACATACTCTTCTGCTATAATGACATGAGATAAAAAGACTGCGACGACGTGAGGAGGGGATCGTATGAACATCGAACTGAGCGACAAGGAATTCCGGCGGCTGCTGGACATGGTGTATATCGGCAACTGGATCTTGAACTCCGCCCGGGGCGAGGATCGTTTTGAGGACTACGACCTCCTGCAGGAAAAGCTGTTTGCCATGGCGCCCGAGCGCGGGATGCGCTCATTGGTGCAGCGCTGGCACGGGCATGTGTTCCCGTCCCAGGCCTACGAGGACGGCGGCATCCACGAGGCTATCGCCGACTACGAGGACGCGGTGTTCTTCAATATTCTGGCCGAGGAGCTGGCACGGCGCGACCTGGGGCTGGAGGACTGTGAGCCTGAGGACTACACGGAGCTGTCCGCCCGGATGGAGGACTACCTCGACGAGTTTGACAAAAACGGCCTGGGGTCGATCAATATCGACATCGACAACTGAAGGAAAACCCTTTACCTCCCTTTGGAAAAAGGGAGATTCTGACGCGCGAGAAACGCGCGACATACCAAGCTTCGCTGCCCCGAAGGGGCGGAGGGGATTGCGGGTCGCCGCTGCCTGTGGCAGAGAAAGGCGACACGAAATCTCCGCAGCCGCGCCATTGGCGGGCCGTCGTGACACAGGCCCGGGAATGGCATTGCGGCAAGGCGGATTCGATCCCCCAGTCGCTTCGTGACAGCCCCCTTTGCGAAAGGGGGCTTAATCCATATACTTTTGCGAGGAACGACGACATGCATGACGATTTGACACGCGAGGACATCAAAAAGATGCAGGAGGAGCTGGACTACCGCCGGCTCGAGCTCATGCCCGGTTTGATCGAAGAGGTCAAGCGCACCCGCGCCTTCGGAGACCTGAGCGAAAACTTTGAATACAAGGCGGCCAAGCAGGCCCAGAACAAAAACCGCAGCCGCATCCGCTATCTGGAGGGCATGATCAAGACCGCCCACGTCATCGACGACCGCTCGGCCGACGACGAGGTGGGGCTTTACGACAAGGTGGAGATCTACATCTCCGAGGACGACGAGACCGAGACCATTCAGGTGGTCTCCACCGTGCGCACCGATCCCCGCAAGGGGCTCATCAGCATGGACTCCCCCTTCGGGAAATCCGTGCTCGGCAAAAAAGTCGGGGACGTGATCACCGTCCATGTAAACGACAATTACAGCTATGAGGCCGAGATCAGGTCCATCATCAAAGGCAAGGATGACGGCTCGGTCCCGCTGCTGGGTTATTGATACAGGCATAACAAAAACGCGATGGGAAAAATCCATCGCGTTTTTTCTTTATCTTTCCTCGCGGAAATAGGCAAGGCCCAACGAGGCCGGGGGCTGGTTTTCGCGCTTGTTGCGCATGGAGGAGAGCACCAGCACGATGATCGTCACCACATAGGGCGCCATCTTGTAAAGCTCCTTGACCGCGAGGTTCATGCCCGAGGGGATGTACATGTGCAGGATGTAAAGGCCACCGAAGAGGAAAGAGGCCAGCACGCCCACGTTGGGCCGCCAGATCGTGAAGATGACCAGTGCGATGGCGAGCCAGCCGCGGTCGCCGAAGGCGTCGTTGGTCCATACGCCGCAGGCGTAGTCCATCACGTAGTACAGGCCGCCGAGGCCCGCGATCATCGCGCCGACGCAGGTGGAGACATACTTATACCGCGAGACGTTGATGCCGGCGGCGTCGGCGGTGTTCGGGCTTTCGCCCACGGCGCGCAAGTGCAGGCCGGTGCGGGTGTGGTTCAGGATATAGGCCGCCGCCAGCGCGATCACCACCGCCGCGTAGGCAAGAAAACCGTAGTTGAGAAAGAGCTTCCCGAAGACCCCGGCCTTGGCCGCAAAGGGCAGCGTGCGGCGGTAGACATTGGAGGTGTTGGTCATGATGATGGACGGAAGGCTGCTGCCCGAGAGCTTGATGAGCGAACCGCCGAAGAAATTGCCGAAGCCCACGCCGAAGGTGGTGAGGGCAAGGCCGGTGACATTCTGGTTTGCCCGCAGCGTGACCGTGAGGAAACAGTACAGAAGGCCCATCAGCAGGCTCCCCAGCAGGCAGCAGCCCAGGGGGATCAGGAGCGTCAGGGCGGTGTTCATGTCCTGGGCGGATTTGCCCGCCTCATAGTAAAAGGAGCCGATCACGCCGCTGATGCCGCCGACATACATGATGCCGGGGATGCCGAGGTTCAGGTTGCCGGACTTCTCGGTGAGGGTCTCGCCGGTGCTGCCCAGCAGCAGCGGGATGCCCTGTACGACGGCACGGGGGATAAAGGATACAAAATCGAACATGGCTTAACCCTCCTTTCCCGCGCCGCGGGTGAGCTTGATCTCATAGTTGATGAAAAATTCGCTGCCGATGATGCAGAAGAGGATGATGCCGGTGAGGATGTCGCCGAAGCTGCGGTTGAGGCCGAACTTGGTCGCGATCTCGCCCGCGCCGCGGCCGAGGAAGACCAGCAGAAAGCTCGTCAGGATCATCCAGACGGGGTTGAACTTGGCAAGCCAGGAGACCATGACGGCGGTGAAGCCGCGCCCGTCCACGATGGTGGTGGTGAGGGTGTGGTTGGTGCTGCCGACGAGCAGTAGTCCCGCAAGACCGCAGATCGCACCGGAGAGCAGCATGGTGCGGATGACAACCTTTTCCACCTTGATGCCGACATAGCGCGCGGTGCGCTCACTCTCGCCCACAACGGCGATCTCATAACCGTGCTTGGAGTAATTGAGATAGATATACACCAGCACGCACAGCACTGCCACGACCACCACGTTCAGCAGGTACTTCTGGCTCGGAAACTGGGGCAGCCAGCCGATCTGGGTGTTGGGGTTGATAATGCCGATATTGCCCGAGCCCTTGGGGCTTTCCCACACGACGCAGTAGTAGGCGACAAGCTGGGTGGCGACATAGTTCATCATGAGGGTAAAGAGGGTCTCGTTGGTGTTGTACTTTGCCTTGAAGAAGGCGGGGATACCGGCCCAGACGGCGCCGGCCAGAAGGCTTGTGACGATCATGCAGAGGATAACGGCCCAGTTGGGGAGCTTGTCCGCCAGCGTGATCATGCAGGCCGCCGACGCAAGGCCGCCGATGAGCGCCTGGCCCTCGGCTCCGAGGTTCCAGCAGCGCATGCGGAAAGCGGGTGTCACCGCCAGCGACACGCAAAGCAGCATCGCGATATTCTGCATCAGCACCCAGAATTTTCTTGTGGTGCCGAAGGAGCCCTTCCAGATGGCCCCGTAGACGGCGAAGGGATCCTCGCCGGTGACGAAGCTTGTGATGATGCCGCTGAGCACCAGCGCCAGCAGCAGGGCAGCTCCCCGGATTGCCCAGGTCTTGTACCAGGGCAGCGCCGCACGTTTGGAAACGTGAAACAGCGGCGTTTTCGTTTTCTTATTCATCGGCTTTTCCTCCGAGCTTTGTCATCATCATGCCGACATCGCGCTTCTTCGCACCGCGGCCCGGCACAATTCCGGAGACCTTTCCTCCGCAGAGCACCAAAATGCGGTCTGCCAGCTCCAGCAGCACGTCCAGGTCCTCGCCCACGTAGATGACGGCGACGCCCTGCTGCTTCTGGCGGTTGATGAGATCATAGATGGTGTAGGACGAGTTGATGTCCAGACCGCGCACGGCGTAGGCCGTCAAGAGCACGGTGGGGGCGTTGGCGATCTCGCGGCCCACCAGCACCTTCTGCACGTTGCCGCCGGAGAGGCGGCGCACCGGGGTGGTAATGCCGGGGGTGGAGACCTCCAGCTCCTGCACCACGGTCTCGGCCAGCTTTTTGGGCGTGCGTCGGTCGGTAAAGAGGGAACGGCCCCTCCGGAAAGAGCGGAGCATCATGTTGTCACTCAGGTCCATGTTGCCGACAAGGCCCATGCCGAGGCGGTCCTCCGGCACAAAGGACAGGGCCACGCCCATCTCGGCAATGCGCAGCGGGTCCTTGCCGAGAATCTGCTCACGGCTGCCGTCGTCTTCAATATACTCGATGCTGCCCGCTTCCACAGGCTGCAGGCCCGCGATGGCCTCCAGCAGTTCCTTCTGGCCGCAGCCGGAGATGCCCGCGATGCCGAGGATTTCGCCGGAATTGGCGGTGAAGCTTACGTCGTCGAGCTTCAGAATTCCGTCCATGCTGCGCACGGTCAGACCTTTGACCTCAATGCGGGGCTTGGGATCCACAGGGTCGGGCCTATCGATGTTCAGCACGACCGGGTGGCCTACCATCATGTTGGTCATTTCCTGGGCGTTGGTGGTCTTCGTGGGCATGTCGCCGATGAACTGTCCGTGGCGCAGGACAGCCACGCGGTCGGACAGGGACTCCACCTCGTGCATCTTGTGGGTGATGATGACGATGGCCTTGCCGTCGTCGCGCATGTTGCGCAAAACGGCGAAGAGCTTGTCCGTCTCCTGCGGGGTCAGCACGGCGGTGGGCTCGTCGAGAATGAGGATATCCGCCCCGCGGTAGAGAACCTTTACGATCTCTACCGTCTGCTTCTGGGAGACCGACATGTCGTAGATCTTCTGCTCGGGGTCCACCTCAAAGCCGTATGTATCGCAGATCTCACGGATTTTTTTGGAGGCGGCCTTGAGATCCAGCTTCCCCGGCAGACCGAGGACGATGTTCTCTGCTGCACTCAATACGTCCACGAGTTTGAAGTGCTGGTGGATCATGCCGATACCGAGGGCAAAGGCGTCCTTGGGGGAACGAATGACGACGGGCTTGCCGTCAATGGCGATCTCGCCCTCGTCCGGGAAGTAGATGCCGGAGAGCATGTTCATGAGGGTGGTCTTGCCGGAGCCGTTTTCGCCCAGCAGGGCCAGGATCTCGCCCCGGTAGATGTTGAGCCAGACCTTGTCGTTGGCAAGCGTCGGCCCGAAGCGCTTGGTGATGTTGCGCATGGTAACAGCGGCGATCTTGTTGTCCATAATAAACTCCTTAAATAACAAAACGCCCTGCCTGGCCGTGGATTGCGGCCCCGGAGGGCGGGAGTGTTTCCTTCTGCGCGGCACAGGGCAACGCGGTGTATGCGCTGCGCTGCCCTGTACGGCGCGAAGGTGGAAAGTGTGTTTTGGGAACTCCCGGCATAAAGCCGGGAGTTCCCGTGTGAGAGGATAAGATGTACTTACGCGTCGATGTTGGTGATGCCGTCGATGTCGATGTCGAAGTAAGGCGCGGAGCGGTACTCGGACTCGTGGAAGTAACCGTCGGCAATGACGTTGGTCTCGGGCTGGAAGTCGCCCATGTCGTCGACGTCGGCCAGGTACTCGGTGAGGGTCTCGCCGCCGACAGTCCAGGTGGCGGTATCGAAGACCTTCAGCTCGCCGGAGGCGAGCTTGGCCTCGACTTCGGCCAGCTTCTCGGCGGTGCCGGCAGCGGCGGCAGCCTCGTTGATCTCGGTCATTTTGACAGAGCCGGTGGCCAGGGTGCCGGTCCAGTCGGCCTCAATAGCCTCGCCGTTGGCGGTGCAGGTCATGGCGTGCTCCATGTAGGGAGCCCAGTCGATGCGGGAGGCAACGATGAAGGTGTTGGGGCAGGCGTCAGCGGCGGAGCCGTTGTAGAACACGAAGGGGATGGCGTTTGCCTCGCACTCGGTGGGGGCGCCCATGGAGTCGGCATGCTCGGAGATCAGGACGCAGCCGTTGGCGATGAGCTTGGTGGCGCCTTCCTTCTCAAGGGTGGGGTCGTACCAGGAGTTGGTGAAGGTGACTTCCATGGTGGCGGAGGGGCAGACGTAACGGACGCCGAGGAAGAAGGAGGTGTAACCGGACTTCACTTCGGCATAGGGGTAAGCGCCGATGTAGCCGACCTTGGCCTGGTCTGCGGTGATGGTGCCGGCCTCGATCATCTCGTTGAGCTTCATGCCGGCGGCCACACCGCCGAGGAAACGGCCTTCATAGATGGAGGCAAAACCGTTGTGGTAATTGGCAAGGCCCGCGGTATGAGCCTGGGTGCCGGTGGCGTGGCAGAACTGAACCTCGGGGTAGTCCTTGGCGACCTGGAGCAGGAAGGGCTCGTGGCCGAAGGAGTCGGCAAAAATGAAGTTGCAGCCTTCATCGATGAGCTCCTCGGCGGCATCAGCGCATTCCTGACCCTCGGGGATGCCGGTCTTGAACAGGTACTCAACGCCCAGCTTCTCGCAGGCTTCCTTGGCAGCGTTGATGAAGTTGAGGTCATAGGTGGAGTTCTCGTCGTGCAGGAAGATGAAGCCGGCCTTGACGGGGGTCTCGGCGGAAGCGGCGGGAGCGGAGACAGCGGCGAGGGCGAAGATCATGGTCAGAGCGAGGAGCAGAGAAAAGATCTTTTTCATGTTCGTTCTCCTTAGTAAAAATGATTTTGGGGTATGGCGCCGCCATGAAAAGAGCACACATATCCTTTCATGGCAGCGTCGTGCGGAAATAAAAAAGGCACTGGCGCGGACGATCGGCGCCCGGTACCAATGCAAACTATACCAAAGGGCCGAAGACAGCTCCGCCCTGTTGGGTACTTCGATAGTCCGGTCATTTACGGCGTCCGGGTAGAAACTTCAAATCCATATCATTTGCTATATACCGAAACGATATTGAATTGTAACGCTTTGGATGCTAATAAAATAGCAGTCTTTTCGGCAAAAGTCAACTGTATTTCTTGTAAGAACTGGCCAGAATTGAAAAAGGGATTTTGGCAAATCTGCACAAATTCCCTTTTCTGGAAAATAATCCGCAAAGCCTTGCGGCGCAATCGGTTCAGGTTTTTGAACTTTTTACCCGAACACGATCCCTTTGTCGTCCATCTGTACGATCCGCGCCAGGGACTCGACCCGCACGCCCATCTCCCGGAGCCTGTCGCCGCCGCCCTGAAACTTCTTTTCGATCGCGGCTCCGGCGCCGACCAGCGTCGCGCCCGCCTGCCCGACCAGATTCTTGAGCCCCACAAAGGCCGCGCCGGTGGCAAGGAAATCGTCGATCAGCAGCACGCGGTCGCCTTCATTTAAATAATCCTTCGACACGACGACGGTGTTGGTGTTGCCGTGGGTGAAGGAGGGGACTTCGATCTGGTAGAGATTGTCGGAGATGTTTCTGGTCTTGCTCTTTTTTGCGAAGACCACCGGGCACTGAAACTCCAGCCCCACAAGGATCGCCATGGCGATGCCGCTGGCCTCGATGGTGAGGATCTTGCTGACGCCGTCGTTTTCGAACAGGCGGTGCCACTCCTCGGCCATGGCCTTGAGAAGCATGGGATCCATCTGGTGGTTGAGGAAGTTGTCGACCTTCAGAATACCGCCCGGCAATAGTTTTCCGTCGGATAAAATGCGCTGCTCCAGAAGCTCCATGATGTTGTTCCTCCGCAAGTATGATGAAATGTAAGCTCCGCCGTCATTGCGAACCCGCCTGGGGTGTAAGTTCGCGTTGGCCAAATCAAAGATTTGGACGCTCACTTAAGTGACCGATGTCACGACAAGCAAGGATCGCGTCACGGTCAAGCCTTGAATGTCGCGCGTAAATCGCGCGTCAGAATGTTTCTCGCGCGTCGCGTTGGTGTGGCAATCCGTTCTCCCTGCGGCCGGTTTACGATATGCAATCGGGTACGGCCTCCGGCGGGCGGATTCCCGCGCCAGTGTGCGCACTGGCTCGGAATGACAGGATTGGGTATTATTTGTGGTACAGTTTCTTCGCCTGGTACTTTGGTTCAAAGCTGATGTTGACGCCAAGCTTTTTGAAGAGGTCCTCGTCCACATGAGAGAGGATGACGGTGGAGTGTGCCTCCGCGCCCTTGAGCTTGGCGAGCTGGTCGATGGCGAGGTCCGCCATGGGGTTTGTGACCGCGCAGATGGTCAGCGCGATCAGCAATTCGTCCGTGTGCAGGCGGGGGTTGTGGTTGCCCAGGTGCTCCACCTTCAGATGCTGGATGGGCTTGATGACGCCGGGGGCAATCAGGGGGAGCTTCTTGTCGATGCCCGCGAGAGCCTTGAGGGCGTTGATGAGCGCGGCGGAGGATGCGCCGAGCAGCGACGTGGTCTTGCCGGTGACAATGCGCCCGTCATTGAGTTCGATGGCGACCGCGGGGCCGTCGGTGGCCTCGGCCTTGTCCAGAGCCGCCTTGACCACCGGACGGTCGGCGGAGGAAATGCCGAGGGAGTTCATGATGAGCTCGATGGTGCGCATTTCGTTTTGTTCGGTGAGACCCTTGCGGGCGGCAACGGCGGCAGCGTACCAGCGGCGGATGATCTCTTGCTTTGACGCCTCGCGGCACACCGCGTCATCGGAGATGCAGAAGCCCACCATGTTCACGCCCATGTCTGTGGGACTCTTGTAGGGGCACTCGCCGTAGATGGATTTGAAGATGGCCTGCAGGACGGGGTAGATCTCCACGTCGCGGTTATAGTTGACGGCGGTCTCGCCGTAAGCGTCGAGGTGGTAGGGGTCGATCATGTTCACATCGTCCAGATCCGCGGTGGCGGCTTCATAGGCGAGATTCACCGGGTGCTTGAGGGGCAGGTTCCAGACGGGGAAGGTCTCGAACTTGGCATAGCCCGCGTTGATGCCGCGCTTGTGCTCGTGGTAGAGCTGGCTTAAGCAGGTGGCCATTTTGCCGCTGCCGGGGCCGGGAGCGGTGACGACGATGAGGCTGCGCTCGGTCTCGATGTAGTCGTTCTTCCCGAAGCCCTCATCCGAGACGATAAGGGGGACGTTTGCGGGGTAGTCGGGGATGATGTAATGCAGATAGGTGCGCACGCCCAGGGCCTCGAGGCGCTTGCGGAAGGCGTCGGCGATGGCCTGGCCGCGGTAGTGGGTGATGACCACGGAGCCGATGTAGAGCCCGATGCCGCGGAAGGCGTCGATGAGGCGGAGGGTATCGTCCTCGTAGGTGATGCCGAGATCCCCGCGGCGCTTGGAGCGCTCGATGTCATCGGCGGAGATGGCGATGACGATCTCAGCGTCATCCTTCATCTCAAGAAGCATCCGCACCTTGCTGTCCGGCTCAAAGCCCGGCAGCACGCGCGCGGCGTGATAGTCGTCAAAGAGCTTGCCGCCGAATTCCAGGTACAGCTTGCCGCCGAACTTGCTGATGCGGTCACGGATATTCTGGGACTGGAGTTTTAAATATTTCTCGTTGTCAAAGCCGATGCTGTTCATGGTTGTCACTCCCCGGAAATTTTCAATTACGGTTCGCTATTTTACCACAGGCTGCGCCCGAGGGCAAGATGACAGATTCAGACTTTTTTCGAAAGCGGAAGGGGCCGCACAGCCGTGCAGCCCCTCGGGTTAAAAGCGCTCATATTCCACGGTGTCGTCAGAGTAGTGGATTTCATAGTACCCGTGACCGGAGCCGTCGCAATCGAAAAAGACCTTCTGGGAGACAATGCTCACCACCGAAAGATCCTTCGGCCCCTTCTTGATGATCTGCGTCACCGGCGGCTCCAGCACCACCTCGGACAGCGCCTCGCGTCCCTCCTCCGCGCCGTCGGCAAAGGTGACGCGGTACCTGACCCGGTGAAGGCCGTCGCGCCCTTCGACGCTCACCTGCTCGGAGTCAAAGGGCAGGGTCTCGTCCTTTTCGTATTCTGTCTCAAAGGGCATGGGCTCGGTCAGCTCCTCCACCTCATAGCGGATGCGCTGTACGGTGATGCGCATGCCGTCGGTGACGGCGGTGTCGGCGGACGGCGTGACCCGATCCTCCAGGCTGAGCGGGATGCCGCGCTCGGCAAGCGCCGCGTCCACCGTCCTGGCCGCCACGGCGGTATATTCCTCCAGGCCGTCGTGGACGATCTGCACCTGCACCATGTCGGAGACAAGGATCTCCATGCCGCTTTTCAGGTAGGTTTCGGGGGCATAGTTGAGGTGCGCCCCCTCGCGCAGAGACACGCCCTCGCGCTCCAGCAGCTCACCCACCGTGAGTCCGTAGGCCGCGGCGGTGCGCACCTCGCCGTACACATTCAGCAGCACCACCGCCTCCCGGCGCACGGTGATCTCTCCGGCTTCCCGCAGCATGGTGCCCGGTTCGGGGATCACCTCATCCCCCTCACGCAGGGTGATTTCGGCGCGGTCGAGGATGGCATCCACCGTCCGGGGCAGGGCGATGTCCAGCGTTGTGGTGACCCCGCTGTCAAAGATCGTGACTCGCTGCGTTTTTCCGCAGGCACAGAGCAGCAGCGGCAGGCAGAGAAACAAAAGAAGGAATATTCTTTTCATTCTCAAGCCTCCTCCTGCACGACGCCCGACCAGACGGACGTGAGCACACCGCCGCTTTCGACCAGCACGCGGACATTCACCGCGGCGCGGGGCAGATCGGTTTTTTTCAGATACAGCAGGAAGCCGTTTCCGCGGGTGTGGAAGCATTCGCAGGCGTGTCCGTCCAGCTCGGCATAGACGACGTCCTCCGGCAAAAGCTCACCGGCTACGGTGCCGCTGAGACAGTAATAGGCGGTGTCGTTTTCCAGCGTGCGCAGGGAGACCTCCATCCCCTCCCGGTACGCCTCCTCTGCCGCGGGGAGCTTTGCCTCCGGGGCGGAGAAAAGCGGCGGCATGTCCAGGTAGTCCGGAAGATTGCGCTCGGCCTTCTCGAAAATGACCGCATTCGGCGCGCAGCGTTCCATCAGCGCCTCCAGACCGTAGGGCTGCTCCTTGGTGAAGTATGCCGTCTTGAAGGAGGAGGCAAGGAAGGGCAAAAGCGCATCGGTAAAGGAGTCGCGGAACATCAGGAGCGTCCCGCGGCCGTCTTTGCCGGCGGTTTCGATCCAGCCGTCGCCGGTCTGCCCCGCGGCCTCCGCGATTTCATAGCGCCCGTCCAGATCGTACCGGTAGTCCGCGCCTTTTTTGCCGTAGAAGGTATAGAGCATGCGACCGAGATCCCCTTCATGGCTGAGCGCGCGGGTGACGGGCAGGGCGGAGAAATCCGTATGCGGCAGCGAGAGCTTTTCCATCATGAGTGTGTAAGCCAGCATCGCGCCCTTGCTGTTCCAGTGGGAGTCCTGCCGGTGATAGAGGATCTCCGGCTCCGCGGAGAACAGGCTGTACAGGTCGGCATAGGGCAGGTCCCTCTGACTGAGCAGATCCTGCAGGCGGAAGAGGTTGTGCTCCGTCCCGGCGGGCGCGGGATAATACCGGGGCATGAACGCGCCGTAGAGGGTGTTCTTGTTGGCGGGGAAGGCAAGCAGAAGCTTTGCCCCGTGCGCCCGGACATAATGGTCCGCCAGCTCCAGGTTGTGCGCCATGCTGCAGATTTCCCGCGCGGAGACGAGCCCTGTGCCCTGGTAGTCCGGCAGCGTGGAGGCGTAATAGAGCCAGCCGTCCGCGCCGCAGATCACCTTCTCGTTTGCCGAGACACGGAAAAGATCGGACTGGATGACGGAATCGGCGAAAACCAGCTCGTTGCGGAAGGCAAAGTGTTCGGTAAACCAGGTGTCAAACTCCTGGAAAAAAGCGGTGTTCACCCGCCCGTCCCGTCTTGTCAGCGAGGGGAAGGAGGACAGGACGCGGTTTTCGGCGCTCGCGGTGGTGGGTCGTACGCCCATCCCGGCAAAGGGCAGCAGGCATACGAGCAGGCTCAGAGTCAGGAAGGCCCGGTAGAGATGTTTCATGTCCGACCCTCCTTAAAAACGGAAATAGATGAAGGGGTTGTAGGAGCCGCCGGAGAGGCGGATCAGACACCACAGCAGCACAAGAAACGCGAGCGCGAATAGGAGCCCCTGCACCCGGCGCTCCTGCCGGGTGTGCGTATGATACGCGCGAAGGCGCCCGACAAGCTCGCCCGCCGGGGCGCACAGCAATACCGCCGCCGCGAACATCAGCAGGAAAAAGGGCGTCAGCTCGCGCAGGAAGGGGAGGTTTGCGGCCGGACTCAGGTCAAAGGCGGTGAACATGCTCTTGAAATATCCCAGGGCGTAGGGCAGGGAATCCGCGCGGAAGATCACAAAGCCCAGGGTGACCTGCAGCATGGCGTAGACATGCCCGAGAAAGCGCGGCAGCTTCCGGATGCCGGGCACCATCTCCTCCATCAGGCTGAATACGCCGTGGTAAAGGCCCCAGATGACATAGGTCCAGTTTGCCCCGTGCCACAGTCCCGTCAGGAAGAACACCAGGAACTTGTTCAGCCCCGTGCGGAATTTTCCCCTGCGGTTGCCGCCCAGGGGGATGTATACATAGTCCTTGAACCAGGAGGACAGGGAGATATGCCAGCGGCGCCAGTATTCCCGCACACTGACGGCGAGGTACGGAAAGTCGAAGTTTTCCAGGAAGGTAAAGCCGAACATGCGCCCGAGGCCGATCGCCATGTCGCTGTAGCCGCTGAAGTCGTAGTAGATCTGCAGGGTGTAGGAGATCACACCCAGCCATGCCGCCGGGGCGCTGAGGAGCGCGGGGCTCTGGGCGAAGATATGGTCGGCTGCCACAGCCAGGGTGTTGGCGATGAGCACCTTCTTGCCCAGGCCGAACAGGAAGCGCCGGAGCCCGAAGGCCGCGCCGCGGAGCGTGACGCGGCGGTCCCCGATCTGCTCGGCGATGTCCTTGTATTTGACGATGGGACCGGCAATGAGCTGGGGGAAGAAGGCGATATACAGCAGGATGCGCCAGAAACTTTTTTGAGCCGGCACCTGGCCGCGATAGACGTCGATCACATAGGAAAGAGCTTGGAATGTGAAAAACGAGATACCGATGGGCAGCGCGATCTGCGGCACCGGCAGATTCACCCCGGGCAGGAGATTGAGGCTTTCCGCGAAAAAGCCGGCATATTTGAAGACGCCCAGCATGCCGAGGTTTGCCGCCACCGCAAGCGTCACCACGGCCCTGCTTTTCCTCCGGTCAAGCAGGAGGGCAAAGAGGTAGTTGAAAAAAGAGCAGGCGATCATCAGCAGCACATACACCGGTTCCCCGAAGGCATAGAACAGCAGGCTTGCCAGGATCAGCAGCGCGTTTTTGAGCCTTACGGAGGGCAGCGCGCAGTGCAGCGTGAAGACCACCGGCAGAAATATACACAGAAAAACAAGAGAGCTGAAGGTCATGATTCTTCCCTGTCTTCATCAAAGATTTTGACGTGCATCCAGTCATACTCCGCCTCGTCGCTTGCATAGGTCTCCATGGCCTGGCGGTAGTCGTCGGCATACTGATAGTCGAAGCCGTAGCAGGGGGTCTGATAGGAGTTGGCCGCCCGCTCGGGATCGTAAATGAGTCCGTCCACTTCCGCCCAGCCGTGGCCGCCGCTGTTGCAGGCGTAGACCTCCGTATAGCCGACGGCGCGCGCAAGATAGGCAAAGGCCGCCGCGAAGCTGCAGCAGTTGCCGCCTTCGCCTTCAAAGATGTCGGCAGCGTAGACCTCCGGCCACTCGATTCTCAGAAGGTGGGGCGAGCGGGAAATGCCCTCGGAGTGCCCCTTGATAAAGTCGAAGCAGGCCCTGAGCTTTTCTTCCCGCGTCATGTCCTCCGTGGTGATCTCCGGCAGCAGCTTCATCGCGTCATAGAGCATGCGCCCTCTGTCGGTGGTGACCTTCCAAGCGTAGCCGTCCATCAGCACCCAGCGCGCCCCGTCATAGTCAAAGATGCGGCGCTCACTGAGGTCGACCCGCCCGTTTTCCACATGTCGGAAGCGCCTTCCGTCCGGGAAGACGCCCGTGCGCTCCGGCGCAGTGTGTCCTCCGGTGATGAGCAGCAGGACGTTGTCTCCGCCGGGGATGTAGCCGTTAAAGCCCAGCTGCACCCTGCCCTCCAGGACATACCAGTCAGCCTCCAGAGTGCCGACGCGTCCGGTGATGAAGCCAGTCGTCTCCCGGTCAATGCGCCCGCCGCGCACATACCACCAGCCGTCCGCGTTTTGGGCAAGACCGGTGTATTCCGTGTCCTCGGCGCCGCCGCGCAGCATCAGGGCGGGGCAGTCCTTGAGATCGCGGGTAAGGCCGGTATAATCGCTCAGCACCCTTCCGCCGAGCACGTAGCGGCTGTCGGGGCCGCTGCCCGTCAGACCGTTTTTTGCAAAATCCACGAGCCCCTCGCGGACATACCACTGCCCGTCCGCGCTGTCGGCAAAGCCGGTAAAGTCCGTGCGCACAAGCCCGTTCTCGCAGAACCACCACTTCCCGGTCCTGTGGTCGTGGATGACGCCGGTGGCGTCGGTGCGCGGGGAGACATCGTCAAACACGCCGAGAGCACCGTCCGGCAGCTCTTCAATATGGAAAAACCCCCGTGTCCGGGCCGCCTTTGTATCATGAAGGCGCAGCAGCACCAGGGAAAAAAGCCCGCAGGCAAGAAGCAGCAGCGCAGCCGCCGCGATCACAGACCGTTTTTTGATGTTTCTCCGCCCCCTTTTTGTACCGGTTTTTCAGTTTGCGTTTCATTATAATACACGAGTGATCGTTTTACAAGGAAGTGTTGAGGCTGGCCGCGGCAAGTTTAGACTTTTTTTATTCATATTCTTGTGCTATAGTACAATCTGAATAAATGGCACTTCACTCTTGCAGAAAGGTTACGATAGAATGGGACTGTTCGACAAATTATTCGGTACCTACTCCGATCGGGAATTAAAGCGCATCAACCCCATTGCGGATAAAATTGAGGCGCTCAGTGACAAGACGGCCGCCCTGACGGACGAGCAGCTTCGCGCAAAGACGGACGAATTCAAGGCGCGCCTCCAAAACGGAGAAACCCTGGACGACCTGCTGCCCGAGGCCTTCGCGGTTGCGCGCGAGGCAAGCTGGCGCGTGTTGGGCATGAGGCCCTTCCGTGTCCAGCTCATCGGCGGCATCGTGCTGCACCAGGGCCGCATCGCCGAAATGAAGACCGGCGAAGGCAAGACCCTCGTCGCCGTTCTCCCCGCCTACCTCAACGCCTTGACCGGCGAGGGGGTACATATCGTCACGGTCAACGACTACCTCGCGCGCCGTGACAGCGAATGGATGGGCAAGGTGCATCGCTTTCTGGGCCTGACCGTGGGCCTCATCGTCCACGGCCTTACCAACGACGAGCGCCGCGATGCCTACAACTGCGACATCACCTACGGCACCAACAATGAGATGGGCTTCGACTACCTGCGCGACAACATGGCCCTGTATAAAAGCGACATGGTCCAGCGCGGCCACGCCTTTGCCATCGTGGACGAGGTGGACTCCATCCTCATCGATGAGGCCAGGACCCCGCTCATCATCTCCGGCCAGGGCGACGAGAGCACCGACCTCTACCGCCAGGCGGACGATTTTGTTTCGCGCCTGAAAAAGATCGTGTATGCGTCTGTTGACGAAAAAGAGGAGGAGAGCGAGGATCTGGACGCCGATTACGTGGTCGACGAGAAGGCCCGCAGCGCCACCCTCACCGCCCGCGGCATCGCCAAGGCCGAGCGCGCCTTCGGGCTTGAAAACCTGGCCGACATGGAAAACGCCACCCTGGCCCACCACATCAACCAGGCCCTCAAGGCCCACGGCATCATGAAGCGGGACATCGACTACATCGTCAAGGACGGCGAGATCATCATCGTCGACGAGTTCACCGGCCGCCTCATGCTGGGCAGACGTTACTCCGAAGGGCTCCATCAGGCCATTGAGGCCAAGGAGCATGTGGATGTGCAGCAGGAGAACAAGACCCTTGCCACGATCACCTTCCAGAACTACTTCCGCCTTTACGGCAAGCTCTCCGGCATGACCGGCACCGCCGCCACCGAGGCGGAGGAATTCGGCGCCATCTATAAGCTGGACATCATCGAGATCCCCACCAACAAGCCGGTCATCCGTCAGGATCACCCGGACGTGGTGTTCAAAAACGACAGCGGCAAAAACCGCGCCATTGTCGAGCAGATCGTGGCCTGCCACGAAAAGGGCCAGCCCGTGCTGGTGGGCACCGTGTCCATCGAAAAGAGCGAATACATCTCTTCGCTTCTCAAGCGCAAGGGCATCCCCCACACGGTCCTCAACGCCAAGTATCACGAGAAGGAAGCCGAGATCGTGGCCCAGGCGGGCAAGCTCGGAGCCGTCACCATCGCCACCAACATGGCCGGCCGCGGCACCGACATCACCCTCGGCGGCAACGCGGAGTTTCTGTCCAAGGCCGACCTCAGAAAAGCCGGCTTTGAGGAGGACGTGATCGCCGAGGCCACCGGCTTTGCCGAGACCGAGGACGAGAACATTCTCGCTGCCCGGCAGATGTTTCGTGAGCGCATGGAGGCCCACAAGAAGGACACCGACGCCGAGGCCGAGAAGGTCCGCGCCGTCGGCGGTCTCTTTATCCTCGGTACCGAGCGGCACGAGTCGCGCCGTATCGACAACCAGCTCCGCGGCCGCGCCGGCCGTCAGGGCGATCCGGGCGAGAGCCGCTTCTACCTCGCCATGACAGACGACGTCATGAGGCTCTTCGGTTCCGAGAGGGTCATGAACATGATGGAGACCCTCAAGGTGGACGAGGACACGCCGCTTGACGCCAAGATGCTCTCCGGTGCCATTGAGCAGGCCCAGAAGACGGTGGAAAGCCGCAACTTCCAGACCCGTAAATCCGTGCTGGAATACGACGACGTGATGAACAAGCAGCGCGAGATCATCTACGGCGAGCGCCGCAAGGTCCTGGACGGTGAGGATATCCGCACCCAGATCATGAGCATGATCTCCGAGTATATTTCCTCCACCGTAAACGACGCCCTCTCCGGCACTGCCTGCGAGGATCAAGGTCAGCTCGACGACGCGCTGCAGCCCTTCGAGCGTCTGTTTATGCCCCGCGGCACGTTTAAGCTTTCACAGTTCGGCGGCTCGGTCAAGCCCGACAAGCTCTCGGAAGCCGTGCGGGAGCTTGCGGAAAAGGTCTACGCCGCGCGCGAGGAGGCCTTCGGCGTCGCTCCCAACGGCGCACCGCTGATGCGTGAGCTTGAGCGCGTGATCATGCTGCGCGTGGTGGACGAGTACTGGATGGACCACATTGACGCCATGGACGAACTCAAGCGCGGCATCGGGCTTCGAGGCTACGGCTCTGTCAAGCCCATCGACGCCTACAAGCAGGAGGGCTTTGACATGTTCGAGGCCATGGTCCACGGCATCCGCGAGGAGACCGTGCGCCGCCTCTACACCGTGCGCATTCGCCGCGAGGCGCCCATTGAGCGTAAGGCGGTCGCCAAAAACGCCGCCGCGAACGTGGGCGGCGAGCCGGTCAAGAAGCAGCCCGTCAAGAAGCTCCCCAAACCCGGCCGCAACGACCCCTGCCCCTGCGGCAAGATGAAGCCCGACGGCAGCAGACGGCTCAAGTACAAAGAGTGCTGCGGACGAAACGAGAAGTAAGGGGCGCGGATTGCCACGCCAACGCTGCGGCGCTGGCTCGCAATGACCGGACTTTACGCCTGTATGTTTATTTACACTTTGTACAGAGTTGACAGTCTGACATTGGAACCTTTGACGGGGGAATGTTGGCATGTTTGTATATATTCTTGCAAATGAAACAAATGTATGTTTATATACCGGCGTGACCAAAGATTTAGCCCGTCGTCTTTATGAACACAAGCAGGAACTTGATCCCAAAACTTCACGGCCCAATATCACATTCATAAGCTTGTGTACTATGAAGAAACCCCAGATTCCTATGCTGCTATTACAAGGGAGAAGCAAATTAAAAGCTGGAACCGAAAACGAAAAAATGCTCTGATTGAAAGCATGAATCCACAATGGAAAGACTTATCGGAAGGCTGGTCAGAATAGATCAGCTTCCCCGCCTGTCATTGCGAACCAGTGACCGATGTCACTGGTGTGGCAATCCGTCTCTCCCGGCGGCCAGCTTACCCTCTGCAAAATTCAAAGTGCCTCCGGCGGGCGGATTGCCGCGTCGCTGCGCTCCTCGCAATGACAGGACAGGACGTTTCAACGTATTCGCCCATATGCACACAAAAAAGCAAACATTCTGCCGCTGGGCTGATAAGCGTATCAACTCCTGCGGATAACAACATACCGAGGATAAACCATGTTCATTGAAGAAAACCAAAACGGTCTCATCTATATGCGCTCCGATATTATTGGGGCAAAGCACGCCTTTACCACACGCTTTGGCGGCGTGAGCACGGGGGAGTTTGCGTCCCTCAACCTCGGCTCCAATCGCGGCGACGACCCGGAAGCCGTGCGGGAAAATTACCGCCGGGTCTGCGCCCTGTTCGGTGTGGGGGAGAATGACGCCTGCGTGACCAACCAGGTACATAAGACCGACGTGCGCATCGTTACGGCGGCGGATAAGCACACCTGCCTTGGCCCCACCCCCTATGAGGCGGACGGAATCGTCACAGCGGAGAGGGGCCTGCCCATTTTCTGCTTCGTGGCCGACTGTGTGCCGGTGCTGCTCTGGGACGCGAAAAACCGCGCCATCGGTGCCGTGCACTGCGGCTGGCGCAGCGCGGTGGGGGACATCCTGATGCATGCCCTGACGGGCATGATCAGGCTGGGTGCAGAGACTGAGGACATCCGCGCGGCTATCGGCCCCTCCATCGGCGCCTGCTGCTTTGAGACCGACGACGACGTGCCCGACGCCATCACGGCCTGGCTCTCCGGCGAAACGGAAGGGCTTTTTGTCCGCCGGGCGGACGGGAAGACCATGGTCGACCTGCGCCTTGCCAATGCCCGCCGCCTGCTTCAGCTCGGCGTGCCGGTGCAAAACATCGACCTGAGTGACGAGTGCACCTTCTGCAGCCACGACAAATACTGGTCCCACCGCTATACCAAGGGCAAACGCGGCAGTCAGGCCGCTGTCATCATGCTCTGAGGACACGCCATGAAACGAAGACTCCTGTGTTTTCTGCTCGCGGCGTCGATGCTGCTGCTCACGGGCTGCGGCGGACGCGCCGCCTCCGACCCCAATGCGGGCATTCCCGAATCCACCAAGGGCAAGGATGTCACCCGCGCCAAGGCCGCCGACAACTACTTCTCCTTAAACTACAACGAGGACTTCAGCCTCAACCCCATCCTCGCCACCAACCACTCAAACCAGCTTCTCTGCGATCTGGTGTACGAGAACATGGTGGAGCTGGACGACAACTTTGAGGTCGTGCCGAACGTCCTGGACGCGGGTCTTCCCAACGACACCGCCACCTACTGGACCTTCACCATCAATCCGGGCCACGTCTTCCACGACGGCACTCCCGTCACCGGGCAGGACATCCGCTACTCCCTCGAGCGCGCGGTGGCGACCCAGGACCGCTATCGGGGCCGCTTTGCCAGCTACCAGGGCTCGGGCTACGACGAGAACCATTTCTACGTCACCCTCGGCATCGGGGACACCCAGTTTGCAAAGCTCCTGAACATCCCCATCATCAAGTCCGGCACCATGGACGACAAGCCCCCCATGGGCTCCGGGCCCTATGACTACGGTGACTTCGGCAAAACGCTGGAGGCCTTTGAGGGCTATCCTGGCTATGACGATCTCCCCATCAAGACCATCCATCTCGTGAGCTATTCCACCGCCGACGAGATCCTGTCAAACTTTGAGGACGGCGTCATCGACGCGGTGACCAACGACCCCTCCAGCTACACCAATATCGGCTACTCCTCCTCCAACGAGATCCGCAACTTCCACACCACGAATCTCCACTATATCATGTTCAACGAGGAGGGGCTTATCGGCCGCTACAGCGGCTTCCGGCAGGCGATGGTCTACGCTTTCGACCGCGTAAACTGGGCCGAGAACCTCATGCACGGCAACGCCGTCGCCGCGGCTGTTCCCATGCACCCGGCCTGTGCCGACTACCCGGTGGAGTACGCCTCCCAGCTCGGCTACAACCTGGACGTCTGCCGCATCGTTCTGGAAAACGCGGGTATCCGCGACTATGACGACGACGGGATGCTCGAATACATGTCCGGCACGGCGCAGGACATAGACGTGAATTTCATCGTCTGCTCCGACTCGAGCGCCAAGACCGGCGCGGCGCGGCGCTTTGCCGATGACATGGCGTCCATCGGGCTCAAGGTCACCGTGCGTGAGCTGACCTGGGACGAGTACCTGACCGCGCTGGAAGAGGGCGACTTTGACATGTACTACGGCGAGGTGAAGCTGCGCAACAACTTTGACCTCACCGAGCTTCTCGACCCCGACTCGAGCCTCAACTACTCCCGCAGCATCGACACCGGCTATGTTGCCATGATCAACAACTACCTCGCCTGCTCCGCGTCCCAGCGCTCGGCCGTGTACCAGCAGCTTTGCGAGTACATCAACACCAACGGCGCGCTCATCTCCATCGGCTTTGAGGACCAACAGCTTATCGTCCATCGCGGCGTCATCCGCGGATTGAGCCCGAACCTCGGCAATCCGTTCTTCGATTTCCAGAACTGGGAGATTCTATTAGAAGATTAGAAAGGGAGAGATTAACATGACTGACAGAGAACTTCTGTCCAGGGCCAAGGCGGCGTCGCTGAACGCCTACGTCCCCTATTCCCGCTTTGCCGTCGGGGCCGCGCTCGAATGTGCGGACGGCACGGTCTTCACCGGCTGCAACGTGGAAAACGCCGCCCTCGGCAGCACCATCTGCGCCGAGCGCACCGCCTGCTGCAAGGCCGTCAGCGAAGGCCACCGGGAATTTCGCCGCATCGCCATCTACGCCGACAGCGAAAACTGGTGTACCCCCTGCGGCGCGTGCCGCCAGTTCCTGGCCGAGTTTTCCCCGGACATGGAGGTGCTGTGCGCCAAGGCCGGCGACCGCTATGTCAGCTACAAGCTCTCGGAGCTGCTGCCGCACACCTTCAACTATTGACAAGAAAAAAGACGAAGCCCCCGGCGGACGCAGATGTGCGCACGCCGGGGGCTTCGCTCAGACTTTCCCCTGCCGGAGCTTTCGTCTTCTTCGGTTGATATAGCGCTCGAGCTCGCCGCTGTTTAAAAACTCCGCCAGCACGTACTGCTCAAAGACCGGGACGGCACAGGAGTAGAAGCCCAGCTTTTCCTGCCACGCCTTCTGAAGCTCTTCCGGCAGCACCAGGTAAGCCGTGCGCATGGAGGGGGCAAAGCTGCGGGAGAAGGTGTTGAGATACAACACCCGCTCCGGGGCCAGGGAACAGATGGTCTCAATCTGTTTTGTCACCGAGGCAAGTTCAGAATCGTAATCGTCCTCCACGATGTAGCTGCCGCGTTCTCGCGCCCAGGAAGCGTACTCGCGCCGCTTGGAAGCCGAGGCGGTAACGCGGCTGGGATAGCTGTTGAAGGGCGTGACGTGCAGGACCTTTGCCTCGCAATCTTCCAACGCCCGGGAGACGACGCCGTCGGCGCCCATGGGAAGGCCGAAGCAGGTGGCTCCGTTCGCCTCGTACACCTGGCGGATGCGGGCGTAGCAGGGGTCTTCGAGCGCGATAACGGCGCCGCTGCCGAAAAACTGGGCGATGAGGGCATAGAGGTATTCCGCGCCCGCGCCCACCAGAATGCGCTCCGGCGAGACCGTGAGCCCGCGGGAGCGCGCGATGTAGGCCGCGATAGCTCCGCGCAGCTCGGGTACGCCGCCGCCGGGGCTGCGCTCGAGAATACGGCGGTCATACTCCGAGAGGACGCGGCGCATGGTCTTGGCCAGCACCGAGAAGGGAAAATCCGACGGGGCGCTCAAGGGCGGCGCCGCCGGATGCAGGGCGGGCAGGGGCTTCTCGCTTCCCGCCCTGCCGCCGAAGATCGCGTAATAGCCCGAGCGCTCACGCGCTTCCACATAGCCCTCGTCCACCAGCAGATCGAGCGCGTGCTCCACGGTCACAAGGCTCACGCCCAGCTCCCCGGCGAGCAGGCGCTTGGACGGCAGCTTCGCCCCCCACGGGATCTCGCCCGTCAGAATGTCGTCGCGAAGCTGTTCATAGATTTGAATATAGGCGCTCTTATGCGCCGCACGGTCGAGTTGGTATTTCATCTGGTCTTATAAAAAACTCCTTATCTGGCAATATGCATAAGCTCAGTTTCTGATTATAATGCAGCCATACCAAAAGTCAAGGGGTTGGTTCTCCGTGAAAGAAAACAAGATCCGCACAAAAGATCTGACCGTAACGGCGCTTTTGATGGCGCTGAACATCATCATGAGCACGAGCGTGCTGTCCGTACCGGTCCCGGGCGGGCACATGTACTTAAACGACGTCATCATCGTGACGGCGGCGATTTTGCTTGACCCGTTCTACGCCTTTCTGGTGGGCGGTGTCGGCGCGTTCATCGGCGACATGCTCTTTTATCCCGCGCCCATGTTTGTCTCGCTCGTCGTGCACGGGGTGCAGGCGGTGATCATCTCCCTCTTTGTGCATAAGTTTATGAAGGAAAAGCCCTTCCCGGCGTCGATCATCGGCACGGTGATCGGCTGGATCGTGACCTTCACGGGCTACAGTCTGGGCCGCGCCTTTGTCTACAGCACCCCCGCCTACGCCATCGCGAAACTCCCGTTTCAGATCCTGCAGACGGCGGTGGGCTCGGCTATCGCGCTCTTTCTCTGCTGGGGCGCACCGCATCTGGTGCGGCTTTATCAGAAGGAGTTTGGGAAAACATAAGCCACAGTTGTCATCCTGCGCTTCGCTCAGGATGACTTTTTTTATCATAGCATGAAACCTTTTGCCCCTTTGAATCGTTTTCAGAGTGAGGGCGGATGAATACGCCGTCCCGAAGGGGGATACCAATGCACGATGCCTTGCAGCGTACGGGCAGGGCGGTGCGGGATGTTTACGAGGAACATGCCGCCGCGGTCTACAGAGTTGCCTACAGTTACATGAAAAACAGATACGACGCCGAGGATGCTTTGCAGGAGACCTTTATGCGCCTGCTGCGGGCGGACGTTTCCTTTGCCGACCGGAAGCATGAGCTGGGCTGGCTTGTGCTCACGGTCTCGAACGTGTGTCGGGACATGCTCAAACGCAGGGCCCGCGCCTATGAGGATATCGCCGAACACCCGGAGCTGCCCGCGCCGGAAAAGGACAACGCGCTGCTCTCGGCGATCCTCGCCCTGCCGGAGAAGTACAAGGCAGCCGTCTATCTGCATTACTATGAGGGCTACTCGGTGCAGGAGATCGCCTCGATGCTGCGCGTTCCCCCCAACACGATCAAGACCCGGCTTTCCCGCGCACGGAAGGCCCTGAAAAACGAATTGGGAGGGGAAGACCATGCCTGACGACCGCATCCGCCGCGCATACGACCGCATTTCACTTGACCCGGAAAGCTCCGCGCGCATTCTGTCGGCGCTGGAAAACGCCTCTCCCGGAGAGGAGACAAACGTGAAAAAAATGCGCAAGCCCCTGAGTGTGTTTGTGATTGCCGCGATTCTCGCGGTGCTGATGATGGGTACAGCCTATGCCGCCTTCGGCAAACCCGCCGCCACCGGTTCCCACTACATGCGCGGAGAGGGAGAATACAGCAGCCTTGCCGATCTGCCGAAGGTGGAGAAGACCGTGGGCTACCCCGTCACCGCGGTGGAGCGCTTTTCAAACGGCTATACCTTCGATTCCCTCCACATCGGCGGTGAGGCCGTGTACGACGAGGATTTCAACGTCCTGCAGGAATACTATGGTGTCATGATACACTACAAAAAGGCCAATGCGCCGGACGTGAGCGTGAACCTGACGCCGGTACTGGAGATTGAGGGCGGCAGTGACGCGCCCGCGCCCACCGAATGGCGTGAGGCAAACGGCACGGCGATCCGTCTGAGTCTCGACCACTACAAAATTGTTCCCGAGGATTACGAGAAGACCCCGGAGGATGAGGCCAACCTTGCCGCCGGGCACTACTACATTTCCTACGGCTCGGATGAGATTGAGGAGCGTGACTTTGCCTTCGCGGGCTTTACGCTCGGAGAAGTGAAATACGTGATCATGTGCGATCGCGCAGAAGAGATCAACTTCTCTGACCTTGCCGCCATGGCGGGCGAGATCATCGCGGCGGCGGAACAATAAGCACAGGGATGGGCGTTGCAAAATTCTCTTTTTGCATGATCTGTCTATGAACACCGTAGGGGAGGGGCTCGCCCCTCCCGGCAGAACGGCATTACCATTAAAAAGCGATGTACGGCGAAATTGTAGCTTTTTACGAAATTGCCGTACTTTTTTATTCATTTCAAGTTTATCGTGCGCGGGAGGGGCGAGCCCCTCCCCTACGATCAGAAAGTACCAAATTGCAAATAGAACTCTATTTTGCAGCAGGCCCATTTCTGTTTTACCTTGCAGGGCAGCTGCGCAAATGTTATATTGATATAGAAGATGGTTGACCGATGACAGGAGCGGGAATCGCATCCATCCGGGTCGCATCACCAGGGAGATTTGCCGGGACAAGGAGAGAAAAGATGGATAAGGGACAAAAGGTGCTTTTCGCCATGTACAAAGGAACGCTTTTTGACGAAGTCAAGGTCTCAGCGGAGGACCTGGCGCTCGCCAAAGCGGAAGGCTATCTCTTTGATTATCCCAAATATGAAAGTCATGCGGACACCCTCGAGAGGCTGAAAGGCACGCTTGCGCAGATTGATCCGAAGGCTGTCGCCGACGCCTTTCTTTTCAGTCTGTCAACGCGCAGGCTTGAATACCGTTCCGCCCTCGGCAGTTATTATTTTGCAAAGGCGATCCCCGCGCATGCGTTCATGAACAGCCACAACGAAACCCTCGCCGCCGCAGCCCGGCACTGTTATCTTTGCGGATGGCAGGCGTGGGAGGACGAGCCGACTCCATTTGATCTGCGTTACGGTCTGAATTTTATAAACTTTACGAGATACAAATATGGCGGCAATCCGGTCGGGATTCTCAGCGTCATGGACGCGCTGTTTGATCTTGAGCAGTTTCTGAAGCTGCCGGCGGTGACTCCCACGGAAGACGACACGCGAATTTTCAAACAGATCCTGTCCTGCGTCGATCTTCTGAATGCTTTGGATAAAGCGGGCAAGCTCAGAGATGCGATCCTGAAAGCGAAAGCGTTCCGGTGCAGCAAAGACGAAGTGTCCGTTTTACTGGGGGAGCTGGGAATCTGCGGCATCCTTGCGGGCAAAGCGTATCCGTCCTACGGCGAATACTTTGCGAATGAATATGAAAGAGACCCGGCTGAACACAGGAACGATTTTGCTTATCCCGTCAACAGGTGGCGCGCCGGAGACGGGATCAACACCGAAAAGCTGAAAGAGGTGTTCGGGGACAGGCTTTTTCCCCGAACGTGAAAACAGAGAGACCGTTTCCGGTCTCTCTGCTTCTTTATGTGTTCCGAATGTTTTATCAGCGGATGCTGCCGTCGGAGCAGACACGCATACCATTGATCATCACGTAGTCGGGCTCATATTCGTAGTTGCTCAGGTCGTAGACGCGGGAGCCGTCAGCCGTGACATAGTCGGGCTCGAAATCCTCATCGGCGATGTCGTGCGGGTCGAAATCCTCATCCGTATCGCGCAGGTCGTAGACGCGGGAGCCGTCGAGCTCGATCCAGTCGGGCTCGCGATCCTCTTCGACGTCACCGGGCACGGAGTAGACACGGGAGCCGTCGGGCAGGATGTAGTCGGGAGCGTAGTCCTCATCGACGACATAGAGGGTCGCGCCGTCGGAGTAGTAGTACACGCCGTCAATGATGTAGTAGCCGGGATCGTAGTAGACAGTGGTGGGGACATAGGTGGTGTAGTAGGTGGTGACGGGCGCGGTGGTGACAGGGGCGCTGGGAACGAGGACGTTCACGGAGGCGGCAGAAGTGGTAGTGGCCTTGCCGTTCAGGCCGAAGCAGCAGAACACCTTCCAGCCGTTCAGGCCGGTCTGGAGATTTGCGATGTGGAGCTCGGTGGTGCCCTGGCCGGTCACGGTGCAGCCGGGGAACTGGGTCTTGAACGCGTCAAGCTTGCACTGGGTGCCGTTCGGGGCGATGAAGATCCACTCGATGCTGTCGTAGTTGGCGGCGTTTGCACTGAAGATGGCGGTCTCGCCGACATAGCGGGTCTCATCGGTGGGGTTCTTGGTGACAACGGTATTGGAATCGGCAAAGGCCGTGGTGCCGAGGGCGCAGATCATGGTGAGGGCCAGCGCCAGGGCGATGATGGTTTTAACAGTTCTTTTCATTTTTTTGTTCTCCTTTCAATTTTTAGCTCTATGTTTTTTTATTTATTACGTATATATCAAGTAAGCAGTTTGTTTCCCTTGCGGGTTTGTTTTTTGTATCTCTCTTGCTTACGGGCACATAGTAACACACGCATCATCACACAAACGTCACACGGAAAAGAGAAAATGAAAAAACTTTTTGGGCCGCCTCCCGGCAGCCCAAAACAGAACATATAAAAAGGCGCCGCCTCGATTGAGGCAGCGCCTTTGTTTGTCTGCAGTCGGAATATTACACGATGCCCTGGGCCATCATGGCCTCGGCAACCTTGAGAAAGCCCGCGACGTTGGCGCCGAGCATCAGGTCGCCCGGCTTGCCGCACTCGACGGAAGCGTCATAGCAGGCCTTGTAAATGCTCTGCATGATGCCATGCAGCTTCTCGTCGACCTCGTCGAAGCTCCAGGACATGCGGATAGAGTTCTGGCTCATCTCGAGACCGGAGGTGGCAACGCCGCCTGCATTGGAGGCTTTGCCGGGGCTGTAGAGCAGGCCCGCGTTCTGGACCAGCGCGATAGCCTCGGGGGTCAGGGGCATGTTGGCGCCTTCAAAGACGGCCATGCAGCCATTTGCGATCAGGGCTTTGGCACCCTCGGCGTCCATCTCGTTCTGGCTTGCGCAGGGGTGGGCGATGTCGCACTTGACGTTCCAGATGTTCTTGCAGCCCTCGACGTACTGAGCGCCGGGAACCTCGTCGGCGTAGACGGAGATGCGGGCTCTTCTCTTCTGCTTGATGTCGAAGAGCTTGGGAAGGTCGATGCCGTTGGGATCGTAGACATAGCCCTTGGAGTCGGACATGGCGACGACCTTGCCGCCGAGCTGGGTGACCTTCTCGGCGCAATACTGGGCGACGTTGCCGGAGCCGGAGACGACGACGGTCTTGCCCTCATAGCTGTCGTTGCGCAGGTGCTTGAGGGCTTCCGCGGAGAAGTAGCACAGGCCGTAGCCGGTGGCCTGGGTTCTCGCCAGGGAGCCGCCGAAGCTCAGGCCCTTGCCGGTGATGACGCCGCCGTCAAAGCGGTCGACAATGCGCTTGTACTGGCCGAAGAGGAAGCCGACCTCGCGCGCGCCCACGCCGATGTCGCCGGCGGGCACGTCGGTGAACTGGCCGATGTGGCGATAGAGCTCGGTCATGAAGCTCTGGCAGAAGCGCATGACCTCGGCGTCGGATTTGCCCTTGGGGTCAAAGTCGCTGCCGCCCTTGCCGCCGCCCATGGGGAGGGTGGTCAGGGAGTTTTTCAGCACCTGCTCGAAGCCCAGGAACTTCATGATGGAGAGATTCACGCTGGGGTGGAAGCGCAGGCCGCCCTTGTAGGGGCCGATGGCGGAGTTATACTGCACGCGGAAGCCGCGGTTTACACGGGTCTTGCCCTCGTCGTCCACCCAGGGGACGCGGAACTCGAGCACGCGCTCGGGCTCGACGAAGCGCTCAAGAAGGCCGGCAGCCTCCCACTCGGGGTGCTTGTCAACGACGAGCTCCAGGGACTCAAAGACCTCACGCACGGCCTGCAGGAACTCGGGCTCGCCTGCGTCGCGGCGCTCAACATCGGCGTATACGCGATTGAGATAATCGGATTTAAACATATGTATTTGCCTCCTATACTGATTTCGATTGTGAAACGGCGTTTCACAATCGAGACACTCGCGCTCATCGCCCTCGGCTTGCGGGGGACGCCTCAGTTGGTCGGCGCGAGGGCTCGCTTGACTCGCCTCAAGGTGTTTTTGCCGCGGCAAAGCTGCGCCAAAAACAATTTGAAATTGCTTCTCGAAAAGCCCCTGTTTTCACAATCTGTAAAATGTACGGTGAAATTATACTGCAAACATTCACAAACATACAAGAAAAAACGTAATTATGCGTGTAAAAATTCAGGCAGGGCAGGGGTGCCGTTCTTGTGAAAATTTACGGGAATCCTTGCCTGCGCGCGCCGGAGTGGAGTCGGCGGCGCAGAGCGGCAAAAAAGACGCAAAAGATGCGAAAATAATACTTGACCTCTCATTTCGGCTGTGATATAGTATGGATTACCTGTCGGATGAGAGGTTTTCTTTTTGTGCGCTTTTTTATATGAATAAGGAAACGCGCAGGCCCCATCCACACAGGGAGGCAATGCCCGCCCCCGACGGCGCGGGTAAATAAAATAGGAGGTGCCGAAAGAATGGCTGCAGGCGCAAGAGTAAAAATCACACTCAGATGCGAAGAATGCAAGCAGAGGAACTACAACACGGTCAAGAACAAGAAGAATACTTCTGACCGTTTGGAGCGCAGCAAATATTGCCCCTTCTGCAGAAAGCACACCAAGCATGTCGAGAGCAAGTAAGACGGAAAGGAACGCGTAAAATGGCAGAGGAAAAGAAAACGAACGCCGCCCCCGCAAAGGCCGTCACCGCCGTCAAGAAGGACGATACCGATCTGGGCTTCTTCCAGAAGATCGGCAAGTGGTTCCGTGAGATGAAGAGCGAGCTGAAGAAAGTCATCTGGCCCACGCCGAAGGCTCTTCGCAACAACACGCTCGTCTCCGTCGGCATGATGATATGCTCTGCGATTGTGATCTGGGGCTTCGATGAATTCGCCCAGATGGTAGTCAGACTCATCTTCCGTTTGGGTTGATCGAGATGGCTGAAGAGGCGAAATGGTACGTTGTTCATACCTATTCCGGGTATGAGAACGCAGTTGCCGCCGCGGTAATGAAGGCGGCGGAAAACCGCAGGATGACGGATCTGATCCATGAGGTCAACATCCCCATGGAGACGGTGACCGAGATCACCGACGCCGGCGAGAAAACCGTCGAGCGCAAGGTCTTCCCCGGCTACGTGCTGGTGAAGATGATCCTCACGGATGACAGCTGGCATCTGATCCACAACGTCCGCGGTGCTACGGGCTTCGTCGGGTCCGACGGCAAGGCCGTCCCCCTCACGGAGCAGGAGATCTACGATCTGGGCGTCGAGCGCAGAGAGATCGTCGTCGGCTACGGCCTGGGCGACGAGGTCAAGGTCATTGACGGACCGCTGGCCGGTTTCTTCGGCGTTGTCGACGAGCTGGAGCCCGAGAAGGATCGGGTGCGCGTGGTGGTCTCCATGTTTGGCCGCGAGACTCCGGTTGATCTGGAGCTCGACCAGGTCGAAGTTACTGAAAAATAATACGAAAGAGGTGCTTTCACTTGGCACAGAAAGTAGTTGGATACGTAAGATTCCAGGTTCCCGCCGGCAAAGCGACTCCGGCGCCCCCCGTCGGCCCCGCACTGGGCCAGTACGGCGTTAACATCGGTCAGTTCACCAAGGACTTCAACGAGCGCACCAAGGGCGACATGGGCATGATGATCCCCGTCGTCATCACCGTGTACTCCGACCGCAGCTTCACCTTCGTCACCAAGACCCCTCCTGCCGCCC
>Ga0247608_10000378_pt1 | contig 75104 bp, 75 predicted proteins | sample 176DNAGHGlowgp2_FD_193490 | JGI IMG/M metagenome (GOLD analysis project Ga0247608, IMG submission 193490) | Sheep rumen microbial communities from Palmerston North, Manawatu-Wanganui, New Zealand - 1766 DNA GHGlow gp2 | ecosystem: Host-associated > Mammals > Digestive system > Stomach > Rumen ... | reverse complement strand
GTTGCCGCCGTAAGGAGAAAGGCGGGTGACGTCGGTGATGCTGCGGTTCACAGTGGGCATGGCCGTAATCTGGGAACTGGCGATGTTGGTCACGGCACCCGTGCGCTCCTGGGCATTGAACTTGGAGCTGGGGGAAGCGATGACAACGGTGCCTTCCAGCATTTCATTGCTTTCGGCAATCTTGGCGTCCAGAGAGAAGGTCTCCGCGAGCTGAAGGGTAACGCCGGTGTAGGTGGCTTCCTGATAACCAAGGCAGGAGAAATCTACCTTGTAAGGACCGCCGGTACGCATACCCTGGATGGTATAACGGCCATCGGCATTGGTAACGGCACCGTAAACGGTACCGGAAGGCTCGTGCGTTGCCACGACGGCAGCGCCGATGACAGGCTCGCCGGCCTGGTCAACCACACGACCGGAAAGGGAGGATGTGGTCACCTGGGCATAGGCGACAGTGCCCGCAATCAACGTAGTGAATGCGAGCAGAAGGCTTTTAAAAGCTTTTCTCATAGGAGTTAAAACAATAAATATTGATACGGTAATATTCTTGCCAATTTTGGGTTGCAAATATAGTGATTTCTTTTCACTTATACAAGACAAGAGGCCGACCAAAAAGTCAAATGGACGCTGGCCGGCCCCTAAAAGGGAAATCATTTATAAACCGAAGGCTTTCTTCACCGCCGGGACGCTGTCCAGCAGTTCCCAGCCGAAGAACTGCACGATCTTGCGTTTTCCCTGAACCGTCACGGCTTTGGTGTAGGGCTTGCGGCCCATGTGGCCATAGGCGGCGGTAGGGGCGTAGATGGGGTTCTTGAGGCCGAACTTGCGGATGATGCCGGCGGGAGTGAGGTCGAACAGAGACTTGATCTTTTCGGCAATCTCCCCGTCCGAAAGGCCGTTTTTGGCCGTTCCGTACGTGTCCACGAACACGCTCACGGGCTGGGCCACGCCAATCGCGTAGGCCAGTTGCACCAGGCATTCGTCGGCCACGCCGGCCGCCACGAGGTTCTTGGCGATGTAGCGGGCTGCATAGGCTGCGCTGCGGTCCACTTTGGAAGGATCCTTCCCGGAGAAGGCGCCGCCGCCGTGGGCCCCCTTTCCGCCGTAAGTGTCCACGATGATCTTGCGGCCCGTGAGGCCGGTGTCGCCATGGGGACCGCCGATGACGAACTTGCCCGTAGGGTTCACATGGAGCACGAAACTGTGGATGAGCCGGGCCGTTTCCGGCTTCAGGGATTCCTTGAGGCGCGGGATGAGGATTTTCTCCACATCCATACGGATTTTGTTCTGCATGGCCCGGTCCACCTTGTCCTGGCCGAACTGGGCCACGGCATCGGCATAACGCATGCGGCCCAGGCTTTCCGGGACGAATTCGTCGTGCTGCGTGCTCAGGACAATGGTATGGACCTTCACAGGCTGATGGGTTTCACCGTCATATTCGATGGTGAACTGGCTTTTGGCATCGGGCCGAAGATAGGGCATCAGATTCAACTCGTTGTGGCGGATGTCGGCCAGGATTTCCAGAATTTTGTGGCTCAGGTACAGCGGGAGGGGCATGTAATCCTCGGTGTCACGGCAGGCATAGCCGAACATCATGCCCTGGTCGCCGGCGCCCTGCTCTTCCTCCCTGGCACGCTCCACGCCGCGGTTGATGTCGGCGCTCTGCTCGTGGAGGGCGCTCAGGACGCCGCAACTGGAGGCGTCGAACATGTAATCGGCCTTGGTGTAGCCGATTTTGCGGATGGTGTCGCGGACGGTATTCTGGATATCGACATAGGCCTCGGCCTTTACTTCACCCATGACCACCACCATGCCGGTGGAGCAAAAACTCTCGCAGGCCACCTTGGCCTCGGGGTCCTGCATCAGGAACTGGTCCAGGATGGCGTCGCTGATCTGGTCGGCCACTTTGTCCGGATGGCCTTCGCTGACAGATTCGGAAGTGAAAAGATAGTTCTTCATCGTATAAAAAAATTAGCCCCAGGCGATATGCGGAGGCTAAAAACACAAAACACTGATATGAAATGTAATTTTAGCATTTTTTAACGTGGTTGCAAGCAATCCAAATCTATCCACATATTTTTGGGACGGCAAAGTTAGTACACTTTTTTGGAATATCCAAAAGAATTAATACCCGTTTCGCTCCATTTCGCGCCGGAGGTCCTTGGATTTGATGGATTCCCGCTTGTCGTATTCTTTCTTACCCTTTGCCAGGGCGATGACCAGTTTGGCGAATCCGTTCTCGGCAATGAAGAGCCTGACGGCTACGATGGTAAGGCCCTTTTGCTTGTCGGCCTGCTGCAAATGCCTGAGTTCCTTTCGGTTAAGGAGAAGCCGGCGATCCCTTACGGGCTCGTGCTGGCCCCAGCTGCCCCAGTGGTAGAGGGCGATGTTCATGCCCCGGACAAAGAGTTCGTTCCCCACGAAAAAGCAATAGGCGTCCTGCAGGGACACCTTGCCGACGCGGATGGATTTGATTTCCGTCCCCACCAGTTGAATGCCCGCCGTGTAGGTTTCCAGGAACTCGTAATCGAACGAGGCCCGGCGGTTTTTGACTTGTATGGTACTCTTCGCTTTCGGCATAACAGGCTGCAAAGTTAATAAAAAGATTCTTCACTTCGTTCAGAATGACAAAATGTGTATTTTTGCAGTAATGAAACTGAACAAGACGCAACTGCTGCCGGACCGTCCCGGGATTCCGCCCATGGCCAAGATGCCGGAGCCGGAAACGCTGGACGTGGCGGCTTTGGCCGATGCCTGCCGGCAGGGAGCAATCGACCTCGTCTGCGTTCTGGGGCCCACGGCCTCCGGGAAAACCCGCTATGCGGTGGCCCTGGCCGGGATGCTGGGAGGCGAGATTCTGTCGGCCGACAGCCGGCAGGTGTACCGGGGCATGGACATCGGCACGGGGAAAGACCTGCGGGAATACGGGGACGTCCCCTACCATTTGATCGACCTGGTGCCGGCGGGGAGCAAATACAATATCTATCAGTACCAGAAAGACTTTGCGGCCGCTTATGCCGATGTGCGCTCCCGCGGGGCCGTTCCCATCCTCTGCGGCGGCTCCGGCCTGTACATCGAAGCGGTTACCCGGGCCTACAAGTTCGAAAAAGAGAACGGGCTCCCGGCGGCGCAACTTCCGCAGAACGTATATTATATAGGTACGCTGGTTTCGCGCGAGGAACGGGTGGCCCGCATCGACCGCCGCCTGGAAGAGCGCCTGCAGGAAGGACTGGTGGAAGAGATCAGGGAACTCCTGCAAACCGTTCCCGCACCGGACCTTATCTACTACGGGCTTGAGTACAAGTTCGTTACGCAGTATGTCCTGGGAGAACTTTCCTACGAAGACATGGTGGTGGCCCTGGGCAACGCCATCCACCAGTTCGCCAAACGGCAGATGACCTGGTTCCGCGGCATGGAGCGCGACGGCATCACCATCCACTGGGTCCGCCCCGCCTGACCGCCAAGCCATCCTAATCCATGGATTGCACGGTGGCGGTGGTCATGTAGAGCATACGGGAATACTCTTCGGGGGTCAGGGATGCGAACAGATAGTTCACGGGGTCTTTCACCTTCCCCTTGAAGCGTACTTCGAAGTGCAGGTGCGGGGCCGGATTGGAGGTGGAGATACCCACGGTGCCGATTTTCTGCCCGCCCCGGACACGCTGCCCCTGGGACACTTTCATGTCGGCCAGAAGGCAGTAGCGGGTGGTATAGCCGTTCCCGTGGTTGATTTCGATGACATTCCCCAGGCCGCGGCGGGAGTGGATGACCGAAGAGACCGTTCCGCCGGCGACGGCATAGACATCCGTCCCCTGGGAGGCGATCAGGTCCAGTCCGTTGTGCTGCATGGGCAGTTTGTACACCGGGTTGTGCTTTTCTCCCACCGATGCGCCCGCCTGGACATAGGACATCTCCTTCAGGGGCAGGGTGAGCGGCGGGATGCTGTCCCGGCGGGTTTCCAGGTAGCGGAAAACCGCCGCGAAATTCTCGTCCACATTATGGGCCATGGCCATCAGGCTCCCGGACTTCGATGCGGCCGACGAAAGATAGAAACTCTCTGAGAGCGAGTCGCTTTCGGCAATCAGGTCGGCCGCCGTCAGGGCGTCCAGCGAAGGGGCCGGCGTCTCGAACAGTTCCTCATAAATGGCATCGTCCTTGTCCAGCAGGCCTTCCACCACGTCCCCGATGAGTTTTTCCTTTTCCCTCATGCGGGAATACCGCTCGCGGTACAGGCTGTTTTCCCGCTGCAACTGCCGCTCCTGCTGGGTGGAGAAAAACAGCGCAAAGAGGATATAAAAGACGATGGAAAGCGAAGCCGATGCCACCACGTAGCGGACGATGCTGCGCAGGATACGCTGTATGCGGGTTTCCTTTCTCATCAGTGAAGCGGTTTGCGGACCATCTCGAAATAGGCGTCCGGCTCGATGGTCAGATCCATGTAGAAGGCCGGATTCACATAATCCTTCCTGTAGATTACCTCGTAGTGCAGGTGCGGCCCCGTGATGCGGCCGCTCTTTCCGCTCAGTCCCAGGCAGTCTCCCCGCGTCAGTTTCTGCCCTTCCTCCACGTCGATCCGGGACATGTGGGCATAGCGGGTCACATAACCGAAGCCGTGGTCCACCTCCACGTGATTGCCATAGCCGCTCCGGTCGTGCTTGACCGTGATAACGGTTCCGTCACCGGTGACATAGATGGGATTGCCGGGCGGGCAGGCGAAGTCCATGCCGGTATGGCGCTTGCCGACGCCCAGGATGGGGTCGGACCGGTAACCGAAGGGGCTGGAAAGCCGATACGTGAACGGATCCGTATTGATGGGCGGAATGGCCGGGATGTGGGCGGCCAGGTCTCCGGCCGTCTGCTGGAGCGCCCAGACGTCTTCGAACGACTTCGACTGCACATAGGCACGCTTTTCCAGTACGTCCAGCCGATGGACGGCCTCCAGCAGGGCGGTCCCTTCCAAGGCGGCATAGCGGTTCTCGCCGCCGAAGCCGCTGTGCCGGACGGCCTGCGGGATGGGATCCAGGCCATAGACGCTGCGGTAGATCCGGTCGTCCCGCACTTCCAGCAGGGAGAGCAGTTCGTCGTAGCGGTCCAGCCGGGTGGACATTTGGTCGATACGGGTGTTCCAGGCGGCGTTCTGGCGTTTCAGAATGGCCGTTTTGGGCAAATCCAGGCCCAGGACCCGCACATAGAACCACATGTAAAAGAGAAACATGGAGATGGCGGAGACCACTACCAGCAGCAGTTTCCACCCTCCGTAGCGGAGATCCCCGATGTACTTTTCCAGAAAAGCCATATTTTGCAAAGATAGCAAAAATCCTGCCCAATCGCCAAAATAGGATATTTACGGGAAAAAACGTACCTTTGCAGGTTCATCGGAAATGATATAATAAAATATATGACTGCTAAGGAAATCCGCCAGAAATATCTGGACTTCTTCGCCTCCAAGGGGCACACTGTCGTGCCCTCGGCCCCCATGGTCATCAAGAATGACCCCACCCTCATGTTCACCAATGCCGGAATGAACCAGTTCAAGGACATCTTCCTCGGTAACAGCGCCCCCAAGTTTCCCCGCGCCACCGACAGCCAGAAGTGCCTCCGCGTGAGCGGCAAGCACAACGACCTGGAAGCCGTAGGCCACGACGGACGCCACCATACCATGTTCGAGATGCTCGGAAACTGGAGTTTCGGAGATTATTTCAAGCGTGAGGCCATCGACTGGGCCTGGGAACTGCTCACGGAGGTTTACAAAATCGACAAGACCAAACTGTACGCCACCGTCTTCGAAGGCTCCGAGGAAGACGGCACCCAGCTGGACGCCGAAGCCCGCGAGGCCTGGCTCAAGCACCTGCCGGCAGACCACGTACTCACCGGCAACAAGCACGACAACTTCTGGGAGATGGGCGACACCGGCCCCTGCGGCCCCTGCAGCGAGATTCATATCGACCTCCGCTCCGACGAGGAAATCGCCCGCATCCCCGGCCGCGAACTCGTGAACACCGACAATGACGACGTCATCGAAATCTGGAACCTCGTGTTCATGCAGTACAACCGCATGGCCGACGGTCACCTGGAGTCGCTGCCCGCCAAGAACATCGACACCGGCATGGGCTTCGAGCGCCTGTGCATGATCCTGCAGAACAAAAAGAGCAACTACGAGACCGACGTCTTCTCCGGCCTGATCGGCCAGGTGGAAGCCTTCTCCGGCCACAAATATGCCGAAGGCGGCAATGTGGAGGTGGCCATGCGCGTAATCGCCGACCACATCCGCGCCATCGCCTTCTCCATCGCCGACGGCCAGTTGCCCTCCAATGTCAAGGCCGGTTACGTGATCCGCCGCATCCTGCGCCGCGCCGTCCGTTACGGTTACACCTTCCTGGGCTTCACCGAGCCGTTCCTGTGCCGGCTCATCCCGCAGCTTGTGGCCGATATGGGCGAGGCCTATCCGGAACTCGCCGCCCAGCAGAAACTCATTGAAAATGTCATCCGCGAGGAAGAAAACGCCTTCCTGCGCACCCTGGACCGCGGTATCCGCATGCTGGAGGACAACATGGCCAAGAATGCCGAAGGCAAAATGGTCTCCGGCACCGACGCCTTCGTGCTCTATGACACCTATGGATTCCCCATCGACCTTACGGAACTCATCGCTTCCGAAAAAGGCTACACCGTGGACCTGGAAGGCTTCAACGTGGAACTTCAGAAGCAGAAGGAACGCGCCCGCAACGCCACCGCCAACGAGTTCGGAGACTGGACGGTCTTCGCCGACGGAGACGAGGAGGTGACGTTCGAAGGCTATGACACCCTCCAGGTGAAGGGCGCCCGGCTCCTCCGCCAGCGCACCGTGAAACAGAAGAACAAGGAATACTTCCAGTTGGTGTTCGACCACACGCCGTTCTATGCCGAAATGGGCGGCCAGGTGGGAGACAGCGGCTGCATCGAGAGCGAGAGCGGCGAGAGAATCGCCATCCTCAACACGGTCAAGGAGAACAACCTCACCATCCATCTGGCCGCCAAACTGCCGGAAGACGGCCATTGCACCTACACCCTTACGGTGGACGGGGAGCGCCGCCAGCGCATCATGAACAACCACACGGCCACCCACCTGCTGCACCAGGCCCTCCGCGAAATCCTGGGCACCCATGTGGAGCAGAAAGGCTCCTTCGTGGGGCCGGACTATTTCCGCTTCGACTTCTCCCACTTCCAGAAAGTGACGGATGAGGAAATCCGCGCCGTGGAAAACCGCGTGAACCAGCTGATCCGCGCCTGCGAGCCGCTGTGCGAAAAGCGCGATGCCACCATGGACGAAGCCCGTGCCATGGGCGCCATGGCCCTGTTCGGCGAAAAGTACGGTGACGTGGTCCGCGTGGTCCGCTTCGGAGACTCCGTGGAACTGTGCGGCGGTACGCACACCCGCAATACCGGCACCATCGGCCTGTTCAAGGTAAGGGCCGAGAGTGCCGTAGCCGCCGGCGTACGCCGGATCGAGGCGGTGACCGGCGCCGCCGCCGAAGAGGCCATCCACGCGGTGGAAGACATGCTCAAGACCGTCCGCGGCCTGTTCAACAATGTTCCGGACCTCACCGGCGCCATCGAAAAGATGATCGGCGAGAATGCCGACGCCCGCAAGCAACTGGAAGCCATCGCCATGGAGCGTGCCACCCAACTGGCCCAGGCCGTCGAAGCCAAGGCAGAACTGGTCAACGGCGTCCGGGTGGCCCGCTTCGATTCTTCCATCGACCCGGCCATCGCCCGCAATATGGCCCTTCTTTTGCAGAAGAAAGCCCAGAACCTGGTGCTCTGCGCCGCGTTCGCCTTTGACGGCAAGCCCAACCTGATGCTGATGTACTCCACCGACCTCGTCGCCCAGGGCAGGAATGCCGGCAAGGACATCCGCGAAGCCGCCAAGTTCATCCAGGGCGGCGGTGGCGGACAGCCCGGCCTGGCAACGGCCGGCGGCCGCAACATCGAAGGACTTTCCGAAGCCCTGGACAAACTTGTAGAGACAGCAACTGCCTGATTTGCATGAAAAAACTTGACCAGTTCTTGCTGAAATCGTTTGTAGGACCGTTCTTTGCGATCCTGGCGATTGTCACGTTCATCCTGGTCATGCAGTTCCTGTGGCTGTACATCGACGAACTGGTGGGAAAGGGCCTTGAGTTCAAGGTGATCCTGGAATTCCTGATGTGGGGCAGCTGCCAGACGCTGCCGCTGGCCATTCCGCTGGCCACCCTCCTCAGTTCCATGATGACCCTCGGGGACATGGGCGAGAAGTTCGAACTCACCGCCATGAAAGCGTCCGGCATCTCGCTCCTGAGAATCCTGGCGCCCATGATCGTGGTGAGCGTCCTGATCAGTATCGGCGCCTTCTTCATCGGCGACCGGCTGGTCCCCTACTCCATCAACCAGATCTACACCATGCGGGACGACATCGGCCGCACCAAGAGTGAGATCAAAATCCCTACGGGAACGTTCTACGACGGAATCGAAGGATACATCCTCCGGGTGGAGCGCCGGGACAAGAATACCGGCATGATGTACAACATCCAGGTGTACGACCATACGACCGGCAAAGGGAACACCCGCATCACCGTGGCCGACAGCGGCATCATCAAGATGTCCAAGGCAAAGGACTATCTCACCTTCCAACTTTTCGAAGGCGTGAATTACCAGGAGGAGAACACGCGGAAATACCGCGACACCACCCTGGCCCTGCAGCGCGTCCGCTTCCACAACCAGGAAATGGTGATTCCGCTGGAAAACTACCGCTTCCAGCATTCCGACAGCGCCCGCTTCTCGGAGCAGGTGCGTTCCATGGGACTCCGGGACCTCCGTCACGGGCACGACTCGCTCTCCAACCTGGTGCATGAAGGGACGCTGAAGCACATCAGCGAATTCCAGCGCCAGACCTCCGTCGGGTATCGGCAGCAACTGGACACTTCGTGGCGCTCGAAAGGGACCGCCCTGATGGATCCGCCCTCCGAAAGCCGCTGGACGTCGCTCTCCGAAAAGAAACGGGGCTTGGAGTTGGCCCGCAAGTACGCACAGCAGTACGAGAACATGGCCAACGGCCAAATCCTCGATTCGGCCGACTACACCCGCCTCATCCACCGCACCGACGTGGAAATCTGGAACAAATACACCAAGGCGCTGGTGTGTTTCCTGCTCTTTTTCGTCGGAGCCCCCATCGGCGCGCTCATCAAAAAAGGCGGCCTGGGGACGCCGGCCATCATTTCGCTGCTGCTCTTTGTGCTGTACTGGGTGGTGGACATCACGGGAGAGCGCCTGGCCAACAACGGTACCACCACCGCCTTCATCGGCAAGTTCATCTCGTCCTTTGTCCTGACGCCCATCGGCATCTGGCTCACCATCAAGGCCGTCAAGGACGCCAGCATCTTCAATATCGACCTGGTCAAGAACGGGTACAGAAAAATCAAAAGCAAATTCTTCCGCATGTTCAGAAAAACCCGCATCGTCTATATGGGCACCCCGGAGTTCTCCGTGGGCCCGCTGGATACCCTCATCAAGAGCGGCTACCGTATCGTCGGGGTCGTGACGGTTCCCGACAAGCCTTCGGGACGCGGCCTCAAGATGAACGAGAGCGCCGTCAAGAAGTACGCGGTGGAGCACGGTCTCCCGCTGCTGCAGCCTGAAAAACTCAAGGACGAGGGCTTCCTCAAAGACCTCGCCGCCTGGAAGGCCGACCTCTTTGTGGTGGTAGGCTTCCGCATGCTGCCGGAGGTGGTATGGACCATGCCCAAACTGGGAACCTTCAACCTGCACGCCGCCCTGCTGCCGCAGTACCGCGGCGCCGCCCCCATCAACTGGGCGGTGATCAACGGGGAAAACATCACGGGTGTCACCACCTTCATGATTGACAGGAAGATTGACACCGGCGGCATCATCCTGCGTTCCGAATGCCGGGTAGAGCCCACGGACACGGCGGGCACCCTGCACGACAAACTGATGGAACTGGGATCCGGGCTGGTGGTGGAAACGGTGGAAGGCCTGGTGCAGAAAAACGTGGAACTGCGCGTCCAGCGGAGTTTCATCCAGGGTTCCGAACTCCTGAAACCCGCCCCCAAGATCACCCGCGAACTCCAGCACATCGACTGGAAAGACACCACCCGGCACGTTTACAACCTCATCCGGGGCCTGTCCCCCTACCCGGGCGCCTATACGGAACTCTGTCATCCCGAGCAAAGCGAAGAATCGCCCGTCCAACTCAAAATCTTCTTCGGGGAAATGCGCACAGACCTGCACGGAGAGCCCGGAACGGTGCTCAGTGACGGCAAGACCTACTTCGCCGTGGCCACGCAGGACGGCGCCATCGCCATCACGGACCTGCAGCTCAGCGGCAAGAAGCGGATGGACGTGAAGTCCTTCCTGCTGGGCTTCCGCAACCCCACGGCCTACGTCTGCACCCCCGGCACCTCCCGGGAAGAGATGGCCAAAGCCGCTCCGAAAGAAGACGCCTGATTGCCCATGGACTCGATCGTCATACTCTGCGACGGACTGTTCCCCTCGGAGCCGTATCCCCTGTATCTGCTGGACAGCGCCGAAGGGGTGGTGTGCTGCGACGGGGCACTCATCAAGTATCTGGCCCGTTACCCGGACCGCCGGCCCCTGGCCGTGGTGGGCGACATGGATTCCCTGTCTGCTGAGCGGCAGAATGCCTTCCGCGACATCCTGGTCCCCGTGGCCGAGCAGGATGACAACGACATGACCAAGGCCATGAGTTGGGTGCTTCGGGAGCATCCCGAGGTACAGGATATCGTGATTCTGGGAGCCACCGGGCTCCGGGAAGACCACACCATCGGCAACCTGGGCCTCCTGATGGAATACACCCGCCTTTTCGACCTGGGAGGACGGAAGGTCTCCATCGTTTCCGACTTCGGGACCGCCTTCGCCGTCACCGACAGTTGCGACCTCCACCTGGGCGAAGGCCGCCGATTCTCGTTCTTCACGGCGGACAATTCCCTGAAAGTGACCTCCGAGGGCCTTCAGTGGCCGCTGGACGACGTCGTATTCGACGCTTGGTGGAAAGCCACCCTCAACCGCACCACCGAGCCCATTGTCTCCCTGCACTTCAACCACCCTTCGGCCGCCCTGGTCATGGTGGACTGATTGTTATTCCACGAATAATGCTTATCTTTGAAAAAAAACACAGTTGACCATGAAAACAGAATCTTTGCTGGGCTTTATTTTCGGAGCCGCCGTCGGTGCCGTCGCCGGCGTCCTTTTCGCCCCCGCCAAAGGCGAAGAAACCCGTAAAAAACTGATGGAAGCCGCCGCCGAAGGCTATGAAGAGGTCAAGGAGGACTTCGACGAACTCACACACGACGCCCATGTGCGCTATCGCTATGCACGCATCGAGGCAGGCAAACTCAAGAAACAGTTGATGGAGCAGGGCGGAGAACTCAAGGAAGACGCCCGCCAGGCCCTCCTGGCCCAGATTGAAAAACTGGAGGCCGCCCTCGCCAAGGAAGAAGAGGAGGAAACCCTGGCCGAAGAGCAGGCATAGGGCTTTATGGTTCCTGCAGGCGGTGAAGGTGACAAAACAGCAGTTTGCCCTCGCCGTCACGGAGGTGCATGCCGTTGCCACGGCAGTAGCGCCAGTATTTGCATGAGGCGCATTCGTCCGTCCGCATCCAGGTACGGTCCCGGTACACCTGGTAGCGATTGTTCCACACGTCCATGAAATCGTCCCGGTAGATGTTGCCCTGGCTGTAGTCGGCCCGGATGCTGGGACAGGCGGCGATGGAGCCGTCGGCCATCACCGAAGCGATGGTGATGCCGGCACTGCACAGGAAAAAATTGTCCCGGACATCGCCTTCCCAGCTACCCAGGAAGCCCTCACAGCCATAGGAAGCCATGATCCGGCCTTCCCGGCGGGTGCGTTTGATGAAATCCATGAGTGTCCGGAATTCCGCGCCGGAGAGCCTGAGTTCCGGGTCTTCGGCGGCCCGGCCCACCGGGAACACCGTGAACAGCCTCCATTCCTTTACGCCGCTTTGTATCAGCGTCTCTTTGATGGCATTTAATTCCTTGATACTGCGTTTGTTGACGCATGTCACCACATCGTATTCCACCGCGCCGGAGGCGGCGATGAGGCGGATGGCCGACAGGGCCTTTCCGTAACTGCCGGGCAGGCCGCGCATCCACTCATGCGTTTCCCCGATTCCGTCCAGGCTTACGGTGACAGCCCTCAGGCCGCTTTGCAGCAGCCGGCCGTAACGCTCCGGTGTGAGCAGTTGCCCGTTGGTAACCATGCCCCAGGGGAAGCCCAGTTCGTAAAACGCCCTTCCGCAGCGTTCCAGGTCGTTCCGGACCAGGGGTTCTCCGCCGGTGACATTGATCATGACCCGATGAGGATCCGTCTCACGGGCGATACTGCGCAGCGCCGGCAGGAAATCTTCCAGCGGCATGTCTTTCACGGCCGATTCCACCCGGCAGTCACTTCCGCAGTGCCGGCAGCGGAGGTTGCAGCGCAGCGTGCATTCCCAAAAAACCGCGGTCAGGGGATGTTCCCTGATGGTGCGGTCGTACAGGGGACGGGCCAATTCCAGTCCCAGTCTGTGCCGGAGCGAAAGCATTATTTCTTTTTCAGCCGGATATTGCCGGTGCCGGTATAACTTCCTTCATACCAGTGGCCGTCGCCTTCTGCCACTTTTTGCAAGGAAGTACTCAGGGTGGCGCTTTCAAATTCGCCGCCGTTGGCTTCACCGTCTATGTCGGTGAACTCCAACGTGGCCGACGTGCTGCCGGGCCAATTGGAACTGTCCAGGATGTATTTCCCGTCACTGTCCGTTGTAACGGTTTTATGCATGAGTTGGAGGGGGCCGTCTTTTTCGTAATTCAGATTCCCCTTCACCTCGATGCCCGGAATGGGCTTTCCGCCCTCGTCCGTAACCTGGCCGATGACTTTATACGTTGCATGCGGCTGCCCGTATTCGGCCCTCAGATTGAAAATTTCCCTGCAGCCGGAAAAGCCCAGCAGCGACAGAAGGAACCCGGCGATGAGTTCGAAAAGATGTGCAAACTTCGTTTTCATACCCTATAAATCCGGGATGGAGCGGAATCTTGCATCAGGGATGGACCAATGTGCCCACTTTTTCTCCGGCAATCAGTTTGGTGAGGTTGCCGGTGGCATTCATGTCAAACACGATGATGGGCATGCCGCCGTCACTGCACAGGGCATAGGCCGTCTGGTCCATCACTTTCAGATGCTTGGAAATGGCCTCGTCGAAGGACAGTTGGTCGTACTTGACGGCCGAGGGGTCCTTCTCCGGGTCTGCGGTGTACACACCGTCCACGCGGGTGCCTTTCAGAAGGGCGTCCGCGCCGATTTCCAGGGCCCGCAGGGCTGCACCGCTGTCGGTGGTGAAGAAGGGATTGCCGGTGCCGCCGGCAATGAGGGCCACGCCGCCGCGCTCCAGTACGGCCACGGCATCGTCTCTCATATAGTATTTTGCGTACGGCTCCATGGGGGTGGAGGTAAAGACCACGGCTTCAATACCTTCGGCCTTGATGAACATGGAAAGGGCCAGGGAGTTGATGACGGTGGCCAGCATGCCCATCTTGTCCCCGTCCACCCGGTCGAAGCCCTTGCCTACGCCCTGCAGGCCTCGAAAGATGTTGCCGCCCCCGTTGACGATGGCGATCTGCAGGCCGGCTTTGGCCGCAGCGGCGATTTCCTTGGCATATTTTTCCAGCCACACAGTATCCAGGCCTTTTCCCACAGGCCCGCCCAGGCTCTCACCTGACAGTTTGAGTAGAACGCGCTTATACATATTGTCTTCAGATTTGAAACAAAAGTACCCAAATAGTGGGAAAATTCCAAGAAAGATTCCTATATTTGCATACTTGAACAACAATTAAACAACGATAATGGCTAATTTTCTAACCTCCTCCATCGGCAAGAAGTTCATCCAGAGTGTCTCTGGTGCATTCCTTATCATCTTCCTGCTCCTGCACGGTACCATCAACTTCTTCTCGGTCATCGACTCCCAGAACGGCAATTTCGGCAAAGTAGCGGCCGACAACATGCCTTACACCCACGGAGACGGCTGGTTCCAGTTGGGCTGCGACTTCATGTCCTCGCCCGTGATCGACATCATGGTTCCCATCCTGGCCCTGGGTTTCTTGATTCATATCCTCTACGGCTGCTGGCTCAGTTATGACAACCTCAGGCGCCGCGGCGGCCTCAAGCGGTACGAGGTGCCTTCCAAAGCCAAAAACGACAGTTGGAGCGCCAAGAACATGGCGGTTCTGGGCATTGTCGTCCTGGGCTTCCTCTGCTTCCACCTCACCCACTTCTGGGCCAAGATGCAACTGCAGGAATTCATGGGCGGAGAGGCCGAAAATCCCTATTATCTGCTGATTAATACCTTCCGTCACTGGTGGGTGCTGGCTCTGTACATCGTTTGGTTCGTAGCCATCTGGCTGCACCTGAACCACGGTTTCTGGAGCATGTTCCAGACCATCGGCTGGAACAACAAGAAGTGGCTGAAGAGACTGAAGGTGATCGGCGCCATCGTGACCACCCTCATTATCCTCCTGTTCATTTGCACGGCTGTCAATGCCTATGTCGAGGCCCACACCGTCACGGCTTCCCATCAATGGACGGCTCCGCTTCTGGAAATAATTCAGGCCGGATTGTAAAAAATTTGAAAATTATCTTGTATTTATAATTTTTATTCCACATCTTTGTGGCAGATATGAGAACAAATATGGTCAATATCTTCTGGTGGCGCACTTGCAGTTCAGTCCTGTAAGTCGCTTCACCGTTGCTATTCCATACATATACAGGTGGCCTGCTGACTTACAGCAGGCCATTTTTTTGTGAATTTTCAACACTTAACAAAATAACAACATGAAACAGAAAAAGTACCTTCTGCCGGAATCCGAGATTCCCACCCATTATTTCAATATCCAGGCCGTGATGCCCAACAAGCCGCTGCCTTTCCTGAATCCCGCCACCAAAGAGCCCCTCAAAGCGGAAGACCTGTACCCCGTTTTCGTAGAGGAGTGCGCCCGTCAGGAACTCAACCAGACCGATGAGTGGATCCCCATCCCGGAGCCGGTGCGCCAGCAGTACGCCGCCTACCGTTGCACCCCGCTCGTGCGGGCCTACGAACTGGAAGAAGCCCTGGGAACCCCTGCCCATATTTTCTTCAAGAACGAGAGCGTCAGCCCTGCCGGCAGCCACAAACTCAATTCGGCCCTGGCCCAGGCCTATTATGCCAAGGAGCAGGGAATCACGAATATCACCACCGAGACGGGAGCCGGCCAGTGGGGCGGCGCGCTCAGTTACGCGGCCAAGAAGTTCGGCCTGGACTGCGCCGTTTATATGGTGAAGGTCAGTTACAACCAGAAGCCCTACCGCCGCAGCATCATGCAAGCCTTCGGTGCGGCCATCACCGCTTCCCCGTCCATGAGCACCCGCGCCGGAAAGGATATCCTCACCCGGAATCCCAACGACCAGGGCTCCCTGGGATGCGCCATTTCGGAAGCCATGGAACTGGCCCTGACCACACCCAACTGCAAGTACACCCTGGGCTCCGTGCTCAACCATGTGTGCATGCACCAGACGGTGATCGGCCTGGAGGCGGAAAAGCAGATGGCCCTCACCGGCGAATATCCGGACATCGTCATCGGCTGCTTCGGAGGCGGTTCCAACTTCTCCGGCATTGCCTTCCCCTTCATGCGCCACAACATTCAGGACGGCAAGAAGACCCGCTTCATCGCCGCCGAACCGGCCAGTTGCCCCAAACTCACCCGCGGCAAGTTCGAGTACGACTTTGCCGATGAGGCCGGAATGACCCCGCTTCTCCCCATGTTCACGCTGGGTCACACCTTCAAGCCCGCCACCATCCATGCCGGCGGCCTGCGCTATCACGGTGCCGGCGTCATCCTGTCCCAACTCATGAAGGACGGCTACATGGAGGCCATCGACCTGGCCCAGACCGAGACCTTCAAAGCCGGCATACTCTTTGCCCAGACCGAGGGCATCATCCCCGCTCCGGAAAGTTGCCACGCCATCGCCGCCACCATCCGGGAAGCCCTGAAGTGCAAGGAAACCGGCGAGCAGAAGACCATCCTTTTCAATCTCTCCGGCCACGGCTTCGTGGACATGTCGGCCTATGACCAGTACATCTCCGGAGAACTGCAGGATTACAAGATTTCCGACCAGGAACTGGCCAAGTATATCCAAAGCGCCGATGTCCTGAATCAGTAGCCTCTCCCTGTGGCTGATAAGTAATTGCCTATCAGCACAATACGTACAATCCTCTGCGCTTTTTGCGCAGAGGATTGTACGTATCTAACTGTGTATCAGGCGCTTGGCGGCCAGGGGAATCAGACCGGTAAGGTCTGGTTGCGCAGCCAGGCGGCCACATCGGCCGGAAGGCGGGGACTGAGCGTCCGGTAAACGCGCTCGTTGTAGGCGTTGAGCCAATCCCGCTCATCGGCCGTCAGGAGCGAGACCTCCAGGCAGGATGTGTCGAAATGACAGAGGGTGAGCGGTTCGAATCCCAGCCAGGAGCCGAATTCATTGTCGCCCACGGCGCGACACAGCAGCAGGTTCTCGTGCCGGATTCCATGCATGCCTTCCCGGTAGATGCCGGGCTCGTCGGAACAGATCATCCCGGGTTCCAAAGCCACGGAATTGAAGTTCTGGCGGATATCCTGCGGCCCTTCGTGGACGCCCAGGAAAAAGCCCACTCCGTGGCCCGTCCCGTGGCCGAAATTGCGCTTGGCCTTCCAGAGGGGTTCACGGGCCAGGGCGTCTATCTGGCAGCCGGCCGTTCCGCGCGGGAAAACGGCCATGGCAAGGCCGATATGCCCTCTGAGGGCCAGCGTATAGTCTTCCCGCTCCAGCGGAGTGCAGGGCCCCAGCGGAACGGTGCGCGTAATATCCGTCGTGCCAAAAAGATACTGTCCGCCGGAGTCGCAGAGATAGAGCCCCCGCGCTTCCAGAAGGGCCGACCCGCTGCGCGGTGTCACATAGTGCGGCAGGGCCGCCGAAGGCCCATAGGCCGAAATCGTCTCGAAACTGTCTCCGCGGTACCCGGATACCTTTGCCCGCAGGCTGCCCAGATACCGGGCGGCCTCCCATTCGTTCACCATCCCGGCGTGCCGGGAAACCCAGTACAGGAACTGCTCCATCACCAGACCGTCCTCCAGATGGGCTTCCCGCATCCCATCGATCTCGACGCTGTTTTTCACGGCTTTCCTCAGGGAAACCGGCGAGGTGACCGGAATCACTTCCGGCCCGTCGTCCAAGGCGCCGCGCACCGTGACATTGAGGGTGGAAAGGTCCACGCAGATACGGTCCACGCCGCTTTCCCTGAGGGAGGAAAGGTTGAAGTGGACATCCGCATAGTCGCAGATGGTGACGCCGTCGGCCCGGAGTTCGCGGAAACTGTCGGCCGTTTCGGAGTCGGGGTCTTCATAGGCGTCCTTCCGGACAAACCAGAACGCATCGTCCATGGTGACGAGGAGGTAGGAGATGACCAGCGGATTGTAGTCGATATCCTGCCCGCGGACGTTCAGGAGCCAGGCGATCTCGTCCAGGGCGGTGAGAAGGATGGCATCGGCCCCCTGGCGGATCAGCCATTTGCGAAGCCATCGGAGACGCACCTCGCGGCTTTCTCCGCTCAGGTCTTCCCCGAGGGTGATGATGGGCGTGGAAGGGATTGACGGCCGGTTCTCCCACAGGGCCGACAGCAGATCCGGCACCGCCACGACAACGGCCGACGGCACCGCCGCCCGGAGCGTCTCGACGGCCCCAACGGTCTGGCAAAGGCCGTCCACGGCGATGACCGGTTCGTCCATTTCCAGCGAGGCGATCCACTCCGGGATGGGGACCTGCTCCGGAACACGCATCTTGTGGAGCACGATTCCGGTGCCCTCCAACTGCTTGACGGCCTGAATGAAATACCGGGTGTCCGTCCACAGTCCGGCATGGTCCCGGGTGACGACGATGTCGCCGGCTTCCCCGGTAAAGCCGGAAAGCCACTCCACCTGTTTCCAGCGGGCGGCAGGATATTCGCTGGCATGAGGGTCGCTGCCTGTCAGGATGACGATGTCCCATCCGTTCTCCTGCATGAGGGCGCGGAGGGCTTCCACACGGGCGTAATTGACATTTTCCATGGCCGATTAGCATGTTATTTGCACAAATATAACTATATTTGTCAAAATAATAAACTGAAGCACTATGGTAGAAGATCCCCTCGAAAGAATAGAGCGTGAAGAACGCGAAAGAAAAGAGAAAAAGGGTCCCCGCACCCTGATGACCATCCTGGCTGCCATCGCCCTGGTGCTGGCCGGCATCCTGGGCTACATGCTGTACCAGCGCAACGCCCTGGTCAAGGACCTGGAAGGTGAGAAGGCCGAACTGGCCCAGCAAATGGTAGATCTCCAGAACGACTTCAACACCCTGAACTCGGACTACGAGAGCATCAACCACCAACTGGACACCTCCCGCGAACAGGTGGCCATGCTCATCGACAAACTGTCCAAGACAGAAGCCACCAACCGCGCCAAAATCCGCCAGTACGAAAAGGAACTGGGCACCCTGCGCGCCATCATGAAGGGCTACATCGTCCAGATTGATTCCCTGAACACCCTCAACAAGCGCCTCACCGCCGACGCGGCCGCCGCCCGAAAGGAAGCCGCCGAAAGCCGCCGGGCCAACGAAGAACTCACCGCCCAGGTCGAGAATCTCTCCTCGCAGGTGAACGCCGGCAAGGTGCTCAAGGCCCGTGCCATCTCCCTCGTGGGTCACTATGGCAACGACAAGGTCGGAGACCGCCACAGCCGCGTACGCTACATGGTCGCCAACCTGTCGCTGGTGGAGAACTCCCTGGCCGACCGCGGTCCCGTCCGCGTGTATGTGCGGGTGAAGGATCCGGAAGGGCTCCTGCTCATCAACAACGAGTCCGTGGACTTCATGGCCAACGGCCTCCCCCTGCAGGCCACCGCTTCCCGTGAGGTGGACTACGAGGGCAGCGAAGTAGATCTTTCCATCTACATCAACGACACCGGAGAATTCTCCAAGGGCGTCTATACCCTGGAAGTGTACACGGAGAAAGGCCTCCTGGGCCGTGCAGAATGTATGCTCAGATAATATGATTTACATCCACGTTCCTTTCTGCAAGAGTTTTTGCACCTATTGCGATTTCTACTCCGAGATCCCGGGCGGCGGCATGTTCGACAGTTACACCGACCAGGTGTGCGCGGAAATCCGCCGGCGGGCAGCAGAAATGAGCGATGAACTCAAGACCCTGTATTTCGGGGGCGGCACACCTTCCGTGCTGCCCCTGTCTCATCTGACGCGCATTCTCCTGACGCTGGAAGAATGCGGCCACGGCGGCCCCTACACGGAATTCACGCTAGAAGCCAATCCGGAAGACATCGTGGAAAAAGGCCTTCCCTATGTGGAAAGCCTCCGTCAACTGGGCGTGAACCGCATGAGCATGGGCATCCAGTCCTTCGACGACGTCCTGCTCCGCTGGATGAACCGCCGCCATAGCGCGGAGGGCGCCAAAGAAGCCTTCCGCCTGGTCCGCAAGGCCGGTTTCGAGAATGTGAGCATAGACCTTATCTTCGGCCTGTCCAACCTGTCGGACGAAGTCTGGGAAAAGACCATCGACCAGGCCGTCGCGCTCGGGCCCGAGCACATTTCCTGCTACCAACTCACCGTGGAGGGTGACAATGTCCTGGCCATGCGGCTGGAAAACGGAGAATACGAAGAGGCTTCCGAAGAAACGTGCCGTCACCAGTACGACATCCTCTGCCGCAAGATGGCTGCCGCCGGATTCCACCATTACGAGATTTCCAATTTCGCGCAGCCCGGTTTCGAGGCTGTCCACAACGGCGGTTACTGGGCCCGTCGGCCCTATGTGGGGCTGGGGCCCTCGGCCCACTCCTTCAGCGGCCGCGGCCGCAGTTGGAACAGCGCCACCCTGGAAGGCTACACGCTCACCAGCGAGGCCCTGAGCCTGGAAGATGAGAAGGTGGAAACCCTCATGCTGGCCCTTCGCACGGCCAAAGGCATCGACGGAGAGTTCCTGCTGGCCAACTGCAGGGAAGAGGATGTGAAACGCCTCATCGGCCAGGGAGCCCTGTGCCAGGTGGGCCGGCGCTACCGCATCCCGGAAGACCATTTCTTTGTTTCCGACGAAATTATTAGAGAACTTGTATGACCTACCTTAGAAGAGCCCTCAAATACTTCCTTCAGATCACCATCCTTTTCGTGCTCATCATCGGGGCCCTCATGCTTACGGGCTTCATCTCCAAGGATATCGCCGTGGCTTTCCAGCAAGGCTGGACATCCATCGGCTACATCTTCGGCCTCTTTCTGGTAATGAGTTTCGCCTACCCGTTCTTCGGCTACGGCAAACGCAATATCCGGGCGCAGGGAGACCCTGCCGGGCAGTGGAGCGCCATCGATGCGGCCATGGCTTCCCGGGGCTATGAGAAAGCCGGCGAGACGGAGGACGGAGGACACAAGTATCACCTTTCATCGGCCTTTGCGCGTTCCATGCGGCTGTGGGAGGACACAATCACTCTCCAGCCCATCCTGGGCGGCTTCCAGGCCGAAGGTTTGGTACGGGATTTGTCGCGCATCGTCATGGCAATCGACCATAAAATCAACGACTATGACAACTGATACCCAAAAATTCAAAACCGTGGCCACCTTCAACGAGAAGGTCCAGGCCGATATCGTCGCCGCCCTCCTGGGAGACAACGGTATCCCGGCCGGCGTCTTCGGCGCCGACTCTTCCTATCCTTCCCTGGGGTTTGCGAAGCCCATCGAAGTGAAAGTGAACGAAAATGATTACGAGGCGGCCATGAGCATCCTGGCCGCAGCCGACAAGGCGGAGTAAAACCCCTCGCCAAAAGCATCTTCCGGCGGCCCGCGGAGGAATTCGTACATCCGGATTCCTTCGCGGCGCCTTTTACCCATAGACGCCGCCGAAAACATGCCCCCGTGCACCAAAACCCCCTTTTTCGTGCACGACATTGCCGAAAACCATCCCCCGTGCCCCAAACCGCCCCTTTTCGTGCACGACGCCGCCGAAAACATGCCCCCGTGCACCAAAACGCCCCTTTTCGTGCACGACACCGCCGAAAACCATCCCCCGTGCACCAAAACACCCCTTTTCGTGCACGACACCGCCGAAAACATACCCTCGGATTCGGGAAACAGAATGACGGGGCTGTCCGATGCCGGTTCTTTTGAGGCCCCCTCACGTTCCACTATGACACCTTGGTCAATCTGACCCAAGACGGCCGCAAAGGTTTGGTTTTCTCGTACAATGTTCTTAACTTGCAGAGAATGATCGATGATCGTCCCGAACGGATTGCACAGATAATGAACAGGTTTAAGAACTTAGATAATATCTATATGAAAAAGACAATCCTGATTGTGGCGCTCGTGGCTGCGGTTTCCTGCGGCCAGCACAAGAAGGCTGCCGAAATGGAAGCCGTTTTCACTCCCCAAGACATCGTGCTGGATTCTCAGGCAACGATCACATCGGCCGATTCCGGTCCGGATGCACCCAACAAATGGATTGCCTTCCGGAAAGATTTCAAACTGAAGAGCGTTCCCCGCAGCGTCCCGGCAAGGATTGCCGTTGACAGCAAATACTGGCTGTGGATCAACGGCGAAACGGTTGTGTTCGAAGGGCAGCTCAAGAGAGGCCCGAATCCCTCCGACAGTTATTTCGACGAGGTGGACCTTGCCCCTTATCTCAAAAAGGGAGAGAACAAACTCGCATTGCTGCTTTGGTACTTCGGGAAGGATGGATTCTCCCACAAAAGCAGTTCAGAGGCCCAACTCTGGTTCAGTTGTCCGTCCATAGGGCTGCAGAGTGATGAGAGTTGGCTCAGCCGGGTCCATCCGTCATACGGCAAGGCCGACTGTCCCGAACCGAATTACCGGCTTTCGGAAAGCAGCATTTCCTTCGACGCGCGCAAAGACATGGAAGGTTGGCAGACCGGTTCCACGGAAGGCTTTGCGCCGTCAATCGTCCTTGAAGGCTCTTTGGGCAAACTGCACAGCCGTCCCATCCCGTTTTGGAAGGATTACGGCATCAAGGAGGCCGCTTTCGAAACCCGTCCCGGGGCGGAGGCAGACACCGTGATCGCCAAACTCCCTTACAACATGCAGATGACTCCCATCATTACCGTTGATGATGCCTCCGGAGGCCACCGGATCCTGATCGAGACCGACCATGCCCATGTGGGCGTGGAATGCCTCAGGGCCGAGTATATCACGAAAGCGGGATCCCAGGAATATGAGTCCCTCGGATGGCTCAACGGCATGCGGATCATCCTGACGGTGGAACATGGCGCGAAAGTCACCGGAGTGAAGTACCGCGAGACGGGGTATGACACCGCTGCCGAAGGCCGCTTCCACTGCGATGATCCCTTCTTCAACAAGTTCTGGGAGAAGGGGTTGCGTACGATATATGTCAATGCCCGCGACAATTTCTTCGACTGTCCCGACCGGGAGAGAGGCCAGTGGTGGGGGGACATCGTGACCATCTCCGGCGAGAGTTTCTACACCTACACTCCTTCGCTGCATGCCCTTATCCGTAAAGGCATCCGGGAACTGGCCGACTGGCAGCGGCCTGACGATATTCTCTTTTCCCCGATTCCGGGCAACTACGGCGTAGAACTTCCCTGCCAGATGCTGGCCGCTATCGGCGTGTACGGTTTCTGGAACTACTACATGAACACCGGCGACAGGGCCACCATCGAATATGTCCTGCCCGCGATCAAGAAATACCTGGAGACCTACAAAGTGGGTGAAGACGGACTCCTGGAGTGGCACAACGGCGACTGGAACTGGGGCGACTGGGGTGACAACAAAGACATGCGCCTGCTTCAGAACATGTGGTACATCCTTGCCCTCCAGTCGGTTACGAACATGGAAGACATGCTGGGTGAGATTGTCACCGGCAGGGTTTACCGTGGGCGCATGAACCGGCTCAAGGACGCAATCAACCGGGTCGCCTGGACCGGCACCTGCTACCGCCACCCGGACTACAAGGGCGAGACAGACGACCGGGTGCAGGCGCTCGCGGTGGTGGCTGAAATCGCGTGGAAAGACAAGTATGACGCGATTTTCGAGGTCCTCAAGAAAGAGGAGCATGCCAGCCCCTACATGGAGAAATATGTGATGGAAGCCCTGTTCCGCATGGGACATGGCGACTATGCCCTGGAGCGCGAGCGCAAGCGCTACGATTTCATGGTCAACCATCCCGACTACGACACCTTGTTCGAAGGTTGGAACGTGGGCGTGAACGGCGACTGGGACTGCGGAAGCGTGAACCACGCCTGGAGCGGCGGTCCCCTGGCCGTGCTGCCGGCGAAAATGTTCGGCATCGTGCCGATCCAGGCCGGTTGGAGGCGGTTCTCGATCTCCCCCGACAAGCATATCTTCAATGAGTGCAGCCTTTCCTTCCCCACCGTCAAGGGAACGGTGGCGGTGTCTTTCAAGCGCAACGGGAAAGCCATCCACATGGATGTCGAGGTACCGGAAGGTTCTCTGGCCCACGTCAACATCCCCTGGGCGGATTATATCAGGAACCTCGGCCCGGGCAAATACAGCCTTGACCTGGGGAACGGCCCGGTCTTCGAGGAGGGAAACTTCCTGTACCGGGACAAGAACCAGCCCGTGGAGAAAAGGGTGGAGGACCTGCTTGGCAGGATGTCCCTGGAAGAGAAAGTGAGCCAGGTCAGCGCCGAACTTGTCAATGTCGATGAATGGGACAAGAGGGACTATACCAAGGGACTCGTCCGTACCATTGTCCATTTCTTCCCGAGTTGGAACCTCCCGAACGATCCCAAATCGGTGGCCGAGGTCATCAACGAGGACACCCGCCTTTCCATCCTGTCGAACCGCTGGGGAATCCCCGTGCTGCAACACTGCGAGGCCCTTCACGGGGCGATGTGGGGCAAAGCCACCAGTTTCCCCCAGAGCATAGCGATGGCCGCCACTTTCGACGATGGGTTCTACAACCGCGTCGCCCAGGTGATTGCCAAGGAGGTCAGGGCAGTGGGCGTGCGACAGGTTTTGTCGCCCGTGGTCAACATCTCCAGGGACCCGCGTTGGGGCAGGGCCCAGGAAGGATATGGGGAGGATGTGCTGCTGAATTCCGCGATGGGCGTGGCTTTCGTGAAGGCCCTGGAACAGGGAGGCATCGTCACCACTCCCAAACACTATGTGGACAATTACGGCGAAGGTGGCCGTGATTCCTACGCCTCCACCAACTCCTGGAGGGTGCTCCGGGAAGTCTATCTGGAGCCGTTCAGGGCATGCGTTCAGGAAGGAGGCGCCCGGGGAATCATGTCGTCCTACAACTCGGTGGACGGTGTTCCCTCCAGTTGCAACGGTGTGCTGCTCAACGACATCCTCAAGAGAGAATGGGGATTCAAGGGTATCGTGGTCACCGACTATGACGCCGTGGACATCGTCCGACGCCATCACGGCCTGGCTCAGACGGAGGACGAGGCGCTCGCCCTCTGCATGGAAAACGGTCTTGACGTGGAACTGCATATCACATCCCTCGGCCTTCTGGACCTTGTACAGGAAGGGAAAGTGAGCGAGAAGACCCTGGACGAGGCTGTGCGCCGGGTCCTGCGCCTGAAGTTCGAACTCGGGCTCTTCGACGATCCCTACGTGGATCCTGACAAGGCGGCTTCCATCGTCCACACCGAGGAGCATCAGCAACTTGCTTATGAGGCTGCCTGCAAGGTCATGACGCTGCTCAAGAACGACGGAACGCTTCCCCTGAAACCGGGAAGCGTCAAGAAGATAGGTGTTTTCGGCCCTGCCGCCGACGACTTGAGCCTTGGCAATTACAGACGTCCCGGCGGACGCTGGGAAGGAGACGGCGTGACACCGCTGGATGGTCTCCGGAAGGCTTTTGAAGGGTCTGCCCAAGTTGTCCTGGACAAAGGCGGAAAGAATGTCAGGGCACTGGCGGCCACCTGCGACGCACTGCTTTTCTTCCCTTCGATCATCGAGGATGAAGGCCGCGACCGGAGCAGTTTCAAACTCCCATCCACGAAGGTCCGTGACCGGGATGAGAGCGGCGGACTGGTCGTGGACGACCAGCAGGACCAGACCATTACGATCGACCAGGAGAAACTGGTCAGAGACCTGATCGCCACCGGGAAACCCGTGATTGTCGTCCTGCAGAACGGAGGCATCATCGACATCACCGACTGGGTGGATGGCGCGGCCGCCGTCCTTGAAGCCTGGTATCCCGGAGAGCAGGGCGGAAGGGCTATCGCCGATGTGATCACCGGCGCCGTGAACCCCGGAGGGCGCCTTCCCATAAGCTGGTCCAAGGATATCGGCCAGACGCCGATGTACTATGCTATCAAGCCCAGCGGACGCGGGTACGGCTACATTGAAAACGACGGGAAACCGCTTTATCCCTTCGGCTATGGTTTGAGTTATACCTCCTTTGAATACAGCAACTTACGCATTCCTGAGCAGCTTGGGAAAGACGAAGCCCTGAAGGTAACCGTCACCGTGAAGAACACGGGGGATGTAGAGGGCGACGAAGTGGTTCAGGTTTATATCCATGACCAGCTCGCCTCCGTTGTCCGTCCGATGAAGGAACTCGCCGCTTTCAAGCGGGTTTCGCTGAAGCCCGGCGAAAGCAAGGAAGTGGAAATAGAGGTATCTTACCGACGTTTCGGCATGTGGGACAAAGACTTGCACTTTGGTGTCGAGGAGGGATGGTTTGAGGTATGGCTGGGAAAGAATGCCGACGAAAAAGCCCTTCCCGAAGGCAGGGTCTTCGTGCATTAACGAATGGTACACCCGGATTCCTTCGCGGGAGTCATGCCCTATGAGGTAAGTTTTCATGTGGTTTTTCACACACCTCTTTCTCGCTTTGCCGATAGTGATAGATTACAACCTTCCGGTAGGAGTAACGGCCGAGGTGACTTACAGCATAATTGTCATATTGACTAGAGGTAATCCTCCTATCGAATATTAATTCAGATACTGTTTTATGAAAGAGATGAAAACATATACTTTTTTGTGCCTTCTACTCTTTTTAGGAGCAGCGAGTTGTTCCATCAATAAATGGAACAAGTCTTTGCTTCGTCAGGGAGGCTCAAACGCGGCGGTAACTAATGCCATTTTGGATTTTGTGAATACTTCCAAATGGAGCAAAAAGGATAGTGTGTTTATGGTATTTTTTTCTGATCAACTATCGGATAGTGCTATCATGGTGACAATTAAAGTAGCAGATAACGATGCGCGCCCTTCGTTAAATACTCGAATAGGGTCTTATGATCCATTTTTCCCGACAAGTTTTATCGAAGTGGAAGGGAAGTTATTTTATTGGAACGATCCTTCGCAAACAGTATCAAAGGATTTGTTTGAAGTTTTAGAGAAATACAACAACATAGACTATCGCTATTCTGATCTCCCCGAAATTGTAGGCGGAGTTGTAAATGATAACGAAGCCGGAACCGTTTATCTATTTTGTAAAGAAGATTTGAGAAAGTACCAAAAAAAAGACATATCTTCTTTTAATAGGCAGCCTGAAAAATGGACACATTTTTAAATCATTTCACCAGAGAATAAGATTTTCATTCCTTAAATTGCAGACCAGACCCTGGTCACCGATGTCCAAGTGACCTAAAAAAGACACCGCGCCCCCATATTGGAATCGCGGTGCAAATATAGAAGATGCTTATAACTTACTCTTCAGTTTTACAATCTATCCCAAGCAAACGGAGCAATATGGGATCCTCGTGAATAGTCGCAAAGTCATAAGGTGAACGATTAACCTTGTTGGTATGTAACGGATCGGCGCCCTTGGAAACGAGAAGCTTAACAAGATCATATCTTGAAGGATTGTCTTTATATTTTAATAAAGAGGAGAAGTGAGTAGCATACCAAAGTGGGGTGTTTCCATAATCATCAGTCATATCGATATTCTTGCTCAGTGAAACTAATGATTTTGCTAATTCAATACAATCATATTGATTGTAGTACCATGCACAAACATGAAGAGGTGTCATCCCATTCTTGCCACGATGATTAATATCTATCCCCCGGGAGATAAGATTTAAAGCAATATCGTTTGCGCCATATGAAATGGCAATTTCTAAAAGGTTAGCCGAGTCTATCTCCTCATTGATGTCTGCATCTGAAATGGCAGAAAGATAATCATTATAATCATCTTTCGTTATAGCATTCCATAAAGCATTATTATTGGTCTTGCTCATACTTTCTACTTCTATTTGAATTACGAGATTGTGGGTGATAATTATCTGGATTTCGATATTCCTATTTATTTACGGCGATGCCATAATTCTCCTGACCCTAAATTCTTGTAATATCTTGGAAACTCCTTGAGAGAAAGATTAATTCCATGATCATTCATTGCATCAAGAAACGATGCTGAATCAGCAAAGGCAAGACATTCATTATCTTTCTTCGTAATAATCCAATAAACTGAATCTCTCGTCTGATGATCTTGCATAAGCGCAATAACGAAATTATCATCGAATCCGTATGAAAGCAAATAGCCTTCTACAATTACAGTATTCTCGTTATCAACAATCACTTGCGGGCTATCTCGAATATAACGATACTTATCCCCCAAACTAAAGCTATCATCCATCCTGATGCCTACGCGTAATGCAGTACTGAATACAGTATGACACAAAAACACCATCACCAAGAGAATACATACGACGGCAACTAGCACAACTTTCGTTTTTCCACTCATCTTTTTAATGATAAATGTAACCATATCCGCAATTATATTTGGCCTTTCGGGGTTGGGACAAGGCTATCCAAGAATTTGTAGAAGGCTACGAATTTAGGGTTATACTCAATATCATATCCTTCCTCTCCAGCCACCACCGCATTTAAATGATTTCACAATTTGAGCGAGAATCGAGGCTCACCTATTATGTCAGTATCATCAGAGAGCCTTTCATATTCAACAGCTGTAACTTTTATTGATTTCATCAATTCCATCACTCGTTCCGTAATCACAATGTAATTATGAACCAAAAAGATGTCAGACCCATCCCAATGACTTATGTCATAAATGCCACGACGTTTGATATAGCTTTTGTTTGATTCCGGAATGTATCCATAATCCCAAAAGTGAGTAAATTTTCCTCCTTTTCCAACCACAGAAAAGCCAGAATAGCCCTCTATAACATTTCCCTTTTTATCAAAGAGAGAGATTGGATAGTTCTTCCATCCTGTTATAGTATTCTCTCTAAGAAGTTCAATGACTCTATTTGACACCAGATAAACAGGAGGATCCCCCAAGTCGAGGAAATCTCTGAGGTATTTCCCATCATACTGATGAAAAATAATAGGGAAGCGATAGTATTCATAATCTCCATGGAAAAGAAACTTGTGACAGTGGAGATCAAAATCATTTCTCCCTTCTTTCAGTGCCTTTTCAAAGATATCAGGCCTAGCGGTAAAAGTCGTTCCATATGCGCGACTCCGAAAACGATAGAAATCAGTACAAGCCATATTTATTCATTAATGATTCTGCATAATTAACTATATCCTTCTCTGACACGAACTCATTGCTCTTCAAAAAATGTTCAAAATCCTGGTTATAACGTTGTGCAGTTTTATTGTGCTTTGAATGATTAACCCATCTGCCATACTTGGGATCATGGACGTTTATCCCCTTTCTCCCTAACGGTTCTTCCAATCCTCCCAACTTTGGCAAGCTCCCCCAAATAAGGGAGCACGCCCACTGCACTGAGAGTGCCACCATAATAATCCCTGTTTCTAAACTGAAGCGCAGTGTTTGTGCCGTCCGACAGATAGGTATATGTCAATGAGCCGGAAGCGCTCGAGGTCACTTCCCTGAGCAAGTTACAAACATTGTAGGAGAAAACCAAACCTTTGCGACCATCACTGGCAAGGTTACCCAGCGCGTCATAGGCAAACGTGAAGGTCCCTCCCGGAGAACCGGTATCGGACAGTCCGGTCAACCTGTTGCCCGACCGGGTGAAAGAAAGGTTATTCCCAATACCTGTGTCCCCAAGGATTGTTTCAGCCGTTTGTCCTAAGGCGGGCGATGCAAAGAAGATAGACCAGGATATGCAAAAATACCGCGAGATTGATCCGAAGAAGTCAAATGACTTTGCAAGTATCCGTGCCCGTTTTAAGGCCCCGGGCAAGAAATATCGATCTCTGGACCACAATTCTCTTTTTTTTGCGTACCTCTTCGTATGCTTGCTGAGGTGGCGTGCGCAATTAAAAAGATGGTGGCGACAGAGAAACCTAGGCGCCACCACAGCAAACTTGCTTAATTCATAATACTCACGACGCTTGACACCGCATTGTTAATGGAGATTGAAAGATAGGGAATCCGCATTATTCTTACTATCAAAATAAATGATAAACTTATCCTGATTAATAGTGAAACCTTCAGGTATTCTTGCCGTTGAGACAACATGGTTATCTCCATTTATTCTGATCTTAAGAGTTGTTTTATCAAAAGGAGTATATACTCTCGTAACCTTAATTTTATCCGCCTGGTAGTTCATTTTCAACACTGTCTCTGTTTCAATAAAGGTGCGCCCAAGCATCCAAATCAATAAAACCAAAGCTAAGACAATAATCATAACAATGTAGATAAAGCGACTAATTGTTATATTCTTATCTTTTGTTTTTGTAATACTCATATCCCTTTAGTATTTGTTCTTGATCTTTAGGGTCATCTCCATAGGGCCTTTTTACTTGAATACAAAATCCAGCACATAATGGGTTTGACAGGATGCCAAGATTTATAAATTCTTTTCTAGACGTCCCAGAAAGAACTTGGACAATCCCGGCACCGAATAACCCCAATTCCTCAGGAATCATGCCAGTTGCTTTCGAAACGGCGCCGAAATGGAAATTTCCTATGTCGTCAGGACTCATAATAGTCCCCATAAAAGAGAATTCGGTGTTTCTTGTATAATTAGCTCTTCCCCATATTGTCCCCATCCGATTCTTATAATCCCAAGGACCTTTTGGCTTAACCAAATTAATTAACGTCATTGGGTTATGTATTTTCTCTGCGTAATCGATATTCTTTTTGAGTAGATTACTAAAAATAACCGAAACATCTATCATACCACCTAACTCCCCGATGAATACAAGTTCGTTCCCATTTTGATAATAAACATGATTATTACCTCCTTCTTCACGAAGTATTCCGCCATGAATATCTAATTTCAGACTATCTCCTTGAGCACGGCTATGACCTCAAACGTGACCTGGCCGAACTCCTCCCCGGCAACCTGCTGGCAGAAGGTCTTGTGAAATCTATCGGAGAATCTCCGAACTCCTTGTAGAATCTCCGCTCATCTTCGGAGAATCTCCTGTTTTCGTCGGAGACTCTCCGACCAAACTCGCAAATCTACGGCTTATCGCCGGGAAACCCTAGACGGGGTTCACCGAATGCTTACGAAAAAGAAGGGTGACTAAAGTCAATATGATATTTGACCCTGGCCACCCTCATCTTCTTTGTCAGAACAATAAGTATTCTCTGTTTTCTTACTATTAATGCCTCCTTCTGTGCTCTTGAAAACTTACAAGAACGGGACTACGGGTAATAATTCTTTAACCAAAAGCAAAAAACGGTTGCATCTCTAGTGAATAGTTTTTTCTTCAAATTGTGTAGAACCAGTATATTCAATAATTCTAAATGACTTACTATGATGCGGATAAACGAACTCCATACATGGTGTATCATCCTCTCCTTCATAAGTCTTATCCCCTATTGTTGTTGTATATTGAAGTATTATAGGAAGATTTGAAGACAGATACGTTATTTGATATGAGAAAGACATCTTATTACTTGTTCGTACAAAGTAATCTGGTTTGTCTCCCCTTATAAAGAAAATATGATCTCTAAGGGAGAAGAAACCTATCTGGTTTTCTTTATATGGTACAACTGAAAAAACCAACCTATAAGTATCAATATCAGGACCTTGTTGAATATAAAGATGACAATAGGGGTATGACTTATATCTATTCATATAAACATGTCTCTCAAGAGTGGTCAATGTATCGCAATACATTGGCCAATAGAGGACTGAATCAAGTTGATTCTTAATCCCATTGTCCAATACAACGTATTCTGAAGCGTTGAATGTAATAGTCTCTTTAATGTACTTGTTAGACTGAGCAAAAGAATACGACATTGCGGATCCTAATGAGAGAATAACGATTATACTACATTCCAAACGGGTAATATATTTTATCCCCTTTAGAAATGTTTTCCTTCTTAGATAAGACTTGAGCATTTGAACTGGCATTACTTCCTCCTTTTGATTTTGGCTCTATATGGTCAATTTCGGCTTGATTCATATTAGTTCTCTGCCGGGGAGAGGAAGGAATTAACGAACAATTCCGGCGGCGGCCGACAAGGCCGAATAAAACTCCTCGCCAAAGGCATCCGTAAGCGGCCCGCGGAGGAACTGGTACACCCGGATTCCTTCGCGGCGCCCTTTTTCATAGGCCTCCTTGCAGATATGCCAGCGATGGAGGTTCAGGCCCAATCGGCCCCCGCCCAATTCGACTACGCGGATGGGGTACAGGGAGCAGGAGATGGGCTTTTTGAACGAGGACAGCCCTTTGCAGAACTGGCGTTCGATGGCGCAGAAGCAGTTGTCGCCCTCGAAAAGGCAATAGGCGCATTCCTCGCTTCCGGGCACCAGCGGGGTCACCAGGTCGCCGTCACGGTCGATCTCGAAAAAACCCTTGGCCGCTACTGCGGCCCGTCCCTCGGCCCGCATGAGGGGGCTGAATGCCTTGTAATTGGCCTCGATGGGCTCCAGTTCCTCTTCTTTCAGGGGCGCGCCGCTGTCGCCGATGATGCAGCACTTCCCCTTGCAGACCGCATAATCACAGGCGAAATATTCCAAGACCACATCCTCGGAAACCAGGATGTCACCTATCTCGATAAGGGTTCCGAATGCCGAATTCCTGCTCATAAAACGACATATTCAATGCATCCGCCGGCTGCGATGGTCCCGAGGAATGCCTTCACTTTGTCCTGCGTGATTCCGGAAATGCTTTCATGGAAACGACTGGTTACATCCTTGTTCAAGGCATACCGGTTGAAGAGCGTTTGAACAAAGCCTGACGGGCTGGCCACTTTGCTGCGCACATCGCCTTCCAGCCGGGCCTTCCAGAGCGCCAGGTCGGCCGGGGCGATCTCCCGCTTGGACACCTCCCGGATGGCCTTCCGCACGGCGGAAAGGGCCCTTTCGGCCGATACGTCCTGCACATCGGCCGGAAGCCCCTGAAGCGAAGCGGGAAGGCAGGTTATCCACAGTTGGAACCGCTCCTGCGGCTGCGGCTGCTGGCTCACGCGCACATCGCAGGTGAAACCGTAGCCGGCAAGTTGACGGACCAGTTCCTGACGAAGCGCCTCGGCGCCGATACGGGCCGTGTAGTAATGGTCGGAAGTGATGGCATACTCCGCATCCATGAGGATGTGGATGCCCGGCTCAGGGCCTCCTTCTTCCATGAAGGTGACCGTTCCGCTGCGGGGACGGTAATCGACCTGCTTTCTGGGGGTGGTGCCTTTGAGCACCCGGAAACCGCCCAGATAGCGGCACAGCATTCTCTTGACCACGTCGGTTTCCAAGTCTCCGGCAATGATCAGGATGCCGTCGTTCATGCGGGAGAACCGGGCGGCGAAGTATTTCTCGGCCTTTTCCCAGATTTCGGGGCCCAGGACGGAAGGGTCTTTCCGGGTGGCGAAACTGTAATCCGGCGTAAGGCGTTTTTCGAGTTCGGTTTGCACGCTTACCCCGCGCACGCCCTCCCGGCGGCAATAGGCGTCGAATTCACTCCGGTTGGGCGTCCGGTTGTTGGCCAGTTCCAGCAGGGCCTTCAGAAGCAGCGGGAACTGCTGGGAAGGGGCCGCTCCCTGGATGGACATGCCGTTCAGGTCCACCCGGGCGTCCATGCTGATACCCGCCGCCTCCAGCACTTCGCGGAAATGCCAGGCACGGAGCCCTGCCGCATCGTAAAGGGGCAGCATCTCTCCGATATAGCCGCCCTCCCCTTCCCGGATGCCGTCTATCTGCGCCAGGCCGCCATTGAGTTGGAGGGCATAATGGAAGATGCCGCTGCCGCGAACCTCCTTGTAGCAAACCCGCATTCCGTTGGAGAAAGTCCAGAGCGTAGAACCGGTGACGGGCTCCTTCTTTTCGCTCTTGATTTTGACCTTGGTGGCATCGGCCTTGAAACCCAGCGTGTCGGCCCCGCGCCAACTATAATCGTTCCCGCTGGGAATGACCGAGCCGTAAAGGTACGAGAGATTATAATAGAAGAGTTCCTGATCCTTGTCCAGCGAATCCGGAGCCGCCGTGTATTCCAACGTGAGGTTGCCGAGTTGGTCCAGCAGGGCGCCGGAGAAATTGTTGAACAGGCGGGTTTCCGTGCTGTCGGCCACGTTCTTGCGCGCAAACAGGCGGAGCGTCTCGGAATAGGGCGCCATGTTGGCCCCGTACAGGAAGTTGGCGATGCAGCGGGAGACATATTCCGAAGGTGTCGGAATCCCCTCCGATTTGCGGTGGATGGCAGGCAGAAGCACCTTCTTGGCCTCCACGAATTCATCGGTGGCCACGCCGTGGGAATCCATCTCCGCCAGGGTGAAGGAGATCACGCGCATGGCGGCGTTATGCTGGTCCGGAGCCACCGTCACCCGCACGGTGTAACGCTCGTCGCCTCCGTAGTCTTCACTGCGGAGCGCATGGAAAGAGATGTCACCGTAGGCGATGCCGGCCTCGCGGAGATTCCGTTCCAGCCGGTGCTGAAGCAGGACCTTGAACTCGAGTCCGAAAAGGTCGGTCACGAGGGCCTGCGCCGTGTTCATATACGGAAAAGGAATGCGGGAACTGGAATACGTGACGGATACTTCCGCTTCCTTCCCTTCGTGGAACTGGACGGACGGCGCCGGCGAAGGCTCCCACACATAGTCCGGCCGATGGTTTTCCTTCACCAGCATGCGGGGCACCAGCATGGAAAAAATGTCCATCTTCTTCCTGAGTTCCGGCGCGTCGATGTCACCGCTCACGATGACGGCCTGCTGGGCCTTGGACTGCGCCACCAGCGCAAAGGTGTACAGCATGGTGGAATCCAACACATCGGGACGGTAAAAAGGCACTCTGCCGAAGCGGTAAACGGTGGAGCCGTCCACATCCGAGAGGAAACCGTCCGGGCCCGGAGCGATTTCCATCCTGCCCAGGAAGGCCGACTTCAGCCCTTCCCGCTTGGCGGCGGAGAGGGGTTCGTCCCGCTGGACGATGGCAATATCGGCATACCCCTTCTCGGAGGGGTTCGTGACCATATAAAACGTAACGCCGCTGCCCAGCGTCCCTTTCTGGATGCGAGAATCGACAGGAAGTGACGGCAATTGTGTCTGGGCTGGCACTATTCTTGAAAAAGAGCAGAGGGCCGATATCGTCAGAAACAGATATTTGAGCTTGGATAAGTTCATTTTAACCCTATTTCGTGCAAAATTACAACTATTTTTGCTATTTTTGCAATTTATGAGCCAAGAATGTATAACTTAACAATAAAGGAAAAGACAATGAAAAGATTTTTTGTAGCAATTGCCGCCCTCGGGCTCGCCGCCACTGTGGCCAGCGCTCAAGATTTCAACGCAGCTGTTGACGCATTCAATGCCGGAGCCCAGGCTCTGGAGACCAACAAGACAGAAGCCCTGGCCCAGTTCCGGACCGCGCTCACCGAAGCCTCCGCCTGCGAAGGCGAAGAAGCCGCAGACCTCGTTGCCAAGTGCAAGGAAATCATTCCGAACACCCTCCTCTCCATCGCCAAGGAGCAGATCAACGAAGCCGCTTATGACGAAGCCCTCGTAACCCTCGCCGAGGCCAAATCCGTCGCCACGGAATACAACATCGCCGACGCCATCGAAGAAGCCGGCAGCCTCATCCCCAATACCTATATGCGCAAGGGTACCACCTTGCTTAAGGAAAAGAACTTTGAAGGAGCAACCCTCGCCTTCGGTGAAGTGCTCAAACTCACTCCCGAAGACGGCCAGGCCAACCTCCTGCTGGGTCAGGCCCTCCTCCAGGGCGGCAAGACCGACGACGCCATCACCGCCTTCACCAAGGCTCACGAACTGGGTGAAGAGCAGGCCGGCAAACTCCTCTCCAACACCTACCTCAAGAAAGGCATGGCCCTCGTAAAGGCCGGCAAGAGTGCCGATGCCATCGAAGCCCTGGAGAAGTCCAACAGTTATGCAGAGAACGCCAACGCCTACAAACTCATCGCCAGCGCCTACACCAAGAGCGGCAAGAGCGCCAAGGCCATCGAAGCCTACAAGAAGTACTTGGAAATCTCCCCCAACGCCAAGGACGCCGCTGACATCCAGTTCACCATTGCCGCCACCGCCCAGAAGGCCGGAGACAAAGCTACCGCAAAAGAGTATTACAAGAAACTCGCCGGCAGCAAGTATGCGGCCCAGGCAGAGGCACAACTCAAGAGCCTGTAATCCCTTGAAAGCGCTGGAACTGCTGGCTCCAGCCAGAGGAAAAGACATCGGCCTGGCAGCCATTGACTGCGGGGCCGATGCCGTTTATATTGCCGGACCGGCCTTCGGCGCCCGGCACGCCGCCGGAAACAGCATCGAGGATATCCGGCAACTCTGCGAATATGCCCACCGCTTCGGCGTGCGCATCTTCGCCACCGTCAATACGCTCCTCCAGGAGCAGGAGCGCCCCCGCGCACAGGAAATGGTCAGCGCCCTGGAAGAGGCCGGCGTAGATGCCCTCATCGTACAGGACCCCGCCGTTCTCGGCATGAGCCGAAACCTCGTCATGCACGCCTCCACCCAGTGCGCCATCCGAACCGTCGAGAAAGCCCGCGGACTGGAAAGCCTGGGCTTCGGGCGGCTGGTCCTGGAGCGGGAACTGTCCCTGGAACAAATCCGGCGCATTGCCCAATCCGTCCACACGGAAATCGAATGTTTCGTACACGGGGCCCTGTGCGTGGGGTACAGCGGACAATGCTACCTCTCGGAATACCTCACCGGACGCAGCGCCAACCGCGGAGAATGCGCCCAGCCCTGCCGAAGCCTCTACGACCTCGAAGACGCCTCCGGAAAGGTGCTGGCCAGGAACAAGGCCCTTCTCTCCCTCAAGGACTTCAACCTCCTGGACCGCCTGGAAGAATTGGCCGATGCCGGTGTCTGTTCCTTCAAGATTGAAGGCCGGCTCAAAAGCGAATCCTATGTCCGCAATGTGGTCAAGGCTTATTCCGAAGCCCTGGACGCCCTTGTGGAGAAGTATCCCCAAAAATATTGCCGCGCTTCCTTCGGAAAAATACAGGGCGGCTTCACACCGAACCTGAACAAAACCTTCAACCGCGGTTACACGCAGTTGTTCCTGGACGGGAAACGCGGAGAATGGGCCTCGCTGGACGCCCCCAAATCCATGGGGGAATACGTGGGAACCGTCCGCAGCCTGCGGCCTGACGGCTTTGTCCTCCAGGCGGCGTCCGGGGACCTGCGGCTCTCCAACGGAGACGGCTTTGCCTTCGTGAACCCCGAAGGGGGCATCACCGGTTTCCGGGCCGATGTGTGCGACGGCCTCTCCGTCCGCTGCCGCCGGCCGGACGGACTGCGCGAAGGGATGCGGCTGTACCGCAACATCAGCGCTGCCTTCGAACGCCAACTGGAGGCCGACAAGCCCCGTCGGGAAATAAGCGTCAGCCTGGACGTGGCCCTGAAAGACGGCCGGCTCACCGCGACAGCGGTGTCGGAAGACGGCCGGGAAGCCCGGATGAGCCAGCCCCTGCCGGCCGACACGGCCCGGGACCCGGAGCGCATGCTGCTTTCCCTGCAGGAACAACTGTCCAAAAAAAGCGGCCTGTACGCCTTCCGGAAGCCCTCTGTGACCATCGAAGGTACCGTCCCTTTCCTCCCCACCTCGGCCGTCAACGGAATCCGCCGCCAACTCGCGGAACAACTGGACCGGCTGCCCGTGAAAGCGCTCCCCCTGCAGCGGGGAACGCCTTCCCAGGACAGCGCCTTCCAACTAACTTATTCCTCCGGCGGGCAACTCATGCGCAGCAAATACTGTGTCCGCCACGAACTCGGCCTGTGCCCCAAACAGGGCAAGGCCAAAAAGGCCGAACCGCTTTTCCTCGTCAACGGCAGGCAGCGGCTCCGCCTGGAATTCGACTGCGCCGCCTGCGAAATGACGGTGCTTCCTATATAAAATCCAGCAATATTTCCGCTTCGCCCAGCCCGATCCAACGGTCGGCGGCTTTTTCCTTCCTGAGAGCCTTTTCGATGAAGCTGTATGAAAGGGCGCCCCTCCACACAATGTCGTCACGGGTGTTGATGGGGAATTCCACCTCGACGCCGTAGGCCTTCGAATTGTATTTGACCACGGCGCTGGCCTTCCAGCTTGTCCTTGTGCCGCCATCGTCCTCCACAATCATGAGCGCACCGCTCTCCATCTCCTCTACCCAGTCCGACACCAGGACCGTGTTCACATCCAGTTCTTCGCCCACCTGATTCCGGCGGACCACAATCATGAAATCCGTAATCCGCGGCTCGTATATGCGCATTTCGGCCTCGGTGGAAACCGTATAGTCGTCCACGCCGGCACAGCGGATCCAGAATTCCGACCCTCCGGAGAGCCAACTGTCGAACTGCCGTTTGACCTTGAATGAGCGCAGGATGAGGGTCCGGGCTTCGTCCGCCGCCTTGGTGGTCTGGGGATGGACGATGATCTCTCCCCCGCCCGACCCCCAGGAAGGGTCTTCCCGGCGCTGCAGTTCCAGGGATTTGTAGTCGGCGTCGGAGTTTCGGTTCACCACCCATACAGGACGTTCCCGGGCCGTTTCCTCGTCCACCAGGACCTTCTCGATGCTTCCGTCGGCCTTCAGGAGAAAGCCCTCGTTCTCCTCGGCATTGTCTCCGGGGTCGTACGTGATGACCGGCAGGGTTTCGCCGTCCCAGGAGGCGGAGAAGGGCCAGTAGATTTGCACGTCGGAGGCCGCCAGCGAATCGAGCCATGCTTCCGGGTCCATGGCGGCCGCCTTGGTCTGTCCCGTCAGGACCGCCTCCCGGAGAAGGTCTCTCAGGGGACGGGAGTACGAGCCGGCCTTGGTGGCGGCATCCTCCCCGACCCCGCAGCCCGGTGCGGCGAACAGGTCCTTCATCCGGTATTCCTCGTCATAGCCGTTTCCGGCCGATGTTCCCGTGGCTTCCCGCACTTCCGCCATCTGCTCCGGGCCCAGCGGGATTCCGGACAGCACGGCCGCCACCTCTTCCAAGGAGATGTGTCCGGCCGGCACATCCTCCTTTCCTTCTACCATTTTGTCGCAGCCTGCCACCAGCAGGACGACGAGGGCCCCCAGGGCGCCTCCCAAAAAATTTCCGTACTTCATGGTGCAAAGTACGGAAACAGATAGCGTGTAAGAAAGGTTTAAACGTTTATTATCAAAAAAGGCCTCCTGCGAGGGCGAGAGGCCTATTTCATATAAAAAACGAAGCGGTTTTTGTCGTAAAAATCCGTTACGAGCGATGTCTCGGAAAAGCCGGATTCGCGGAAAACGGCCTCCGTTTCCGATCCCAGCACCTCGTTGATCTCCGTAAGGCCCTTCCCCTCCGGAGAAAGGAAGCGGTGCGACCAGCGGGCGATGGCCCGGTAAAAGACCAGCGGATCATCGTCACTGACAAAAAGCGCCCCGGCCGGCTCGTAATCCAGCACGTTCCGGCGCATCAGGTCCTTCTCCTTCTCCATGATGTAGGGGGGATTGGAGAGGATGAGGTCGAAGGGGCCGTAATTGAACTCCTGCTCGGGGTCCAGGACGTCGGCCGCGACAAAAGTAGGGGCGAGGGCGCCGCTGGACTTGAGTTCGGCCGAAAAATTCTGGCTCCTGGCCACCTGAAGGGCCCCTTCCGAAATGTCCACGCCCACGACACGGGCGCCCGGGACCGACAGGGCCACCGACCAGGCGATGTTGCCGGAGCCGGTGCAGAGGTCCAGGACACGCACCGGGTCGGCCGATTTTCCGTAAGCCGCCCGCATCCGCTTGACACGGCCGGCCAGTTTGATGGCCTCCCGGACCAGCAGTTCCGTTTCCGGACGGGGAATCAGGACATCGGCATTGACGCGGAAACGCCTGCCGCAGAATTCCGTGCTGCCGATCACATACTGGATGGGCTCTCCCGCCTGCAGGCGCACAAGCGCCTCGGCCAACGGTTTTTCCCCCTTCTTGTCAATCTGATAGCCCGGCTCTACGATATGCGTGTAATTCTTGGTGCCGATCACCTCCTCGCACAGCATGAGCACGATGTTCCGTGCCTCCGCCGTGGGATACAAAGGTTCCAGCGCCGCAATCCCTTTCTTCAGAAAATCTACCAGCAGCATCCCCTATGAATTCTCTATGATCGTGGTCAGGAAATCCGTAATGCCGATTCCGGCGGCGCGGACCATCTTGGGGACCAGCGAGGCGTTGGTCATTCCCGGGATAATGTTCACTTCCAGGAAGTAGATGCCGTCGGGGGCCGATATGTAGTCCATCCGCACCAGGCCCTTGCAGCCCAGGTGGCGGTAGATGCGCTTGGAGATGGACTGGATCTGGTCCCGGAGACTGTCCGGAATCTCGGCCGGGCACACTTCGCGGCTGAAGCCGTTGTACTTGGCGTCGTAGTCGAACCAGCCCGTGTCGGAGAGGATTTCGATGACCGGCAGGGCGCTGACCTCCTTCCCGTCAAAATAGACGGCGCAGGTGAGTTCATGTTCGCACGGGATGGCCGATTCCACAATGACGGTGGGCCCTTCCGTGAAAGCATAGCGGATGGCGGCCGGAAGGTCTTCCGGGTTATACACCTTGCTGATGCCGAAACTGGAGCCCGCGCTGGTGGGTTTCACGAAAAGGGGCAGGCCCAGTTTTTCCACGGCCTTTTTGCTGAAGGCTTCCACATCGTCCCCTTCCCGGATAAAGGCATCCGGGGCCAGTTTCACATAATCGGCCGTGCGCAGATAACTCTTGCAGGAATACTTGTCGAAAGCCACCGTTGTCACGAAAGCGCTGCAACTGGAATGCGGGATGCCCAGCATTTCCAGGTAGCCCTGCAGGAGGCCGGTTTCTCCGGGCGCTCCGTGCTGCATGATATAGGCGAAGTCGAACTTGATCTTTTCCCCGAGCACCATGACGGAGAAGTCACTCTTGTCCACCTCCGGCTGGGCGCCTTCCGGGAAGGCCTGGCGCATGGAGTTGGCTTTTCGCATGGCAACCAGTTTCCACTTTCCGAAACGGGCGAAAATCTCATAAACGTCGTACTGGAACTCATCGATACGGGACGCAGTGAATTCTCCACTGCGGCATGCCACCTCCCATTCGGAGGAATCACTGCCGTAAATCACGGCAACAGATTGATACTTGGCCATTTTATTCGAAATAATAATTCTCCAAATCTATCTTTTCCGGGGCTGCGTTCTCCCCGGACGCGCCGGGATTGCAATAATTGCCCTTGAGCGACTCCGGGAACACGTCCGAAGCCGATACGCCCAGCGTTCCGTCCTTCACCACCTTCTGCAGCCAGAGGCCCCAGATGGGCAGGGCCATGTTGGCTCCCTGGCCCAGGCTGTTGTTGGAAAAATGGACATAGCGGTCTTCGGCCCCGACCCAGACGCCGGCCGTGATGGTGGGCGTGTAGCCGATGAACCATCCGTCGGAGTTGTCGTTGGTGGTGCCGGTCTTGCCGGCCACTTCCCCCTTGATGCCGTATTTGAGACGCAGCCGGATGCCGGTACCGCCGTCCACCACCGCACGCATCATCTGGATCATGGCTCCGGTGGCCCGCTGGGAAAGGGCTTCCCGCTTGCGGCCCCGGAACTGGCCCAGGATATTGCCTTCGCTGTCTTCGATCCGCGTGACAAAGAGCGGATAGGTGTACGTGCCGCCGGAAGGGAAGGTGTTGTACGCCGTCACCATGTCATAGACGGACAAATCGGCCGCGCCTACGCAGAGGGAGGCGACCGGATCGATATAGCCGCTGATGCCCATGTTGCGCATCATGGACACCATGGCGGCCGGGCCCAACTGCTGCATCAGATAGGCGGCCACCGAGTTGGAACTGTGCGAGAGGCCCCAGGTGAGGTTGACCATGGTGCCGTCGGCATGCGTGTCCTGCGGGGTCCAGGTCTGGTCCCCGTTCACGACGATGACCACCGGGGAGTTGCGCACGGGGTCGCACGGGGTCATGCCGGATTCCATGGCCAGGGTGTAGATGAACGGCTTCACAGTGGAACCCACCTGCCGGCGGCCCTGGCGGACGTTGTCATACTTGAAGTAGCGGTAGTCGGGACCGCCCACATAGGCTTTCACGTGGCCGGTTCCCGGCTCGATGGCCATGAATGCGGCCCGGAAGAAGGACTTGTAGTAGCGGATGGAATCGTCCGGGGTCATGACCGTGTCGCGGTAGCCGGGCTTCTCCCAGGTGAATACGCGCATCTTGGCCGGCTCGGTGAAACTCTTGTCAATCTCCGACTGCGAGTGGCCGGAGGCCTTCATCATGCGGGTGCGGTCGCTCCAGCGGCGGGCCTGCTTGAGGGTGGTCTCGATCACGGAAGGGTCCGTATCGGAAGAGAACGGCGGGTTCTTGCGGTATTTCAGTTCACGGAAGAATGCCTTCTGGAGGTCTTTGCCCAGGTGTTCGGCGATGGCTTCCTCGGCATAGCGCTGCATCTTGTAATTGATGGTGGTATAGATGCGGAGGCCGTCCTGGTCCAGGTCGTACTTGGAGCCGTCGCTCTTGGTATTCTTGTTGAGCCAGCCGTAGAGGGGGTCGTCGGCCCAGAGAAGGGAGTCGGCCTGGTAATCCTCCACGACGGGATAGGCCGATTTCTTGGGCTTTTCCGCGCTCATGATGCGGCGGAGCATATCCCGGAAATAGGGACCCACGCCGGTGGTGCGGTCTCCCTGGCGGGCGTGCAGGGTAATGGGAATGGCCTTGAGCGAATCACATTCCGCGCGGGTGAGGTAATCCATGGATTCCATGCGCTCCAGCACCACATTGCGGCGGCGGAGGGCATGTTCGGGGTTCAGTGACGGATTGTAGCGGGTGGGCTTGTTCACCATGCCCACCAGCACGGCGCTTTCCTCGGTGAGAAGTTCCGACGGGCGTTTTCCGAAAAACTGGTTGGCGGCCGATGAGATGCCATAGGAATTGGAGCCGAAGAACACCGCGTTGAGGTACATGACCATGATTTCGTCCTTGGTGTAGTTGCGTTCCAACTTGACGGCGGTAATCCATTCCTTGAGTTTGATCCAAACCATTTCCAGTTTGTTCGGATGGGAGCCGCGGGGATAGAGCGTCTTGGCCAGCTGCTGGGTGATGGTGGAGCCGCCGCCCTGGGAAGAATCCCGCGACAGGAGGGTGCGGAAAAGCACGCGGCCGAGCGACTGGAGGTCCACGCCGGAATGTTTGTAGAAGCGCTTGTCTTCCGTGGCGACGGCGGCCTGAATCAGCGAAGGGGCCAGTTCCTCATAGGAGACGTATGTACGGTTCTCTATATGATAAGTGGTAAGGATCTCCCCCTCTTCCGCGATGACCTGGGTGGCCAGTTTGGAATCCGGGTTTTCCAGTTCTTCGATGGAGGGAATATCTGCGAAAGCCCACACGAGGCAGAGCAGCAGCGCCACAAGCAGCACCGGAGCGATGAGAAGGATCCAGAACCACTTGGTTATTTTTTTCTTAGTACTGTCCGTCATGTCTTCAAAATTTCACGTGGGCGCAAGACCTTAGGTCTTGGCCAAAGTTCAGTTTACAAAAATAAGCAGAAAATTTGGAAAATTCCCCGGATTCTGCTTTACTTTGCAGAAAATTACGGTCCTCGGACCTTAAAAAGCATCGATATGGAGGGAAACAAAAACTTAGTGATCGTGGAGTCTCCCGGCAAGGTGAGAACCATTCAGCAGTATCTGGGAAAGGATTATCTGGTCAAGGCATCCATCGGCCATATCCGGGATTTGGAAGAGCATAAACTGAGCGTGGACGTTGAGCATGGCTTTACGCCCGAATATGTCATTCCGGCCGAAAAGAAAAAGGTGGTCGCCGAACTGAAGAAACTGGCCGATTCCGCTTCCACCGTCTGGCTGGCTTCCGATGAAGACCGGGAAGGAGAAGCCATCTCCTGGCATCTGCTTCAGACACTGGACCTTCCTGAGGCCAAGACCCGCCGTATCGTCTTTCATGAAATCACGAAAAACGCCATCCTGGAAGCCATCGAGCACCCCCGCAGCATCGACATGAACCTGGTGAACGCCCAGCAGGCCCGCCGCGTGCTGGACCGTCTGGTCGGCTTTGAACTGTCCCCCATCCTCTGGAGGAAAATCCAGCCCAAACTGAGCGCCGGCCGGGTGCAGAGCGTCGCCCTCCGCCTGATCGTGGACCGCGAAAAGGAGATCATGGCCTTCACCCCGGAACCGTTCTACCGGGTAGAAGCCACCTTCCAGCCGGAAGGAACCGCCGTCAAAGTGAAAGCCACCCTGGACACCCGCTTCTCCACGGAAGACCAGGCGCGCGCCTTCCTTCAGGACAGCATCGGCGCCACCTACCGCGTCAGTTCCGTGGAAAAGAAGGACGGCGTCCGCGTCCCTGCGGCCCCTTTCACCACCTCCACCCTCCAGCAGGAAGCCGCCCGGAAACTCCATTTCCCGGTTTCCACCACCATGCGGGTAGCCCAGACGCTGTATGAGCGCGGTCTCATTACCTATATGAGAACCGACTCCACCAACCTCTCCGCCCTGGCCCTCGGAACCGCCAAGAAGTTCATCCTGGAGAATTTCGGGGAGGCCTATTCCCACCCGCGCCAGTACCGCACCAAGTCCAAAGGGGCACAGGAAGCCCACGAAGCCATCCGCCCCACCTATATCGAGAATGTCTCCATAGAAGGCACCGCCCAGGAAAAGAAACTCTACGAACTTATCTGGAAGCGGACGGTCGCCTCCCAGATGGCCGAGAGCCGGGTGCTGAACACCAACCTCAAGATCGCCTCCGACAAACGGCCCGAACTCTATGGCCTGCAATCGGTCCAACTCCTGTTCGACGGCTTCATGAAAGTGTATCTGGAAAGCCGTGACGAGGAAGAACCGGACTCGGAGGAAATCCTGCTGCCGGACCTTCCCGCCGGAAGCCTGATGCTGGAAAACGGGGTGTCGGCCCTGTGCAAATATACGGCGCCGCCGGCCCGCTATTCGGAAGCCACGCTGGTGAAGAAACTGGAAGAACTGGGCATCGGCCGGCCCTCCACCTATGCGGCCACGGTGGATACGCTCACCCGCGGAAGAGGGTATGCCGTCAAGGGAGACAAGGAAGGCAAGTCTTTCAAAGTCACCAACTTGACGCTCAAGGGCAGCAGCATCAAAACCAGCCAGAAAACGGAGGTCTCCGGTGCCGAGAAAGGCAAACTCCTGCCGCAGGAAATCGGCCTGATCGTAACCGACTACCTCGTGGAGAATTTCACCGACATCCTGGACTACGACTTCACCGCCAACGTGGAGGCCGACTTCGACGAAGTGGCCGAAGGCCGGAAGGTGTGGAACGAAACCATCGCCTCTTTCTACAAACCCTTCCATGCCCACGTGGAGCAAGTCCTGGCCGACCGCAACTACAGCAAGATCAGCCGGGAAATCGGCATCGCGCCGGATGGGCAGAAGGTGATCGCCGCCTTTGGCAAGTTCGGCCCCTACGTGCAAAAGGGCGAGGGTGAAAACCGCCAGAGCACTTCCCTGGGGAAGGGACAACTCATCGAAACCCTTACGCTGGAAGAGGCCCTGAAACTGCTGGAACTCCCCCGCACCGTAGGACAGTTGGACGGGATTGACATCGTGGCTACGCGCGGCCGGTTCGGCCCTTATCTCAAGTACGGAGATAAAAATGTGAAACTTCCCAAGGGAATGAACCCGCTCAAGGTGACCCTGGAGGAATGCACCGGACTCGTCCGGGAAGCAGTCTCAGAAGCCGCTGCAGGGCCTTCCTATATCGCCGAATTCGGAGACATCAAAGTGATCGACGGAAGGTTCGGCCCCTATATCAAACAAGGGGTTTCTAATTATAAGATACCCAAAGGGACCGTTGCCGAAAACTTGACCGAGGCTGACTGTCAAGCGATTATCGCCGCTTCGAGCCCTACAAAAAAATTTAAAGGGAAGCGTAAAAATTAAAAAAAAATTGTACATTTGTATCGGTTAGTTAAAAACTGAAAGCGAATGGCAACTTATCACATCGACCAGATCGACCAGAAAATTCTCTCGTTCCTGGTAAAGAATGCCCGCATGCCGTTTCTGGAGATTGCCAGGGAGTGCGGCGTATCCGGTGCCGCAATCCATCAGCGGTACAAAAGACTGGAAGCCAACGGCGTCATTACAGGGTCCCGTCTGCAGGTGAAGCCGCAGGCCCTGGGCCTCAACGTATGCGCCTACGTCAGCATTTCCCTGTCCGAATCCACCAAGTATCCGGAGGTGATCGCCAACCTGAAAAAGATTCCGGAAATCGTGGAGTGTCATTTTGTAACCGGCAAATACGCCATCCTGGCCAAACTTTACTGCCTGGACAATGACCACCTCATGGAAGTGCTCCTGAACACGATCCAGAAGATTCCCTACATCCAGTCCACGGACACCATGATTTCCCTGGACGAGCCCATCGAGCGCCAGGTCTGGGTGAAAGAATTCAAATCGACGACATACACGGGACGCGACTAGCCTCCAGGATCGCCTTTGCGAGGATCAGGTCTTCCGGGGTGGTGATTTTGAGATTGAACCGCTCTCCTTCCACGAAGGTGAGCGGTATACCGTATCGCTCGGCCACGGAAGCGTCGTCGGTGAACAGCGTGTCAAACTGCTGCCCGTAGGCGGCCTTGAGGGATGCCGCCTGGAAAACCTGCGGGGTCTGCGCGCCGAAAATGCGGCTTCGGTCTATCTGCGTGCCGGCGCTCACCAGTTTCCCGTCTTTCCGGTCGATCACCTTGAGCGTATCGGTCACCGGCAGTACGGGGATAACGGCCGGAGCGTCCTGGGCGGCGGCAAAAAGTTCCCGGATTTTCCCGGGGGTGACAAGCGGACGCACGCCGTCATGGACGGCCACCACGGCATCGGCCGGGACGTGCTTCAGCGCATTTTTCACCGAATGGAACCGCGTAAAGCCTCCCTTGACCAGGCGCTGCGGACAAAAGAAATTCTCCCGGATACAATAGTCCCGCCAGTAATCGACATGGGCCTCCGGCAGCACGGTAACCACCTGAATATCAGGGATTGCCGACAAGAAAACCTCGATGGTCCGACGCAAAATGGGCACCCCGTCCAGCAGCAGGAACTGTTTGGGAAGGGCCGAACCCATCCGGGTCCCGGTTCCTCCCGCCGAAACAATCAGATATTTTTTTCCGTCCATCCGACAAACTTCTTTTCGCGAATATAATAATTTTTTGTAATTTTGGAGGTTATTAGAATAAAAACAATTCAGCATAATGGCTTTTCGTTTTCTTAACCAAGAACTGGCTATCGACCTGGGGACCGCCAACACCGTCATTTTCCAGAATGACCAGATCGCCCTGGACGAACCGTCCATCGTAGCCATCGACAACCATACCGGCAAGTGCATTGCCCTGGGCCAGAAGGCCAAGTTGATGCACGAAAAGACCAATCCCGGCATCAAGACGGTGCGTCCGCTCCGGGACGGCGTCATTGCCGACTTCAACGCCGCGGAAATGATGATCCGCGGATTCATCAAGCAGGTGAATTCCCGTCACCACAGCCTCTTCGCCCCCAATCTCAAACTGGTGGTGGGCATCCCTTCCGGCTCCACCGAAGTGGAAATCCGCGCCGTCCGCGACTCGTCCGAGCATGCCGGCGGCCGGGATGTCTATCTGATCTACGAGCCCATGGCGGCCGCCCTGGGTATCGGCCTGGATGTGGAAGCCCCCAAGGGCAACATGGTGGTGGACATCGGAGGCGGCACCACGGAAATCGCCGTCATCTCCCTGGGCGGCATCGTCCAGCAGGAATCCATCCGCGTCGCCGGTGACGTATTCACCGCCGACATCCAGAACTACCTCCGCCAGCAGCACGTGATCAAGGTGGGTGAAACCACGGCCGAAAAAATCAAGATCGCCGTGGGTGCCGTCATTCCCAACCTGGACGGGGAAGAGCCCGAACCGTTCCTGGTCCGCGGTCCCAACCTGATGACCGGCCACCCGGTCGAGGCCCTGATCCCCTATCAGGAGATCGCCCACTGCCTGGACAAGTCCATCGCCCGCCTGGAGGCCTCCATCCAGCAGGTGTTGGAGCAAACGCCGCCGGAACTGTACTCGGACATCGTGGAAAACGGTATTTTCCTGAGCGGTGGCGGCGCGCTCCTGCGCGGTTTGGACAAACGCCTTGCCGAAAAGGTGAACATCCCGTTCCACGTGGCCGAAGACCCGCTTCGCGCCGTGGCACGCGGCACTTGCATCGCCCTCAAGAACACCGAGAACTACTCCTTCCTCATGCGTTAAACCATGAAGCGGCAGCGGCTTCTTCCCAGATTTCTCAACCTCGCGGTCTTCATTGTCCTGGAGATCGCGGCGTTGCAAATGGTCACCCACAATGCCGTCCTGCAGCGGGTCTGGGTGGCCCGGGGAGCCCACGTGTTCATGGGAAAGGTCTGGGGCGCCTCCCAGAATATCCGCTCCTATTTTTCGCTTTCCGCCACCAACCGGGAACTCTCTGAAGAGAACTTCCGCCTGATGCAGGAACTGGAGAAAACCCGGGAACGCCTGCGGGAGGCCCGCGTCGAAGGCCTGGACACCCTGTGTCGGCCCGGCTTTTCCATGATAGCGGCAGAAGTGGTGAAAGTGAGCCGCAACAAACAGCATAACTATCTGATCCTCAACCGCGGATTCGAAGACGGCATCCAGGAGAAATCCGGAATCATCACCCCCAACGGGGTGGTGGGAATCATCGACGCCGTGAGCGCGCATCATGCCTTCGCCTTCTCTTTCCAGAACAGCGACATTTCCATCAGCGCCCGGCTGGGAGACGAGGGAGGCAGCGGGCTCCTCGTCTGGGACGGAATCCGCTCCAACGGGGCCGTTCTCAAGGAGATTCCCCTGCAGTACCGCTTCCAGAAAGGGGACACGGTCTATACCAGCGGCCATTCGCTGCTGTTCCCGCCGGACATCCCGCTGGGCATCGCCGGGGAAGCCAAGGTGGTGAACGGTGCCACCAACGAGATTGCCGTACGCCTGTTCCAGGATTTCAGCGCCATCCGCTACGTGAGCGTCGTCCACAATGACGCCTTTGACGAAATAGAACAGTTCGAGCCATGAGAAACAGAACGTTCTGGATAGCCTATCTCCTGCTGCTGGTGGCACAGTTGGTAATCAGTAACTTCTTCCGGGTTACTCCCTATGTCATGCTCAGCATCCTCCCCGTCATGGTGCTGTGCATCTCCACCCGGATCAACACCTTCTGGACCATGCTGATCGCCTTTGCCAGCGGTCTTGTCGTAGATCTGCTGTCCGAAGGCGTCCTGGGCCTCAACGCCCTGGCCATCGTTCCCGTGGCCTTCCTGAGAAACGCCATCATCCAGCTCATCTTCGGCAAGGAACTCTTCGCCCGGAAGGAGGATTTCACCCTCCGCAGCAGCGGTTTCGCCCAGGTGGGACTGGCCCTTTTGCTGGCGCAGGCCCTGTTCCTGGCGGTCTATATCTGGGCCGACGGCGCCGGCATGCGTCCGCCGCTGTTCAACCTGTACCGGTTCCTCGCCTCGCTGGGGGCCGGCTTCGTGGTGTCTCTCTTCACCCTGAACGTGCTGGCCTCTGAATCCGGCAAATGATGAGTGCGGACGGACGTCATATCCGTCTTTTGATCGGCCTGGGAGTGGCGGCTGTCCTGCTCCTGGGCAAGATTTTTTCATTGCAGGTCCTGGACGACCAGTACAAGGAGGACGCCGACCGCAACTCCACCATCTACGAAACCATCTACCCCACCCGCGGCGTCATCTATGACCGGAACGGAGAAATCCTGGTGGGCAACAAAGTCGCCTACGACATCCTGGTGAATCCCCGCGAGGTGCAGGCCTTCGACACCGTGGCGCTGGCCACCGTGCTGGGCGTAACGCCGGAATTCATCCGCGGCCGCCTGCAGGAATACCGCAAGCGGCGCTCTTCCATCGGCTCGCAGGGCGTGACGATGCTTCGCATGGTTCCGGCCGAAACCTACATGCGCTTCGACGAAGTGAAATACCGATTCCCGGGCTTCCGGGGGCAGGTTCGCGGAATCCGGTACTACCCCGTGAACGCCGGCGGAAACCTCCTGGGCTATGTCTCGGAGGTGGATCAGGATTACATCAGCCGCCATCCCGGCGAGTACCGCAGCGGAGACTATGCCGGCATGACCGGCATCGAGGCGGCCCGCGAGGCCGATCTCCGCGGCGAGAAAGGGTATCACATCTACCTGCGGAACTCCCGGAACCAGATTGAGCAGCCCTACAAGGACGGAGCGGAAGACAAGGAAGCCATCCCCGGGAAAAACATCACCACCACCATCGACGCCACCCTCCAGCAGTACGGGCAGGAACTCATGCAGAACAAGGTGGGGAGCGTGGTGGCCATCGAACCTTCCACCGGAGAAATCCTGGCCCTGGTCTCCTCTCCCGGCATCGACGTGGACCAACTGGCCGATATCGGTAAGCACTACGCGGAAATCGCCCAGAATCCCTACAAGCCCATGTACAACCGGGCGGTGCAGGCTTCCTACCCTCCGGGGTCTGTCTTCAAGTTGGTGAACGGGCTCATCGGCCTGCAGGAGGGCGTCCTTCGGCCGGAGATGATGTATCCGTGCTCGCACGGCTATCATTTCGGCGCCGGGCACAAACTGGGCTGCCACGGGCACAAGAGCCCCATCAACATGGAGGAGAGCATCATGATGTCCTGCAACGCCTACTACTGCTACGTGCTCAAGAACATCCTGGACAACCGGAAATACGACTCCGTGGCCGACGGCCTCGATGCCTGGCATGAGTATGTGGAGAGTTTCGGCTTCGGACGCAAACTGGGCAGCGATTTCCCGGCCGAACTTTCCGGCAGCATCCCTACTTCCAAGACCTACAACCGCGCCTATGGCCGCGGGCGGTGGAATTCCACCACCGTGATTTCGCTTTCCATCGGCCAGGGCGAGATCCTTGCTACGCCCATGCATCTGGCCAACCTCTGCGCCACCATCGCCAACCGCGGACACTACTTTATCCCGCACATCATCAAAGCCTCGGAAGGCATTGAAATCGAAAAGCGTTTCTACGAGCCGCAGTACACGAAAGTGGACACCGTACACTTCCCCAAACTCATCAAGGGGATGTGGCGCGCCGTGAATTCCGGCCCCGGAATGGGCGGGACGGCCTGGGTTGCGCATGTGGACTCCCTGAACATCTGCGGCAAAACCGGAACGGCGCAGAATCCCCGCGGGGCCGACAACTCCGTGTTCATCTGTTTCGCCCCCATGGACAACCCGAAGATCGCCATCGCCGCCTACGTGGAAAACGGCGGATTCGGGGCCACGTACGCCGCTCCCATCGCCTCCCTGATGGTGGAGAAATACCTCAAAGGCCAGGTCCGCCGCACCGACCTGGAAGAAAGAATGAAAAAGGCCGATCTGATGGCCCGCGTAAAGCATGACTGACGGAAGGGCTCATACCAGGCAGTCCGTGGACTGGTGGCTCATCGGCACCTACGTGTTGCTGGTGCTCATCGGCTGGGTGAATATCTTTGCCGCCACCCATACCTCCGAGCCGGGTTCGCTCCTGGACTGGGGGTCCCGGGCCGGCAAGCAGTTTGTCTGGATGCTCACGTCCGTGGGCCTCGCCGCCGCCATCCTATACCTGATTCCGCCCCGTTTGTGGGAAGCGGTGTGCATTCCCTTCTATGCCCTTGTCGTGGGGCTGCTGGTGCTCGTGATCTTCGTTTCCAGCGACGTGAAAGGCTCCCACTCGTGGTTCGACCTGGGCCCCGTCCGCTTCCAGCCGGCCGAGATTTCCAAGATTTCCACGTCCCTGCTGCTGTCGTTTGTCCTGAGCCAGCAGAACTTCAAGATCACCCGCTGGAAAGACTTCTGGACCGCGGTCTTCGTGATAGCCCTTCCCATGCTGGTGATTGTCGCGGAGAGCGAGACCGGCAGTGCCCTGGTCTATGCCGGGTTCATCCTCGTCCTGTACCGGGAAGGCCTTTCGGGCTGGTGGCTCGGCGGAATCGGCCTGGTCATCGTCCTGTTTATCAGCACCCTGACCCTGGGGCCTTACTGGTCCGTCCTGATCCTGCTGGGGTTCCTGGTCCTCTGCAACGTGGCGATGGGTCCTTCCGGCCACCGCTGGAAACGCCTTCTCATAGGCGGAGCTTTCGTGCTGCTGATGGGCCTGATGCCCCTTTTGCACGACTGGCTGTGCTCGCTGGTGAATGCCCGGATGGACTGGCTGTCGGCCCGTGTGTGGGTGCCTGCTCCGGACGAGGATTACCACTATTTCTGGAGTTTCCTCCCGAAGGTGAATCCCCTTTATGTCTTTCTGGGACTGTGCGCCCTGGCAATTCCCTGGCTGGGCTGGCGGGCGTATAAGGACCGTGATGTATTCCTGGCCATTTCGCTGGCGGTGTTCCTGACCGGCGTCGTGCTGGTGTTCTCCACGGACTATATTTTCGAGAACGTGCTGCAGCCGCACCAGCGGGGCCGCATCGAAGTGCTGCTGGGCATGCGGGAAGACCCCGCCGGCATGGGCTACAACGTGAACCAGTCCAAGATTGCCATCGGCTCCGGCGGGCTCACCGGCAAAGGCTTCCTGCAAGGGACGCAGACCACCTTCGGCTTTGTCCCCGAGCAGGCCACGGACTTCATTTTCTGCACCGTCGGCGAAGAATGGGGCTTCCTGGGCTGCCTGCTGGTAATCGGCCTGTATGTGTTCCTGATTGCCCGGATCATGCTGGACGCGGAGTCCTGCCGGGACAAATTCACCCGAACCTACGGGTACTGTGTGGCGGCCTGTATTTTCATGCACCTTTTCATCAATGTGGGCATGACGGTGGGCCTGATGCCGGTCATCGGCATTCCCCTGCCGCTGCTCTCCTATGGAGGCTCTTCGCTTTGGGCCTTTACCATCCTGATATTTATTTTCTTATCTTTGTATCGGGACGAAAAGAAGTATTTTTAGGATATGAAACGAATTCTTCCTCTTTTGCTGATGCTGCTGCCCCTCGCCTGCAACAAGCCGGCGACGGACCAAACCGGGACCGACGACCCGCTGGGCGGGCTGGACCCCACCACCTATTACGCCAACCTGTTCGCCTTCAACCACATGAAGGCCTATTATCTTTGGGCCGACGAGATGGCTGCCGAAATCGACCGCTGGAAATACGGTGACGACCCCATCGAGAAGGTGAAAGCCTGCCGGTACAACGCCGACAGCCGGCTCGTGGACAAATGGACGGCCCTGATGGAGGACTGCTCGTCGTTCGAAAGCAGCGTCTCCGGCAACGGGAAAAGTTTCGGCTTCGATTTCGTCCTCACCGCCAACGGAGAGCATGTCTCCATGGTCGTGACATACGTCTATGACCAGTCTCCGGCCCAGCAGGCCGGCCTCCGGCGGGGAGATGTGGCCAACTACTTCGACGGAACGGAACTGACCCGGAGCAATTATTCGAGCCTCCTCACGGAGAAAATCTACGACTTCCCCGGGACCCTGAAGATGGGGATGATGGACGGACGCACCCTTACCATGACGGCCGCCCAGATGTATTCCAACCCGGTGCACGTGACGCAGGTGCTGGACGTCGAAGGCAAGAAGGTGGGATACCTGCATTTCACCAACTTCACCCTGAATGCCTGCGAAGACCTGGTGGAAGCCTTCCGGACCTTCAAAGCGAACGGGATTGACGAACTGGTGGTGGATCTCCGCTATAACACCGGCGGATATGTCACTACGGCCACGGTGCTCGGCTCCCTGATTGCGCCGGCGTCCGTGGTGTCGTCCGAAGCCGTCTTCAACAAGGATGTCTTCAATGCCAACCTTACGCCGGCCTCGGAGTCCGAAGCGGAAACGCGCTTTGCCAAAAGTTTCACGCTCACCCTCCACGACGAAAAGACCACGCTGAACACCCTGGAAGCGAACCCGGACCTCAAGCGCGTGTGGTTCATTGTCACCGGACAGACGGCATCGGCCTCGGAAGCCCTCATCTGCGGCCTGGCCCCCTACATGGACGTGACGCTGGTGGGCAGCAACACCTACGGAAAGTTCTGCGGCGGCTATCTGTTCAAAGCCGGCGACTTCTATGACCGCCTGGCCCTGCAGAAAACGGAAACGGACTGCGCCGCCGGGAAAAAGGCCACCGCCGGCTGGGGCATTTACGTAATCGCCTCCCGCTATGCCGACTGCAACGGCGTCACCCTGAGCATGCCTTCCGGCATCCCGGCCGATATCCTCGCCGAGGACACCCCGAGGGACGGCTATCAGTTGGGAGACCCTTCCGAAACCATGCTCTCGGTCACGCTGCACTATATCAGCGGCAATTATATCCACGGGGCAAAGCCCACCAAATCGGCCTCGTGGGAGCAACTTCCCTTTGAAAAACCGGGGGCCGGAGCCCTGATTTATTGATCCTATGAAGATTCTTGTTACCGGAGCCAGCAGCGGCATTGGGTACGATGCCGCCAAGACACTGGCCCAGAAGGGCTTTACGGTTTTTGCCGCTGCCCGGCGGGTTTCCCAAATGGAACCGCTGCGCCCCTTTGGCGTCACCCCTTTGTTTTTGGATGTCACCGATGAGCCGTCCATTCAGTCTTGCCTGGCGCAGGTGGGAGAGGTGGATGTCCTGGTAAACTGTGCCGGATACGGATCGTTCGGCGCCATCGAAAATGTCCCCCTGGAGGAGGCCCGGCGGCAATTGGAAGTGAACCTCTTCGGCCTGGCCCGGCTTTGCCAGTTGGTTCTGCCCGGCATGCGCAAACGCGGACGCGGGCGCATCGTCAACATCAGTTCCGTGGCGGGAAAGGGATGCTTGTACTTCGGCGGATGGTACCATGTCTCCAAATATGCGGTAGAGGCCTTCAGCGACTGCCTGCGCATGGAAATGCAGCCCTTCGGGATAGATGTCGTGCTCATTGAGCCCGGCGCCACCCGCACCGACTGGGGGTTGATTGCCGCCAGGCATCTGGAAGAATCCTCCAAGGGCACGGCCTATGAAGCCCCCGCCCTCCGGCAGGCGTTTGTCATGAAGAAGGGCTTCTCCCCGGATGTGAAGTTCCTGTCGGCTCCTTCTGTGGTTACGCGCGCCATCGTCAAGGCCGTGTGTTCGCGCCATCCCCGCACCCGTTACCGGGTTTCCACCGGCTCCGACTCGATGGTATTCTGGCACGCCGTCCTTCCCGACCGCTGGTGGGACGGCATTGTCCGGCAACTGGCCTCCCCCTGGCTGGCCCGGTTTGCAGAAAAGTTATAAAATCCCTATCTTTGCATCCCCCACATTTGCCCTGGTGGTGGAATGGTAGACACGAGGGACTTAAAATCCCTTGGCCCGAAACGGCCGTGCGGGTTCGATTCCCGCCCGGGGCACAAAAAGAGCTGCGACATCGCAGCTCTTTTTGCGCCTAATATCTTCGATAGACTGGGGGCCTAATCCCCCAGACCCCCTGGGTCGGCCTTCGGCCTCCGAATCTTCATTACAAACTCTTTACAAGGCCTTGTTTTTTGTTTCCACAAAATTTGGTCGCATTTGGTCACTTTTTTCTTTCAGGCCAAAGAACCAAAGAGACCGATAAACAGGTATTTACCTCACTACTTGAATTTAGAGAACCACTCGACCAGCGTCTCAAGCACCTCCGGTGCAAAGGTTTCCTCGATGTCCCGGTATTCAGTGGTCATCCCTGTCTGACAATGTTGAAACATGTGATTTACACCTTCTACCGTTTCGAACTTGTTACAAGGGTTGTCAGGCAGACCGCTTTGCAGCGCTCTCAGGTTACTCTCGGCTTCCACCTGCATATCCTTGGTCCCATTCAGGGCTAGAACGGGGCAACTGATGACGCCAAGCAGCGGGCGAACGTCCAGCGTCACAAAATGCTTCAGATAGGGCATGCTGAGCTGCCGCATGACAGCGGAGAGATTCTGCGACAGAGCCGCAGGGAGATCAAATTGAGATGTCGAAGGCAGCGGCATCCCGGCCGTGCTGGCATCAAACACCGTCTCCAGCGCCTTGCAATAGCTGTCGATGGTTTCGGCAGGAATACCTGCCGCAGCAAGAGAGACGCGGTTCTGCCAAAGCAGTGTTTCCTTGCCGGACACAACCATCCCGGCCAGCGAAACAATGAAATCGGCCTTATTCTCTGCGGCCAGCATCAGCGCGATGGTACCTCCTTCACTATGGCCGATGACACCCACTTTGTCGAAGCGCTTCCTCAGCAGGTCGATACCGGCAAGCGCGTCGTTCTTCATATCCTCCGTCGTGCAATGGACGAGGTCGCCTGTGGACTCGCCAAAGCCCCTGTCGTCGTATCGCAGCGTCGCTATCCCGTTGCGGGCCAATGCATCGGCAATCACCGCAAAAGGCTTGTGCTCATAGATTTCCTCGTCCCTGTTCTGGAGGCCGCTGCCGGTAACCATAATCAGGACCGGCGTCTTGCGGCCATATCCCTCCGGCAGCACCAGCGTCCCTTTCAGCACAGCGTCTCCATTGGCGAAGGAGACTTCTTCCTGAGCGTAAGGGAACGGCCCTTTCGGTGTCTGCGGCCGGTTGAGCTTTTCTTCACCCGGCGTAAGTGTCAGAGGTAGAGAAGCTCCCATTTGTTTGAATGTCCCCGCAATTTGCTTGATCAACCAAAGGCCTTCATACGTAGCTCCGATGGAAGGCACCTTGATGGTAATACTTCCGGTAGCCGTCCTCGTAACCTCTATGGGAATCCCTTTTGCGCCCTGGTCCGGCGAATCTATCGTTGGATTCTCTTCGTCCAGATGGAAAACAAGGGATATTTTTGTGCCTTGAACATCCAGTTTACCGGACCATGTTCCGGTCTGGGCATGCGAGAACAAAGCGATAGAAAACAGCAGGATAGCGGAAATAATATACTTTTTCATTTGATAGTCCAATCTACAAGTTGTTATTTGATTCCTACTCGTTTTCCAGCGACTCAATCAGATTGTCGCAGGCTTCCATCTTTTCCCTGTACGTTTTGACAGAAAACAAAACACCAGCCACACAGGTAAAGATATAAATGGCCGTCGGTAGCAGCATGTTGTCATCGGAGGCCGATTGCGTGTATATCCGGATGAGCACGAAAGCGACCAGAGCCACGGCCGGAATTGCACCGACCACCATTGACAGGTGATAAAATCTCTTATACTCTTTGACGGTCTTCGCCGCAGTAAGAACATCGTCATCAAGCATTTTCCGAGTGTCAAATTTTTTCCTTCCCGCAAGCACTGCGACCAGGTCAATCAGTGCCCAGATCGATACGGCAACAGCAAACCATATCGGCCACCCGACAGCATGGCAAATGACAATGATCATCGGAATCGTGATAATGTCCATTGACATTCTTTTTGTGAGGTCCTTCCCGATGAAAGAAGTCTTCTGCTTCCTAATCTGCTCCAGAAGCTCTTTGTTTACGATTCGCTGCTTATTCAGCGTTTCCTTCAGGTCGTTGAACTCTGACTTGAGTTCCTGCAGTTCTTTAGAGTTGATATCCACGGGTTCCATTGTTTTGCTCATTTAGATGTTAGACATTTGCTTTAACTGTTCTTTGATGCGAACAAGTTTGATGGAAACGTTCTTGACAGAAATGCCGAGGATGGCGCCGATTTCGTCATAGCTCAGGCCTTCGAGCCACAACAGGATGACACTTCTGTCAGCGAGCCCAAGAGCATTGATTCTTTTGTAAAGGCGCTTGACCTGCAGGGATTTCTCATAATTGTCCTCATAGGGTTTGATATCCATATCGAGGTTCACTCGCTCTCCAGCCCGCTTCTGCTTCTTGTCATAATTGAGACAGAAGTTGAGGCTGACGCGGTAGATCCACGTCCTGATGTCACTTTTCCCCTCAAAGGAATCGAATCCCTGCCAGAGTCTGATCAGGATCTCCTGAAACAGGTCATTCACCTCGTCTTCATCCTTGGAGAACATATAGCAGACCGTATAGATTGTCCGCTTATATTCTTCAACGACTCTTGAAAATCTTTGCTCTTTCGTTTCCATTTCTTATTCGTTCTCACCCGTTAGACAACGAACCAATGAAAAAACTACAAAAAATACGATTTATCTAACTGTCAAAATTAATCATTATTCTTCAGACCCTATAGAACTTGGCCACCTTTGGTCACATTTTCCGCTTAGTATTATTTATTAGCTTTCTTCCTATGTTTGTAGCCTTCAACGAGATCGCTTGTCTTTATATTCGGATCAAGTTTCTCCCCAGCCGAATCGCTCAGGTATTGGGGACGGGAGGGTACAGATGAACCGTAGCCGCTGACGCAAGTAAGGGCCGATTTGACCAAATCTATACCCAAGGCATTCTCCAGACGGGCGATGGTTTCAAGCGTCATATTGGAACTGCCTTTAAGCAAGTTGGAAACATACTGCTGCGTACAGCCCATTCGCTTTGCCAATTCAACTTGTGTGATAGACTGGTCGTCCATTGCGCGCAGTACCTGAAGTGTAATGTAGCGAGCGTACTTGAGCCAATATTCGTTGTCTCTGCGCCACTGCGCATCTTCGCGCCAGCGTGAAGGTGTAGGAGACTGATGTGCCTCCAGGAATTCAATTGCCCTGCTCATTGTCTATGTAATCGTTAAAACCGTCCAAATCATATACGCCGTTGTCCAGCAAATAGTTTCTTACGCGCTCCAGCTTTGCCAGTTCTTCCAGAGTATGTCTGCGTTCCGCCATGGTTGCAGTTAGTTTTATGGCGCCACCCGTTATAAGGTACACACCCGAGTCAATCTTAATGGCATATATCCTGAGCCATGATTGGTGTCGATAACTTCCATCCCCATAAGCCTTCTCCCGACCCAATGTCATCTCCGAGAATCGGCTGTTCTCCAAATGCTTAAAGAGGAGGTCCAGATTCGCATCAGGTGTTATGTCCATCATCACACATTCCAATCTCTTTGCTTCATCTATAGTATCCATAACTGCCTCATACACATCTGTGATGTGGAAAAAGGAGGACAGATCTGCAAGGTTCTCCTGAAAGAAGGACCGTAGCCAACTCATATCATACCAAGTGGAAAACAACATATCAAAGCAATTGCTGTCTTCCCCATCATACTTCACAGCCCACAGCCGTTTATCTTCAAGTATCTTATCAAACGTCATACATCATCATTTTCGCAAAGATAAAAACAATATTTGTATTGTACAATATTTATGTTGTCTTTCCAGTAATAGAAAGACACTGACTGACAGAAATGTTTCAGTAATGTTACACTAGTTTAGTGAAACAAAGTAAGTGCCTTCGGAAGGAATCGAACCCGCAATTACATCGTCCCGAGCCCCATTAGCATATCTCTCAACGCCTCTGACTCATCGGCCACATAGGGCTTGCTGGACAGGACCATGCGGGCAATCTTGACGCCATCGTCAATCTTGGTAATCTGCTGGAAGTAAGGCTTGCCGAATTCCGGCCAGACGAGTTCGGCCTTGTCGCCTTCGTTGACCAGATCCACATAGACGACAACCACCCAGCCGCGGTCGGTATCGTATTTCTTACAACCGTTGACCTTGATCTTCATCTCGATTTCCTTTGCGATTACGATGCCTTTCTCAAAGTTCATGTCAATCTTGGTGATTTCGACCGAAGGGATGCGCATCTGCTGGGACAGGATGGCGTGGTCCTCGTAGGAGACATATCGGGGTGTAGCGATGATCTCAATGGCCTCGACATACATTCGGCCGCTGTAGTTCAGCGGGTTGGTGCTTTGGGCTGACGCGATGAAAACACTGGCCAGCGCCAGGATAATGGTGATGATGTTTTTCTTCATGATGATTTTGATTGTTTATTTGGTTATATTTTCTTCACATTCTCACACAATGCCACAGAGTCAGGATCATTCCAGTTACTCATCAATACGTCATAGTTGAGTTTGATCCATTCTTTGACCCTGGCAAATTCCTCAGCCGTGTCGAAATCCATATACCCGCGAATTCTTTTAGGCTCTTTTTCAACTGATACGGTCAAAGCTCCGTTTAGTGGTGTGAGGTAATAGATGACCGGCTTAGAAGTAGACATTTTGCTACGAATAATTAGGGGTTTTTCAAGACCTGTACTCTGCGGGCCCAATCGGCATTCATCGAAGTTGGCGTATTCTATCTCGTCGTAAACATTAATAAGTAGATGTTTCAATTGCCGCTTCATTTCAGGAGGAACAGGTAAAGATGTCGGCATTACAGTCGTCGTATAAGAGAATTCGTGGGTTTCATAATACTGACTGTATTTATGCAAATCAATCTTTCCACTCAATATCGAATAAGCATCTTCTTCGAACTCAGCTTTCCCATCGAATGGTTTGTTGTATCTGGAACAGCGGCTTCCTTTGTCTGCAACATCCTCCGGCGTAGGCGGGCATTCCATTACTATTCCAAGTGTTACAGTGTCATTGAAGACATACTCTACAATATCTCCTGGTTTGAACCGGCACTGATTCGGCCGACGGCCCGGGAAGTATTCGTCCTGCTCGCGGGTTTGGGGGTCTTCAAATTCCGAACAGAGCGTCTCTGAAATTAATACACCTTCGTCATCATAAACCCAGCGGCGATATGCCCTATTTGTAACATCGCGATTGTAGGGACAAGCCTCGATGATGAAGCAATACAGGTCCGGTGCCCATCCGAACCCGCGTATCTTTGCTTCAGCCGCCTCCTTCGTCGGATAGAAAAAAAGCTCGGCATCGTGGATATGGAATGAAGGATACATGGCGGCTGTACTCCGTCGTTTTATCCTGAGGCGGTAAATTAAGTCCTGTTTCATTTTATTTTGTTATAGCCCTCTGTTTGATTTCCTTGCTGCAATCCTGGCAGATAGTGAGCGTGGCTTCCGTGATGGCGAAGGCGTCCGGTTTTGCGCCTACATAAACGTGTAAACCACCAATCTTTGACTACCTTTTTCTTGGTTGATAAGGCCTCTTATTATGATTTGGACCCCTTCCAGCGCCGAAGTTATTTGAGCCATATCTTCCATTGTTGCATCCTGAGAAATGAGAATACAGACCAACCGTTCCGGACGGTATTGGTCAACGTCACCGGCAAGTGCTGAAGCCACGGCGAGGCCACTATCTCCACTCACAATCGAAAGTGCACGAACACCATTGGGCAAGACCTTTTTAACGTCCTCTTTATCAATCCGTATGAAAAAGTCTTTCTGAAGTAGTGACTCTAGAGTCTCACTTATGGTTTTGTTGTCTGTTGTTATCATATCACGCATAAACTCTACAAATGTAAGATCCGTCATCCTTAATAAAGAGTTCACAGGGATGGCCTGCTCGCACTTGCTCGTTGAAGAAGTCCGAAGGGCGACTGCCGCTGTTTTTGGGAATGGAGTAGTCAAGATATGCCTTCTTGGCCGAGCTCATTGATGTTGACATTATCTTTTTCAAGGCGACGTAAGTGTATTATTTGTTTAACAATTGTTCTTGGTATGACCTCACTTCTGCAATCCGGGCAGAGGGTAAGCCTGTAACCTTCCAGGTTGGTGTTGACGCCAGTGGTGGAACCGCATTTCTCGCAGGTGTGCCAGGAGGCCTCGATGGCGTGGTCAATGAGTTGTCTGATATCCTCTGATGCGTTGTAGTGGTAGATTCGAAGTCCGCCAAACTTCTGTTTGATTTGGCTGACTTCGACAGGAGAGTCAGGGTGTGCGGCGTTGAAGGAATCGATGGCCGCTGCGACTTTCTCGATCAGCGGCCACCATCCTTTCCCGCATTCCCAGGGCATTTCTTTGATGGATTGCATCATTTCAGTTTGGTTTGGTTCCGGTAGGGCCACAGGGCCTCGACCGCCATCATGGTGCGGCCGATATAGTGGCCCTTCGGCGCAAGGTTCGGGTCTCCGGTCTGTTCCTGGTAGACCGGGATTCCATAGGTGTCCTTGAACTGTTTGTCGAAATCGCCAGCCTGTTTGCGGCGCAACAGTTCCGGGAAGAGTTGGATGCGGCCGGGCCAGTAGAGGGCGTTCAGAAGGACCAGGTCGGACATCGATTCCGGGTCGAAGTCAAAGAGCCATTCACGCATCTTGTCGGATTCGAAGAAGATGGCTCCGTCGGTGGCTCCGCGGCTAAAGAGCCGAAGTGTGGCCTCGTCCAGCGGGTGCCAGCCGTCTTTAAGCGTGCGACCGAACTGGTCCAGGGCAGCGTAGGTGGTGATGCGGAGTTTGACGTTCTGGAGTTCCGTCCCATCCAGGAAGGTGATTTCAAAGAGGCCTGGCTCGGTTTCGATGACCATCTCGTTTTCGCGGCTGGAGAGGACTTTGCGGGCTACTTCAAGGCAGCCGGTACCGGCCTCGAAGGGGATCTCGGCGCCGTTGTGGACGGACTTGGTGAAGCGGCTAAAGGGCAGGTCCCACTCGACGGGATTGACCTTGGTCACGCCAGTCAGGAAGAGCAGGTAAGAATCGGGAAGAAAGCTGTAGCCAGGGCTGACCACGATGCGGGCGCTGCGCATCTTGGCAGCCAGCTCCTGCAGGAGGACGATTAGGCACTCGCGCCCGGGGCAGGCGTCCAGCCAGTCCAGTTCCTCGCTGAGGCGGGCCTGGAGGGCGTCGATGGTGACCGGAGCGTAGTGGGTGGTTTTGGTGCGCCCGAGGGCGCTGTTAAGTGTTTGAAGGAGTTTTTTATTCATGGGTGAAACTTTACTTAATTAGGGTTCGTAATATAGGGCGGCCATGGTACCGGAGGCCGCGGTTTTTCAGAGGATATCAGACTTGTCAAAGACTCGATGGCAACCCCCTCGTCAGGAAAAGTTACAATATATCAATACGAAGTCGCATTTTAAAAAGCCGCGTTTTTTGGCCAAAAAAGGCACTTTTTGGAAAAATATTTTTCAAAAACCGCATTTAACGGCACTCTAAGGCGCTTGCAAAAATGCCAATAGGATTTTGATGCTATTTTGGCTGCTCAACAACTGGTTTTTACGCTTGGAAAACGGGGACGATTGTTCATAACTTTTTCACTTTTTCTGTATAGATTTTTCGTGCTCGTTCGTTTATTATATATATGCAAGATGAACGAGTTATGAATAAAGCCCTTCAAAAGTTTCAAGAACTGTTTATTGAGGATTTCTTGTTTGAAATCATTATCGAGCCGGATTATCATGGCGTAGATGATGTCGGAACGCAAAGAGAACTTGTTATCGAAAAACTGAGCACCGTGGCCAAAAACGCCTTTGCAAATCAGCTGTCTCCAGAGCAAATCTCGGAAATCTATGACCGTAATATGGCTAAAGACATGAAGGATAACATCCGGCACTATTTCATGAGGAATCTTGAGACCTATTGTAAGAATTGCAAAACAATATACCACCGGATGGAGGATATATCATACCTCTGGTTGGTGCATCAAACTTCAACTCGAGGTAAGGAGGAAGTTGAATCAGATTCAATCATGAAGCGCACTTGGAAATTGTTTGTTGACACGATGGAATCGCTAGAGGATGCCATGCTCTCTTTGGAGGATCTGTCGAAGCAATCCCGAAAGGCAGGAGGGCGAGAAACACAGCTATAAGCCTTTGTGCACCGCTTGCAAAAATGCCAACAAAGTTTTACCTTTGTGAAAACCACATTTTATGCCCCTGAAAATATACCTTGATAAGAGACAAAACAAGCACGGAGAGGCCCCTATCCGTGTTGTCTGGTCATTCAACGGAGACCGATACCAGACCACGATGGGCTTCAGCATCCCTCCAAAAGCATGGGATGATGTTGCCAAACGTGTGACTCCGGCGGAGTACAATCATAAGAACACACCATCCACTACCATCAACGCGTTTATCAAAGCGACAGAGAGAGCTGTCAACCGCCTGGAGAACTACGCCCGTGTCCAGAACGCGACTCTCACTAAGCCTATCGTCAAGCAGGTAATCGCCGATGTCCTTGGTGCCGGCGGAGAGTATCCGGCCGCCCAGGAGCTACAGTGGAAGAAGATGGTGAAGGAACGCGGCCTTTCAAAAGCCCGCTACTTTGAGCACTTCAAGGGCGGCAAGTACAAACTCATCGGCTTCGGCAAAGACTCCGAGACTTTGGAGGATGTGGTCATCTACCAGGCTATGTACGGAGCGGGCCAGATCTGGGTGCGACCCTACGAGATCTTCTCCAGCAAGGTGACGTTGCCAGATGGGACTGAGGTGGATAGATTTAAAGAAATACAAATGTAACGATATGAAAAAGCAGGTTAATAAAACTAAAGTTGCCTATAGAAAAACCAAGGCTCAAATGGATTATGAAAACAAATACTTCATTAATCCTTTAAAAGCACTTATTCCTAAAAGTGCATCGAATCACTCCCGCTCAATTAAGCTTCCAAAATATATAGTCTTTCAATTGAATGAGAATAAGGAACTACTAATTGATATTCAGGAGCAACCTGCGACTAAAGGAAATGGAGAGCAGATTAGAATAAATGCCACATGTCGGAATATGCAGACAGACAACGCTGCGTTTGAGGGATGGGCTGTTTGTTTGAAGGCATGGCTTCCGGAGAAGATTCAGAATGTCAAACTAAAATGGGACATCCCCGACATAGAGATGCAGAATCCGCACTATAGGCGATTCCTTTTCAGAGCCTGGAGATTTGCTCAGCTTTATGATTGGTTCACAATCGATGATACAAATCTGGAAGAAATAGATAAGTTTGTGGGGATATTCAATAATCTGACAATCAACTCATCAAATAGCGATCCGGAACAGAAAGGAAACTTAGAAAATCGTACTGAGTATTATTTTGTGAAGGAGTCTAACCTGTCTGAGCATTTTAAGTCTTATTATGATACGGATAACTTTGACCACCAACTACATGTTGGAATCAAGAGAGGGCGGATGCAATTCTTTACAGGTGGCCAATCTGCGATAGATCTTTGGGGGCGCAAAGCTAATACTCTCACTGTTGTGGAATTAAAGTGTGATAATATTATGGTCGGAATCATCTCCGAATTGTTCTTGTACATTTGTGTGACAATTTCTCTCGTAAAAGGAGAAATATCCGTACCAAAGGTATGTGCACTTGAGCATGAATCCAAACTCTTTTCAGACATCAAAACAATTAATCGCTTTAATGCCGAAATGCTTGCTGATGAATTCCATCCCATGCTTGAAAACGATGCCGTCCTAGATATTCTAAACGACAATTTATCAAAGAACGAAGGCATACAATTAAGGTTCGGAAAAACACTGTTCTCTTTTTATGAGGATTCTAAAACTTTAGTTATTCGATGAGAATCACCCTTCATCGCCCCCACCAAATAGGCGGCTGCATCACGGAGATTGAATCCAATGCCGGCACCAGGATCTTCATTGACCTGGGACACCTACTTCCGGATGGGGACAAACCCTCCGACGATAAGCTGGCCACTAAAGATGCTATCGACAAACTGACTGCCGGGGCTGCTGCTATCCTGTACACGCACAATCACGGGGATCATGTTGAACTTTTCAACCTAGTAGATGAACGCATTCCTCAGTACATTGGCAATCTTGCTGCAGATTTAATGGGCCGCAAGTACCAGCGTCTCTCATACTTGGATGACCAGCATGAGGAATGCCTGGACAGGCTAAAGAAACTGGAGAACTTCCATTTTTATCACGCAGGAAAGCCACTCTATTTCGGCAAAAGGAAAGACATCACGGTGACGCCCTTCTACGTCAGCCATTCCGCCACGGATTCTTATATGTTAAAGATTCAGTGCGATGGCAAGACCGCCATCCATACCGGTGATTTTCGTGAACATGGATACCTGGGCGATGGCCTGCGCAAAGTGATTGACAAGTTCCATATTGCCGGCAATGTTGATGTATTGATTGTTGAGGGAACCAATGTCGGCCAGACAAACAAGCCTGTAATGAGCGAACAGGAGGTTTGCGACTGCTTCAAGGGAATAATGGCTAAGCGCAAGAATGTTTTTGTTTTGTGTTCTTCTCAAGATGCAGACCGCCTGGAGTCCATCTATCAGGCCAATTATTCTACGGAGCCATGGCGGCCATTAGTTTGTGACAGCTTCCAGGCAGAGACAATAGAAAGGATTAAAAGGGAATATAAAGGGCTTGGGCCTCATTACCAGTTTAACAAGGGGAAAGCCTATATCTATGATTATGACCCGACGAAAAACGAAGGGCTTGTAACTAAGATGAAGGACTGTGGCTTTACAATGCTTATCCGCTGCAGTGATAAGTTTGCAGAATGGATAGATGATATCCTTCAGTTCTGTAATAAAGAAGAGACTTCATTCGTTTATTCTATGTATCGCGGATATGTAGAAAAAGGTCGGGGCGGATATAATGAGAAAACAGACGCCTTTATTCAGCCTCTGGTCGCAGGCTCTACACCATGCCTGAAAGGAAGCAAGAGATACGACTACAACCACACATCCGGACATGCATCTATTCAATCTCTGAAGGAGATCTGTGAACTAATTGGCCCGAAGACAGCCATCATACCCATCCACCACAATCCGGATGCCGATTTCCACACCGTGGGACTGAGGAAAGATTTGGATGACAAGATTGTCGAGGCTGAGACTGTAATTGACGGAATAACCATCACTTTCAATAAAGCGTAGCAATGATAGACAAGCTTACTGCCGGTATGAAAGCCTGGATTAAGCAGGATTACCAGGACATCTGCGAAAGTCCGGCCGAGTATGGCATTTCCGATGCGGAGAAAGAATTCGGCAAGATAGTGGACGTCATTGAGGAAGATGTCAATGCCAAGTTTGAGCTGTCGATTCCCAAATTGCTAATCGAAGATTACTTGAGAGAAAATGACTAAACTTGTTTTCCTTGACATAGACGGTGTACTGGACACCTACAAATCCCGCTATCAGATTGATCCGGAACTGATGGCGCATCTGGGTACTCTTCTGGAGAAAACAGGCGCCAGCATAGTTATTTCATCATCTTGGCGTGCTCAGGATGTGCCCGGCACAGTTGAATTTATGACTGATCCGGACAATCCAAGCGTTGGTGGACATCCCTTCCCTTTCACCGACAAGATTGTTGGCGTTACTCCCATCCTGTTCTCCGTCATTGACGGTGATATTGACCGTCCTGCAACTCGAGGAGAGGAAATCGCGGCATACCTGAAAGCTCATCCCTGTGACAACTACGTCATCCTGGATGATTGCGATGAAATGCTTCGCGACCAATGGCCGCATCTGGTCCTTGTCAACGATGAGGTGGGATTAACGGATGCCGATGTGGAGAAGGCAGTCGGAATCTTGAATCAGACACAGGACAAATGACCCAGTACATCGCAGACGAAGCCCACTTCAAGGAAGTGATTGCCCGGGTGCCCAAAGTGAAGCGCTCGCTATGGATAGGCACGGCCGACATCAAGGACCTCTATGTGGAGGAAAGGCCGTTTCTGGGACTGCTTGCCGATCTCATTAAGAAGGGCAAGGAAGTCCGTCTGATTCACGCTAAGGAGCCAGGACCGAACTTCCGGGAGGACTTTGATCATTACCCTGTACTTTTTACCGGTCTGGAGCGCGCCCTATGCCCCCGCGTTCATTTCAAGATTATCATCTTCGACCTGCAGACCGCCTATATCGGCTCTGCCAACCTCACCGGAGCCGGCATAGGGATGAAGAGCACACGTACGCGTAACTTCGAAGCCGGCATCCTGACAGATGATCCCGCCCTCGTGGAAGCGGCTGTCAACCAGTTCGATTCCGTTTGGGCAGGATTCAAGTGTAAAGACTGCGCTCGCAAAAAGTTCTGCGGTGATCCGATAATCAAAGGAAGCGACCTACAACCTTGCAAAGATTTGCATTAGCGAAAGCGTTCAAGTATATTTGTAAAAAAGGAGTTTTATGTCGCCGACAAAGAAGATATAGGTTGAGGATGTAGAGATAAACCAGACCTCGCGCCGATGACGCCCGTGCTGCAGATATTATCAAGAACTGGCTAAGAACGCGTTCTACCATTGAATTCTTAGGCACATGGGAGGCTCTTTACAACCCTATTTTTAAAGTGGTCGAATTTGACAACTTTAGAAAAGAGGCCGGTCGCCTGTCTAAGAAGATTCTTCGGCCAAAGGCCTCAGAATGACAAAGATGAAAAAGAAGGGCGTATCAATTATCTCCACTGTATTTCTTCACAAACGCAGCAGCCTTTTCGTTGGCCGCAAGAACCTCGTCAAGCATCGCGTCCAATAGAGCGCTGAAAGATTGGAAGTCCATGCCACAATCTCGGCGGAGCCAGAACTTGTAGCAGTCCAGACGGGCAAAGGTTTTCCTGGACAGGGAAATGCTGGTTCGATCAATATGTCCCATGGCTACTTCCTCCCTCCGTTAAGAATACGCATTACGTCGGCCTTCCGGTATAGATGATTGCCGCCCACCATAGACGGGACAAGATATCCCCGCCGGGCCCACTTGGTCATTGTGGAGTCGCAACGCTTTAGGATGGTCATGACCTCCTTTCGGGTCATCCACTCTCCCGGTGACGGTTCTGACGCCTTTCGGCGGGCAATGTTTTGTTGATACTTGGTGATGACAGCATCGGCGAACGCCTCCAACTGCTCATCGGTGATGATGGTAAGGGCCATCTGGCTTGCCGGCACTTCCGGCACACAAATCTCTCTCTTCATATCGAGCCAGAATTAAAGGTTTAAAAATATGTATCGCTGCATGGACCTATGCCGTACAGCGATACAAAGTTCTGTAAAATAAATGGTTTGTACAAGTTTTCGGGATAGACTATACCTTCACGTACTTCTGGTTGGGGGCATTTGGTTTATCCGGAATAGTCATTTTCAAGAAACCTTTACTCACCAAAGATTTTACATACTTGGCAAGATTCTTTGAGTGGTATGACACTCCCACTCTTGCAAGTATTTCCTTACTAGTACGAGGAACAGTACAATAATTCACTATATCTAGTTCTTTACCCGTAAGAACAGCCTTAGCTCCGACACCAGGTCTGTCACCAGGTCTAACACTTTTCTCGTTATCTCTGTCACTTTTCTCCGTTACTCTGACACTTCCTTGGTTACTTTCGCGCCAGAAAGTAACTATGACTTCTTTCTCTTTTCATCGTTGAGTACTTCTATCTTGTCATCCAGTTCCTGCACCCGGATAAAACCACTGCCGACACCCGTGTACGGTAATAAGCCATCAACTTGTAAGCATCCCGAAGGGCTTCCTTCCGTATTTCTCTCAAATAAGCCCCTCCCTACAAACGAATAAATGATTATAAATCAGAACATTAACACAAATTCCTTTCGTAAAACCATTCGTATTCCATTTGTAATTTGTTTGTAATTACGAATGGCTGGGCTTGCTCCAATATGATACATTACCCGCACCTCTATTTACAATATCTCCTCTCAATCTCATTTTCCTCAACAGATTTGAAATCTTATCATACCGTTGCTTTTCTGTCAATATATCTGATAAAGATTTTGACAGTAATTCATTTATCTCTTTCCTTGACAACTCCTTATGGTCATCGAGCGCTTCCAAAATCAGAGATTCACACGCTTTATCGCTCAATCCTTTGTGGCGGGAATACTCCGCTTTTTGCCCTGCAGCTTGAGCAAGAGGTTTTGCCAATACCAGCGCATTCTTCCTCCCCTCAACCAGGTTCTTTTTGCGTAAATACGCAACCTCGTAGTCCGACAGGGGCTTTCCTAGCTGTACTCGATTCAACATTTCCGCCTCGCCCAAAGTAATGTCGGCATTTTGCATCAGAAGAGTTGTGTAGTTCATGTCGATGATTCGGCCATACACGGTCACCGTGACACGACCACCCTTGAAATCATAGTCTGGCAAGGGGAAAAGACGCTTCTTCTGTAAACGGAACATCTTCTTTATGCCACTTCCAATGGTGTCCACCATTTTCAGTTCAACCATTGCCTGTGCCAGAAACCTGTTTCGGTTTTTCTCCCATGGAGAGTCTGCCTGTAAAACAGCCTGAATGGACCCTGGAATAAAGCTGCCTAAATTCGTAAAAAGAAGGTGGTCATCAAATTCAACCACATTCACCATCCCGCTTTTTGAGTAATCCTGATGGGCGACGGCGTTATTCAGGCTCTCCCTAATGATATACGGTTCATACATATCAATTTCATCCGGGAACAAAGTACGCAGATTTGGATTGATGTATCTGTACTTTAGTTTGCGAATCAAGTTGAATGTCTCATCTACGGCAAGTACCATTGGACATGGCAAGATTCGATAATCCCTCTCAACACCATCGGTACCTTTCAGTATCCAGCGGATTTTCGATACGGCAGGAGATATAAAAACTTCGCTCTCCTCCTTGCCCAACAGAATGATAGCCGCATTGGTTATTCTTCCCCCGCGTGTAACTTTTGCTTTATTTAGAAAAGTTCTGTCATTCCATGAATCAACATCGTCAGCCAAATCCGGATGCTTGTCTTTGTACAATTCCCTTGCCCGTTTGATTGCAGCCGGATCCAAGTCGTCCAATGTTGCGTCTTTGACGATTTGGGCGCTCCAGTCCTGCTGGGACGAATAAATCTGACGGATGTATTCAGTATAACCCTTTAATTTGGTAAGGTTGCTGTTGATTCGGATGTATGCTACACCATTGAAAGTAACCGGCTCGCCCGCAGCGGCAGGAATCTCGAAAATGACGATGTGTGCCCCTTTATATTCAAACTCCTCAAACTCAAAACGGATACGTGGCGATATAGACGTCCTAAGCCAAAGCTGATAATCCTGGTTGCCACGCTTTGCACTCTGCATATAAAGATTTGTACCTACCGGTTTCCATGTGGCATCTTCAACACCAAGCACAAGGTATGCATAGTCCTTGTACCTGATGCATGCAGAGTTTGCCATGCCCGAAATGTACTCGCCGACACCTTCATAGGTAATACTGGCTTTCTGTTCAGCGATATTGGTTTTAAACTCAAGCCAATCAAGTTCTCCGTTCTCTCCACCTTTTCGGGCTATATCCAGCAGGCTTTCTAAGAGTTCATATTGTTCTTCAAGTGTTCTCATACAAACAACATTTCTGCGAAGATAACGATTATTTCCTGTTCAGCCCCTCTTATTCTCCAGAATCTTCACAAGATCCTGTTTCATGCCGAGGTCGATTTCGCGGTAGCGGTTGAAGGCGCGGGAGCCTTCGGCGTGGCCGGTGAGGGAGGCGACCAAGTTGGGGTCTTTGACCTGCCGATAGATGTTGCCGGCGAAGGTTCGGCGGGCAAGGTGGCTGCTGGCTATTTCGTTCAGCGGGTGCTTGACCTCCTTGCGTGTGACAGGGTCCAGTTCCGTTACCAGGCGGGTGATGCCGGCCACTTTGAAGGCGGCCTTGATGTTGTCATTGTAGTTCTGCTCGCTGATGAAGGGCAGCAGCTGGTCGCCCGGGCGGTCTTTGTATTTCTCAACGATTTCGAGGGCAATGGAGTTAAGGGGGACTATCACCGTCCGGCCGCTGAAATGCAGAGTCTTCGCGGCGATGTACTCAAGGGCGCCGTTCTGGACGGACTGCTTGGTGTAGGACATCAGATCGCCCACCCGACAACCCACATTGCACTGGAACACAAAAATGTCCCGCTGCTCTTCCAGTACCTTGGTCGGCATTGGCGTTCGGTAGAGGGTCGCCAAACGCCCAAGCAAAATCCAGCCAACTGTTGAATCAAAAAGCGGCCAAGTATCGAATCAATTTTTAGTCAAATATGTTGATATTCAGTCAAAAATAATCTAAAGTTGCGATATAATTGATGCGAAGAAAATGAAAGATTATAAGAAACGTGTTGCAGACTAAATACTTTTGGACAAGCTGGAGTCATCTGGCGCTGTCCTCATAGAAGGTCCCAGATACTGCGGCACCTCAGGATACTCGCCAAACCCGCCGATACCTCCGAAGACGCCCTTGTTGTTGTAGAAATAGACTACGTGATATAGCAGAACCAGGAGGACCGTCACCCAGCGGAGATTGTCCAATTGTCCAGAAACTGCATCTGCTCTTCGGTGTGGAACCAGTGTTCTCCGCCTTCCATAATAGAGAGCGTGGCCTTATGCTTTTCCGCAAAAGCTCGGACGCTCTCTAATGACGTAAGCTGGTCACGGCTGCCATACAGGATATGCGTCGGTACATTCCAGCGGATGGGATGACTCCTGACATAGCGAAGCCATTCCCCCGTCAGTTCATATCCGTTCAGTCTCTCCATATCCACGACGGGAGAGATGAAACAGGCCTTCTCAATCATGTCGCCAATGCCGGCAATCATACTGAAAAACGCCCCGATGCTATTTGCGATCAGAATCACTTTCTCGTATTTGTCTTTCAGTTCTGTTACTGCATTGTAAATCTCTTTTCCGGTTTCCCAAGGGTTGAATGTCCGGTAATCCAAACCAATTACTTCGCAGTCAGGAAACAGTGGCCCGTAGTGCTTGCTCTCTGCCACGCTCCCGCCTTTTCCATGAATGTATAATACAGCATTCATCTTTTCCATCGTTTCAGCATGGGAAAGTGGTTTAAAGCCATCTTCCGGTATTCTTCTGCCGTCATGGGAGTGAGCATCATCTGGACGGGGTTCAGTTCAATCTCCGTAGGGGCAATCTCTTGCCGGAGTTTATCTTTCAGGCTCTGAGCCTGCTTGGCGTTATTGGCGCAACTCATGATGGTTAATACTGCAAGTAAAATGGTGATAGTCTTATTCATAGGTGCAAATTAAATCAAAATCCCCGCTCCGACCAAGCGCCAGGCGAGCCTGCCGCTTCAACTGCGCTGTGCCTCACATCGCCCGTCAGTCGGGCAAACCGCCTGACAGGCTATCAGTTTCATGGAAAATGCGTAAATGTGAAAACTAAACCAATAGAATCATGGCAAAAGACAGATTTGATATCAAAGAAAGGGAAGGCGTTTCCTTCGCAACGGACGCCATCGTCATCGTCGATAAAGAAACCGGCGTCAATTATCTTTTCGTTCATCGTGGCTACGGTGGCGGACTTACTCCGCTCCTTGATTCCGACGGTAAACCCATCGTCACCAAGGACGGATATAAGAAATAATGGGCGCAGCCCCTACGGGTTACGCCCATTATTATTGAAGTCTCCGCTTTATTGGATGGCAATCTGTTTGACAGCCTCTTTCTTCACGGTCACTTCTTTCTTCGGAAGGTGAACGTTCAGGACGCCCTTTTCCACTTTCGCCTCAATCTTTTCGGCATCCACATCGTCCGGCAGCAGCAGCGCCTGCTGGAACTTTTCGTAGGAGAATTCGCGGCGGAGATACTTTCCGTGCTTCTTGCCTTCCTTGTTCTCGGACTTTTTTTCCATCTCGATATGGAGGTTGTTGTCCTCATCCACATGGACCTTGAAGTCTTCCTTGTCTAAACCGGGGGCAGCGAGTTCCACGTCGTACTCCTTCTCATTCTCGATTACATTGATGGCCGGGGCAGTATAGGTGGGGCGATTCATCCAGCTATTGTCGAAAAAGTCATTGAAAATGTCCGGCAACCAGCTGTCTCTTGTACTTCTAATTACAGGTAACATAGTTCAAAAACTTTAATCGTTCCGGTTTGGGGCGTATCCTTATTCCCGGGGCTCCTTCGCGGAGTCGATTAAGGATATTGCAAAGCCGGGGCCAATATACAAAAAATGGACATTCTGGCATTTAAGATGCCATTTTGTCCATGCTCTTGTCGTGCCAGTCCGGCGGGGCCTGACCGGCTATCAGCCACTATATCAGTTTGATGGCATTGATGATCCTTCCGCACTGGACACCTTCCCGTCTGGCGGAGAAGTAGGCTTCGGTTGTGTAGGAGTCAATCCCGCAGACATGGAGACTCTCCGGAGGGATTCCGGCCTGCTCCAGCAGCCAGGCGTTTGCCTTCCATAGGTCGATGTGATGACCTCCGGACATGGGTTTCGGACCCTTGGGGCCTTGGAATGACCAGATTTTCTCCATCGGAAAGCCTGCCTCTTTGAAATGAGTGGCCACTTCTTCGCCGACCTGGAAACTATCCGGCCCGATTGACGGGCCGATGACAGCCTTCATATCGGCCGGAGCGCAGCCAAACTCCTGCTTCATGGCCTCGATGGCAGCATGCGAGATGTGCAGGACAGTCCCTTTCCATCCGGCATGTACTGCAGCCACGATACGTTTCACCGAATCGTAGATGAGTACAGGGACGCAATCGGCTGTGCGAACACCGATGGCGACGCCGGGAAGATTCGTGACGAAGGCATCATAACCCTCCAACTCTTCCCGCGTCATGCCGGCCCGATCGATGATGGCGACGCGGCTGCCGTGGACCTGGTGCCCCTGCGTCACTTCATAGGGAAGGACGGCGTCCCGCTGCGTGGAAAACGCTTCCACGCCCTTGCCAAGGTCATATTTCAACAGCTGGTCGAACATACTGTACTACTGTACTTTCCATCTTACCCTCCAGCGGCCATTCTCATAGTCGTGGCTCAGGATCTTGAACGATCCAATCTCGGCGGTGTTCTTCACGTGGGCGCCGATGCAGGCGCAGGCATCATAGTCGCCGACTCGCACAATACGCAGCGTCTCAGATGCATCTTCAGGCAGTTTGCTGAGGTCCACAATAACTGCTGCCTGCTCCCGGGACATGAACTCTATTGTCACATCCAGATTCCGGGCGATAACCTCGTTTACCGCTGCCTCCAGCTGAATAACCTGCTCATCCGTCGGGCAGGCGTCCAGCAGGTAGTCGCACTTGGACTTCTTCCGCTCGATGTGAGCGTTCCTTGACCTGGGGCACCCGAACATCCTGACCATCGTCCCATTCAGGATATGCTCCGCCGTATGCATCGGAGGATACTCCTCTTTATTGTGTGCGTTGAGAATTGGTTCTTCCATGATGAGTTCTATAAACAGGGAATTTACCTCATTGGATTCTTTTTCGCTTTCGGCTTCGGAAGAGCCGGAATCGTGGCTTTGATAAGTGCTGTCAGGCAATCCCGGTCATCCACATCTTTGATATAGAAGTAGACTTTGGCGCCGTCATATGGCGACTGAAGGATGGCTTCCTTCAGGATAGCCTTGCCGGACTCTGTCACCTTTACATAGAAGTTGTTGTCGCAGATGAGTCCGAAGAGAACGCCATCGCAATAAGCACAGTAGTCTCCCATCATCTTCTTCACGGCAATTTCCCCGGCGTCGGAGCACTGGTCGATGATGTATTGTACAAAGTCTGGATTGCAAGCCATATTACTCGTCTTTATATTCAAAGAAAAAGAAGTCCGTCCAGCCGGTGTTCTCGGCATAGAGGTGCTGTTTGCCGCGGTACTCAAAGCCCAGCCGCTCGTAGATCTTGTGCGCAGGAGTATTCGTAGCCAGGGCGTCAAGACGGATCGCCTTCATGCCCTGGCTTTCAGCCAGCCGGATAGCCTCACAAATCATCTCAGAGCCGATGCCGGCACCCTGTTTGTCGGGACTTACAGCCATGATATGTATCACGGCTACTTCGTCATCGGCCACGTTCCCGGACCAATCAATCGCGTGATAATCCTCGCCCTGGTACATTGTCACCGCCATAGCGCCAACGATGACGTCCTGTTCCCTGTACAAGTACAGGCTTCCTTCTTGGATGTAAGACTTTATTCCGTTGGCTGTAGGGTGCTTCCCTTTTTGCCAACGGGCAAAACGCTCTATTTCGGGAGTACGCTCCGTCACATCGTTATAGAACGACAGAACGGATGCGTAATCGGTTATGGATGCCTGTTGTAACTTCATGATACAAAGATACGCCCTTGCAGCCATTTCCGCAAGGGCGTGTCTTTTCATTATGCCTTTTCCACCGGCACTTGGATGATGGTGAGCCATTTGGCCGGGTCCTCTTGATTCCAGATGCCGTCGATGTAAACGGCGCGCGGTGCATC
>Ga0247608_10000375_pt1 | contig 75143 bp, 51 predicted proteins | sample 176DNAGHGlowgp2_FD_193490 | JGI IMG/M metagenome (GOLD analysis project Ga0247608, IMG submission 193490) | Sheep rumen microbial communities from Palmerston North, Manawatu-Wanganui, New Zealand - 1766 DNA GHGlow gp2 | ecosystem: Host-associated > Mammals > Digestive system > Stomach > Rumen ... | reverse complement strand
AGACTTGTCTGAGGATAGGTACTCATTCAATAATGCAAGTCTTTTTTCATCTGTCATTCCACGATTTTGTCGCATACTGATACACTTTTTGAACTTCAAAAGTGTCAACTTATTCAGTACACGTCAGAGGTCGGAATGTTTTGCCCTGAGTTTCAGGCAGATTTTTCTGACTCAGGAATGACATTCCTCCACCTAAATGGGTGGAAAATAGGATGGGAAAGATTAGATTTCCACCCAAATGGGTGGACGATATGGAAAGAATTGTGTAACTTTGCAGAAAAATAGATGGCGTATGATGAGAACTGAACACAAAGGCATAAAGACACAAAGTTTTTCTCTGTGGTTATTCTTCGTGTCTTTGTTTCTTTGTGTTTCATTAGTTGTACATGGCTACGACGACTACCGCAATGCCCACGTTGATTCCTTAGAGGCGGCTCTGAAGAGTGCCAATCCGCCGAAGGGGGAAGAACTGCTCAAAGCCTACGACGAACTGATGCGCGGTTATCTGTCCATCGATGACAGAAAGGCAGAAGACTACGCTCAGAAGGCATTGGCACTGAGTTATAAGGTCAACGGCGTGTGGAGACGCCAGAACGCCCTGCGGCACTTAGGACTGTTGCGCTACGGCAAAGAGGATTTCGACGAGGCCCTCCGTTATTTCCAGCAGGCCCTCGCTGTTGTCGATACGATGGAACACGACAACCGCTACAATGAAGGACATGTCGATGATGCCCGTTCGGCCATCTACGGCTCGATAGCCAATGTCTATAACCTGCAGGGGAAGGCTCATCTGGCCATCAACTACTACCAAAAGGCACTACCCATCTTCGAGAAACATCACTGGCTGCAGAGTCAGGCCATACTCTATAACAACATCGGTGAACTCTACCTGATTATGGGTAACAGTCAGGAGGCAGAACGCAACTATCTGTTGGCCATCCAGAAAGGCGAGGAGTCGAAAGACTCACTGATGATGGCTCTGCCGCAAAAGGGACTTGTCAAACTCTACATCGGACAGAACGACTACGAGAAAGCCAGCCAGATGGCGGAGCAGTGCTATGCCTACTACTCTGCCCATCGCGACGAGGAACAGGAAGACTACCCTGTGGTGCTGTCCTATATGGCGCGGCTGAACCTGATGGAAGGCCATCGGGACCTGGCTGCCGCTAAGGTGTATGCCCGCGAAGCCGTCAGTCTGGCAGATAGTATGAGACTGGAGGAACAGAGAGACGTCTATGCCGCCTGTTGTGAGGTGGCAATGACAGAAGGACGCTGGAAGAAAGCCCTCAACTATGGTCTGCGCTCCGTCCGCCCTGACTCACTCGCCACCGATGCCGATGCCAACAGTTACCGACTTCTGGCGGAGATATACACGGAGTTGGGACAGAAGGAGAAGGCCCGTGAGTATATCCGCAAGATGCACGACGTGATGACACGCTACGCCACCGACCACTACCAGAGCGGCCTGTCGCAGATGGAGGTGCTCTATGAGACGGAAAAGAAGGAGGCACAGATAAATGCTTTAAACAAGGAACGCGGACTGTACCTCTGGCTCCTTGCCGCCGCCATCGGACTGATAGTGCTGTTGGCGGTGCTGTTCGTGTATCGCCATCTGGCGCATAGAAGACAAAAGGCACTATTGGCAGCGAAGGTGGCATTAGAGACGGAAACGAAGGAACGACGAATCCTGGCCCGTGACCTGCACGACGGACTGGGCGGCATGCTGTCAGTGCTGCGGATGAAGTTGGAGGGCGGATCACATGATTCGCTGACTTTGCTCGACAGTATCCATACTGAACTGCGGCGCACAGCCCATCACCTGATGCCGGAAGAGTTGTTGAAGAACGGTTTGGAATCGGCCCTGCGCGACTTTGCTGTATCTGTGCCAAATGCGAAGTTCCAGGCAATTGGCGACATCTGTCTGGATAAGGACAAGGAACTCGTGCTCTACCGCTGTGCCTACGAATTGGTAAACAACACCCTGAAGCACGCCAATGCCAGCAAGATCGACATCCAACTGATGCAGGACAGCAAGGAAGTGACACTATCCGTCAGTGACGATGGGAAAGGAATGGCGGATGGTGCTGAAGGCATGGGTCTGCAAAACATCCGTGAACGGATTGAACCCTACAAGGGACATCTTGCTATCGTATCTGCCGACGGACAAGGAACAGACATTAACATCACATTGTCATTATGAAGAACTACCTGATAGACGTGTATATCGCCGACGACCACCAGATGGTGTGCGAGGGACTTTCTGAACTCATCAATGAAAGCGGGAAAGCCCATGTGAGCCGTACCTTCAACACACTGGAAACCTGTAGGCTGGCATTGGAAGAACGGCGCCCCGACGTGCTGCTGCTCGACCTCTCCATGCCTGACGGCGACGGTGTCGCCTTCTGTCAGCAGACAGTCAGTAATTATCCGAATGTCCGCATCGTGGCTGTGACCATCCATGACGAATACTCCATGATCCAACGCATGATGGAATGCGGAGCGCATGGCTACGTGCTGAAGAGTTCACCGGTAGAGGAACTGATAGAGGCCATCGTCAGCGTGTGGCAGAAACGCCAGTATGTCTCGCCACAGGTAGAGGCCATTCTGCGTGTAGGCAAAAGCAACAGTGTGGTTCTGACGGATGTGGAAACAAATATCCTGCGCCTGATTTGCGATGGTCATACCAATCCTGAGATTGCTACCCTCCTCCACCTCAGTACCGAAACCGTCAACTGGTACCGTAAGCGTCTACTTGTCAAGTTCGGTGTCAAGAACACGGTGAATATGGTTCGGAAAGTACTGGAAGAACAAATCATATAGTTTTTTAAGCCCCCAAACTGGGGGAAGGTTTTGCAGGGGTTGCAAAAATGTGCCTCAAAACTGGGGCATGATTTTGCATGGGGTGCATAAACGTCCCTCAAATCTGGGGCAGAATTTTGCATGGTGTGAGTTCGAAGAGAGTAAAAAAACGGATTCGACCGAGCGCTCGAATATATCAGGGCACCCGCTCGCAGATGTAAGGGCGGCCGCCCCAATTCATAAGGACGACCGCCCGAGTTCAGTTAACCCTGCTCTCATTCCCTGCTACCACGTATCTTTTCCCCTGTTAGCACGGCTCTTTCCCCCAATTTCCACGTTATCCCAAGAACGTATGGCTGCATTCACTACGCCGTCGCCATTCAGATCGGGTCCAGTTGCTGTGCATAGAGATCTTTAGTGTCTTCTGGAACAGAAAGTGTTCCTTTAGCGTATGTGTCTTTTGAAAAGACGGCATTGTTAAGAGCATATGGTTCAGTTATGTAAGATTTAACAGACAACAATTCGAAACAGCCAGAGAATGCGCAAATCGCTAATTAGCAAGAAAAATCAAGTCCAAAGTGTTAAAGTTGGGATAATTCTTCCTTTATTTGTTGTTTCGCCTGCAAATATAGACAAAAAAAGGTAAAAGTGCAAATCTTTCACCATTTTTTCGTAACTTTGCGGCAAAATTCTACAAATATGCTACAAATCCGCTGTAAGAACAATAATGTGACCAAGAGTTTCCCGGAAGGATCCTCGCTGCTTGACGTGTATCAGGAGTTTGCCAACGACATCAAACTGCCCTTCCCCGTGGTATCCGCCAGAGTGAACAACACCTCGGAAGGGCTGAAATTCAGGCTATTCCAAAATCGCGATGTGGAGTTCCTGGATGCCCGCGAGGGTTCCGGGCATCGTGTCTATGTACGCTCACTGAGTTTTCTGCTCTACAAGGCTACGCAAGACGTATTTCCAGGGTCGAAATTGTTTATCGAACACTCGCTGAGTCGAGGGTACTATTGTAATTTAAAAGGAGTCAGGAGACAGGAGTCAGGAGTCAGAAGACAGGAATCAGAAGACAAAGTGACAGACGACGATGTGGCAAAGATAAAGGCGAGGATGCAGGAGATTGTAGACCTTGACATGCCCTTCCGTCGCACGGAGGCCACCAACGAAGAGGCTGTCCGCGTGTTCTCGGAACGGGGATTCGCAGACAAGGTGAAACTCTTGGAGACCAGTGGACAGATCTACAGCGACTACTATACACTGGGCGACACCGTGGACTATTACTACGGGCCGCTGGTGCCGAGTGCCGGCTACCTGCAGGTATGGGATTTGGAACGCTATGAGGACGGATTGCTGCTGCGAGTACCCGACTGGCACAACCCGTCGAAGGTGGCAGAGAAAATGCCCCAACCCAAGACCTTCGAGATGTTTGCCGAGAAGACCCGTTGGGACATCATCATGCGCCTCTCGAATGCCGGTGACGTGAACAAGGCCGTCATGCGAGGGCATGCCTCGGAACTGATTCAGGTGTCGGAAGCCCTGCAGGAAAAGAAGATCGTGCAGATAGCCGAAGAGATAGACCAGCGGTTCCATCGGGAGAAAGATCCCGTCAGACTGGTGCTCATCACAGGCCCGTCGAGTTCGGGTAAGACAACCTTCTGTAAACGACTCTCGATCCAATTGCTGGCCTGCGGACTGAGGCCTGTATCATTCTCGACAGACGACTATTTCGTGAACCGTGTGGACACCCCGAAACTGCCTAACGGCGACTATGACTTCGACAACATCGAGACGGTGGAATATTCGCTTTTGGAAGACCATCTGATCAGGTTGATGAACGGTGAACGCGTGGAGATACCCGAGTACAACTTCGTGACGGGACTGCGCGAATACAACGGTAAGAAACTGAAACTGGGCAGCGACACGGTGCTGATCATCGAAGGTATCCACGCCCTGAACCCGCTGCTGACGAAGAAGATTCCTGACACCCTGAAGTACAAGGTATTCATCTCTGCCCTGACCAGTGTCTCACTCGATGACCACAACTGGATCCCCACCCGCGACAACCGTCTGCTGCGCCGTATCATCCGCGACTACAATAAGGGAGCCTTTACCGCCCAACAGACCATCGCCCAGTGGAAGAACGTGCTGGCTGCTGAGGATCAGTGGATATCGCCCTTCCAGGAAAGTGCCGACGTGATGTTCAACTCGGCACTCAACATTGAGTTTGCCGTGCTGAGGACGCATGCCGAGATCATCCTTGCCTCAGTGCCGAAGAACTGTCCGGAATACTCCGATGCCCACCGGTTGTTGAAGTTTATCCGGTATTTTATTCCCATCAGTGACACAGAGATTCCACCCACGTCAATCATGCGTGAGTTCGTGGGAGGATCGAGTTTCAAGTATCCTAGATAGAGCGTAATTTGCCGTAATAATCGCGGAAAGCCCGTTCATCCTCGGTGGAATCGGTGAATACCTCCAACAACACAGGACGGTCACTCTCTATATATAATAAGGTGTCGATACCCTGCTGCATCTCGTCCATGTTTTCTGCTTTGAGATAGGTGATGTGATTCTGCTGGCAGATACCCTCAGCAGAGGTGTGGTGCTCGGCAGCCACGAACTGGTCACGGGCAGGACTCTCTTCCAGGCCTTTCAGCAGATTGAAGATACCGCCACGTCCATTGTTGAGCAGGAGGATGCGTAGGTTGCCGCACAAGTTCTGGTTCCACAGGGCATTCTGGTCGTAGAAGAAACTCAGGTCGCCAATGACACAATAAACAGTCTCATCTGTCACAACAGAAAAGCCGGCGGCGGTGGAGAGAGACCCCTCAATGCCATTCACGCCCCGATTACAATAGACAAAGTGGCGGGCATAGATATTCGCCAAACGAATAGCAGTGCTATTGGCATAGTGGACATGCTCGTCCTCAGCCGTACCCAACGACTCTTCAAAGCATTTCACAGCAGCCATCTGGGAATAGGCTGGCTGGTAATTATCTACACGCTTATTAACTTTGGCAAGAACCTTGTCCCATCGCGTTTTGAACTCTTCCGTAGATTGAACAGCCTTTATGCCAGCAGAATCCACCAAATCATCTATCACATCAGCGGGATGACCCTCTATGACACCATATAACTGCATTGAGGTATCGTGTATGCTACCGTCCTCTGTCACTGCCCAGATGTGCGTATCGTTCAAGTTCCGCAGCCACTGCTTCAAGCGTTTACTGACTAATGTGTCACCTAAGTAGAGCACAAAATCCGGCTGATAGTCAGGATTGTCACCCAAAGCATAAAGCACTTCGTCAAAATGAGCCCCTCCTTCACCCACACTCAAAGACTCGTTAAGTACCACAGCAAAGAGGGATATCGCATATAAATCTTGTGGAAGCAATCCTTCTGTTGACATTTGGCCAATAATGACCATCGGTTTCCGTGAAGTATATAATTGGCCTACACACTCTAATAGTAAGGATTTATTGCAACGAGGATTCAGTAAGCAAATACTCCGTTCCTCTGGCAATTCGGAAACGGTATAATCAAACAATGGCTCCGAAATGGGAACGTTGATATGGACTGGGCCATAGCCATGATGGTGGGTTTCGAGCAAAGCCTCATTGACAAGGCGATTGCAGTACCAGCGGCTTTCATCGTCGTGGGATTCTGGCAAAGAAACCGCTTTCTTCACAAACCGCCCTAAGGCATCGGGCTGAGGAAGCGTCTGACCGTCGAGTTGGTCAATCCATGCCTGAGGGCGATCGGCAGAGACCACCACCAGAGGGATATGCTGGTAATAAGCCTCAGCCACAGCAGGAGCAAGATTCAATAATGCTGTACCAGAAGTGACACAGACCACTACTGGCTCTTTTAGCGCCTGACTCATGCCCAAGGCATAGAAGCCTGCGCTGCGCTCATCAGTCACAGGATAGCACTCAATATCTGGACACGCATGGAGGTTATGCACAATGGGTGAATTCCTGCTCCCCGGACAACAGACGGCATAACGCACACCATGCGCCACTAAAAGCGCTGTCAGGACATTTACATTTTCTTTATTGCTATACATCTTCGCATGGTTTCAAGTTTCGCCTCCGTTTCCTGCCATTCCTGCTCCAGTATACTGTCCTTCAACAGACCACCTCCGGCATAGAGGTGATAATGATTCCCCTCGATATTCATACAACGGAGAGACACGTAGAGATGGGTGTCGCCGACAGGGTCGAGCATACCCATGAATCCACTATAATAACGGCGAGGCGAATGCTCATTCTGAATAATGAAGTTGAAAGTCTCCCGCTTTGGCAGGCCACAGACGGCAGGGGTGGGATGAAGTGTATGGAGCAGGTCGCCGAGATGCTGACAATCCGGTAGCGAGAAGGTGAAATCACTCCGTAGATGAACGAGATTGGCGGCACGGACTGTACGAGGTCCTTCCTCGTGGAAATCGCCAGTAAACTGTTCCAGACACTCTGCAATATAGGTGGTGACGATACGCTGCTCCTGAATGTCCTTCGTCGGCCAGCAGACCGTCTCGCCCTCGCCTATCAACTGGTCGCCAGCCAACTTCATCGTTCCCGCCAGGGCGATGGTGCGCCAATTCGAACCCTTTCCTTCAAGAAGTATCTCTGGCGTGGCAGTGAGCCATACGCCACTCTTAGGAGTTGACACCAATGAAATGAACATACGGGGATAGAGCGTACAAGCACGATGGAAGAGTTTCATAGGGGGTATTGGCTCTTCTGACACCTCATCAACACAACGAGCCAGCACAATCTTACGGAAAAGACCCGTCTCCAATTGGGCATGGTAATTGGCAAAATCGATGGCGTAAGCAGGATCGGGGGGACAGGTCGCGTGATTCTGGCTTTCAGCCGAATCATGGACCTGTCCCTCCGATCCTGAAACATCCACCGATTCAACCTTGTCTGGACGTATCATGAGGATGGGCTGCTGGGCAGTCACTTGGAAAGGCGCAACGACAAAGCCCCGCTTGCCATTAAGTTCTGAACACAATTGGTATTCCGAAGGCTCCCCTTCCGTCTGCTGAATCAGCGTCGCATGATCAGCATGCGGTAAACGATAGATGGCATAAGCGGACATTATTTCTTCTGCTTGATAATATAATTGGTGACACGGACATTCGAGATCAAGTCGCCCGACGTGTCCTTGATATCTACATTCCACACATGGAGCGTGGTGCCTTGATGTAACAAACGGGCAAAAGCCGTCACGGTATCACCCTCTGCCACAGCCTTCACATGAGAGCCGCTGACCTCAATACCCACACAGGCACACCCAGGACAAAGTGCAGAGGAACCGACACCCGCCACATTCTCAGCCAATGCCAGTGAGGCACCGCCACTCAGGAACCCGAAAGGCTGACGGTTACGCTCATCGACCTTCATACGGGCCATACATGTATCGCCCTCGGGTGTGGAGATAAACTCCATGCCGAGAGCGGTACTCAAATTCGGTTTCGCGTTGATAATCTCGTTGATTCTCTCTACATCCATTCTATTTAAACAATGAATATTCAGGAACCTCCCAAGCCAAGGCACTGGCACCCAGTGCATCGCGCTCACGGTCATCGAGTTTCGACAATAACAGTTTCACATGACCACGCATATTGGGGAACACATGTGCCTCGAAAGAATCATAGGTCGGATCAAGAAGCCAGTGACCAGCATGGGAGATGCCGCCCGTCAAGATGATAGCCTCAGGATTGATGATGGAGGCATAGTTGGCAAGTCCAATACCCAGCATATAACCTGTCTTGCGGTACACTTCAATGGCCATCTCGTCGCCTTTGTCGCAACATTCAGAAATAGTCCTTGGCGACAGATGCTCTATATCGCGCATCAGTGAGGGCTTGTCGCTCTCGGCCATCATCTCACGAGCCGTCTGCACAATACCCTTAGCGGCAGTATAGGTTTCCAAACAACCCTTATGACCACAGCCACAATCGCGGCCTCCGTCTACGACACAGGTATGTCCCAATTCACCAGCGAAACCTTGTACACCTTTATGGTCGCGTCCGTTGCTGAAAAAACAACTGCCTAATCCCGATCCGATATGTATAACGATGAAGTTCGACATACCATGCGCACTACCGAATACGTACTCTCCCAAAGCAGCGATATGCGCATCGTTGGCCAAGCCTACTGCCAGTCCGATTCGGTCGCGAATCATCGCTGCCAGAGGGATGACACCTTTCCAAGGCAAGTTGGCTGCATTCTCAATACAGCCGGACAGGTTACTGGCACTCGGTGCACTGATACCGATGGAACGAATGGTCTCATAACCTCCATTCTCCTCTACCAGCATCACGATCTTCTCACTCAGTGCCGTCACGTAATTGTTTACATCAGGATAGTCGAGTGTTGCGAAATGCCCCTCGGCAATAATGTTTCCACGCACATCCACAATCGCATAGGTCGTACGCTCCATGCTGATGTCTACACCAACAACTCTTGTTTTGATATTAAACTCTTCCACTGTAATGTAGATTATGTTATTTGAATAATGAATACTCCTTGACATCCCATGCCAGGGCGCTGGCACCAAGCACATCTCGCTCACCTTCTTTCAGGATGGATACGAGAATACGCGTGGTATTCTTGATATTAGGGAACACGTGCCTGTCGAACGAATCACGCATCGGTTTCAATAGCCATTTTCCGGCCTGCATCATATCACCCGTCAGGATAATGGCCTCCGGATTCAGGATGGAGGCATAGTTGGCCAGTCCGAGTCCCAACATCTCACCGGTACGACGGAACACCTCGATAGCCAGTTCATCACCCTTGTCGCAGCACCGGGCGATGGCACCGATATTAAGTTCCGGAAGGTCTCTCAGCAGCGACGGTTTCTGGCTCTCTTCCAACAATTCCTCTGCCGTCTTGTAAAGACCGTTCTCTGCGCAATAGGTTTCCAGACAACCCTTACGCCCGCAGCCGCACTCACGTCCATCCACCTTCACACAGGTATGTCCCACTTCTCCTGCAAAACCGTTATAGCCCAAATGAGGCTGCCCGTTGGAGAAGAAGCAACTGCCGAGACCACCATGACTAATGGACACCACCACAAAGTCCTTCATACCGTGGGCACTGCCATAGGCTTTCTCACCCAGGGCAGTGATATGCGCATCATTTGCCAATGCCACAGCCAATCCCATGCAATCCCTCAGCATGGCAGCCAAGGGGATGACGCCTTTCCAAGGCAGGTTGGCGGCATTCTCAATACAACCGGAGATGGAACTGGCACTCGGAGCACTGATACCAACGGAGCGGATGGACTCAAAGCCACCGTTCTCCTCAACAAGGGTCAGTACCTTTTCTGCCAATGCCTGAACATAATCATTGACATCAGGATAATCTGTCGTGGAAAAATAATCCTGTGCCACAATCTCACCACGGATATCAACCACGGCAAATGTAGTCCTCTCAACACGAACATCAATGCCCACCACACGGGTTTTTATCATATCAACGGCTTCCACTTCCATTATACTTTAAATGACTTATTTATAATTTTGTTGTTTTTATGTCGCAAATATAAACATTTTTTCCTAACCATGCAAATCTTTGCATCTTTTTTTGCATTTATTTACCCAAAAGACTTTTTTTTCGGGATTATTTATTAACTTTGCAGCCACTTAAGCACATATATTCGAATATTTGACATGAACGTTTTAGAATTAAGCGAACAAGAAATCGGCAGACGACAGAGTCTGCAGGAACTGCGCGCGATGGGTATCGACCCCTATCCTGCCGCCGAGTTCCCCACCAATGCATTTAGCACAGAAATCAAGGAAAACTTCAAGGATGACGAGGAGCGCGAAGTAGTGATTGCCGGACGTATGATGAGTCGTCGCGTTATGGGCAAAGCCTCTTTTGCAGAACTTCAGGACTCCAAGGGCCGTATTCAGGTGTATATCACCCGCGATGATATCTGTCCGGGCGAGAACAAAGACATATATAATAATGTGTTCAAGCGTCTGCTGGATATCGGTGATTTCATCGGTGTGAAGGGTAAGGTGTTCCGCACCCAGACTGGTGAGATATCAGTACATGCTTCTGAATTGAAACTGCTCTCCAAGAGTCTCAAGCCCCTGCCTATCGTAAAATATAAGGATGGCGTGGCCTACGATAAGTTTGACGATCCCGAACTGCGTTATCGCCAGCGCTATGTAGATCTGGTCGTCAACGAGGGCGTCAAGGACACCTTCTTGCAGAGAGCAACGGTCATCCGGACACTCCGAAAGGTTCTGGATGAGGCTGGATATACTGAGGTCGAAACACCGACCCTGCAGATGATTGCCGGTGGTGCCTCCGCCCGTCCGTTTATCACCCATTTCAATGCCCTTGATCAAGATATGTATATGCGTATCGCCACCGAACTCTACTTGAAGCGCCTTATCGTGGGTGGCTTCGAGGGTGTCTACGAGATTGGCAAAAACTTCCGTAATGAGGGTATGGACCGCAACCACAATCCGGAGTTTACCTGTATGGAACTCTACGTGCAATATAAGGACTACAACTGGATGATGTCTTTTACCGAGAAGTTGCTTGAGACCATCTGTATTGCCGTCAACGGCAAGCCCGAGCGCGAGATTGATGGTAACATCGTGTCGTTCAAGGCTCCTTATCGTCGTCTGCCTATCCTTGAGGCTATCCAGGAGAAGACTGGCTTCGACTGCAATGGCAAGACTGAGGAAGAGATTCGTGCCTTCTGCCTATCTAAGGGTATGGATGTCGACGAGACCATGGGTAAGGGCAAACTTATCGACGAACTCTTTGGCGAGTTCTGCGAGGGAACCTTCATCCAGCCTACCTTCATTACCGATTATCCCGTTGAGATGTCACCCCTCACCAAGATGCACCGCTCTAAGCCCGGACTCACGGAACGTTTCGAGTTGATGGTGAATGGTAAGGAGTTGGCAAACGCTTATTCTGAGTTGAATGATCCTATTGATCAAGAGGAGCGTTTTGTTGAGCAGATGCGCTTAGCAGACAAGGGTGATGACGAGGCGATGATCATCGATCAGGACTTCCTACGTGCCCTGCAATATGGTATGCCTCCTACCTCTGGTATTGGCATCGGCATCGACCGTTTGGTGATGCTGATGACAGGCAAGACATTCATTCAGGAGGTACTGTTCTTCCCCCAGATGAAGCCTGAGAAGAAGATTCCTCAGAGCACACCTGCCGAATGGGCAGAGATCGGCGTTGCTGAAGAGTGGGTTCCAGTGCTCCGCAAGGCTGGTTTCAATCTCATCCAGAATATCGTAGGCGAGAAAGCCCAAGGCCTTCAGCAGAAGATCGGCGACATCGTCAAGAAATACAAGTTGGACATGCAGAAACCCTCGGTAGATGAAATCGCCGAGTGGATAAAGAAGGCGCAAGCCTAGGACACCCTAGGAATGCCTAGGAAAGCCTAGGATATCCTAGTAACAAAGAGAGATTATGTACTCCTGTGGTAAGATAGCAATCATCGGTGGCGGTAGTTGGGCAACAGCCATAGCCAAGATTGTGGTGGATCATACCCATCACATTGGTTGGTATATGCGTCGTGAAGACCGCATCGAGGATTTCCGCCGTCTTGGTCACAATCCGGCCTATCTTACCAGTATACATTTCGATATCAACGAAATACATTTTGAAAGTGACATCAACCGCATCGTACAGCAATACGACACACTGGTGTTTGTGACACCCTCGCCCTACCTGAAGAGCCACCTGAAAAAACTCAAGACACGGCTCCGCGACAAATTCGTCATTACCGCCATCAAGGGAATTGTTCCTGACGAGAATCTCGTCTGTTCAGAGTACTTCCATCAGGTGTTCGATGTGCCCTACGACAACCTCGCCTGTATCGGTGGTCCTTCGCATGCCGAGGAGGTGGCATTAGAGCGTCTATCCTACCTCACCGTAGGTTGTGTCGATCGTGAAAAAGCCCAAGCGTTCGCCAATATGCTTGCCAGCGAATTTATCAAGACCAAAACGTCGACAGATGTCATCGGCATCGAATATTCCAGTGTACTTAAGAATGTTTATGCCATTGCAGCAGGTATCTGCAACGGTCTGAAATACGGCGACAACTTCCAGGCAGTGCTGATGGCAAATGCGGTGCAGGAGATGAACCGTTTCCTGAAAGCCGTCCATCCCATTGAGCGCAACGCCTACGACTCCGTCTATCTTGGCGATCTGCTTGTGACAGGTTATAGTAATTTCTCTCGCAACCGCACCTTTGGTACAATGATTGGAAAAGGCTATTCTGTCAAGAGCGCCCAAATAGAGATGGAAATGATTGCCGAGGGCTACTTCGGCACGAAGTGTATGAAGGAAATCAACCGTCACTGGCATGTCAACATGCCTATCCTCGATGCCGTCTACAATATCCTGTACGAACGTATCGCCCCACAAATTGAAATTAAACTATTAACAGATTCATTTAGATAACATCTATGAGCAACATCAAATTAGACATCACAAAAGCCGCCTGTTTCCTTGAGGCTGGCGCAGTAGAGGCTTTCGAGCCGAAAGTAAAGGCCGCTCAGAAGGCACTTGAAGAGGGCACATGTCCTGGTAACGACTTTTTAGGATGGCTTCATCTGCCCTCCAGTATCACACCTGCATTCATTGACGAACTGCAGGCTTGTGCAGACACCCTGCGCGCTAACTGCGAGGCCATTGTCGTCGCAGGTATCGGAGGTAGTTATCTTGGTGCCCGTGCTGTGATTGAGGCACTGAGCAATTCGTTTGCCTGGTTAGTAAACGATAAGAAGAACCCGACCATCCTCTTTGCAGGTAACAATATCGGAGAGGATTATCTCTTTGAACTCACTGAGTACCTGAAGAACAAGAAATTCGGTGTAATCAACATCTCCAAGAGTGGTACTACCACCGAAACCGCCCTCACCTTCCGCCTGTTGAAAAAACAGTGTGAGGCTCAGCGCGGCAAAGAAGAAGCCAAGAAGGTGATCGTGGCCATTACCGATGCCAAGAAAGGTGCTGCCCGCACCTGCGCCGACAAGGAAGGCTACGCCTCATTTATCATTCCAGACAATGTAGGTGGCCGTTTCTCTGTGCTGACACCTGTGGGTCTGCTCCCTATTGCCTGCGCCGGTTTCAACATCAAAGAACTCGTGGCTGGTGCCCAGGATATGGAGAAGGCATGTGCGCCTGATGTTCCTTTTGCAGAGAATCCTGCTGCACAATATGCAGCCGTTCGCAACGGACTCTACCAGAGTGGCAAGAAAATTGAGATTATGGTGAACTTCCAGCCCAAACTGCATTTTATGAGTGAGTGGTGGAAGCAACTCTACGGAGAATCAGAAGGTAAGGACAAGAAAGGAATCTTCCCTGCCAGCGTCGATTTCACCACCGACCTGCACTCCATGGGACAGTGGATCCAGGATGGCGAGCGCACCATCTTTGAAACGGTTATCAGCGTTGAGGAGCCTGAGAAGAAATTGCTCTTCCCCAGCGATGAGGAGAATCTCGACGGTTTGAACTTCCTCGCTGGCAAACGTGTGGATGAGGTAAACAAGATGGCAGAACTTGGTACCAAACTGGCTCACGTGGACGGTGGTGTGCCTAACATCCGCATCTCGATGCCTCGCCTCAACGAGTATTACCTCGGACAACTCATCTATTTCTTCGAGATCGGTTGTGGCATCAGTGGCAATGTACTTGGCGTAAATCCCTTCAACCAGCCCGGTGTTGAGGCTTACAAGAAGAATATGTTCGCCCTGCTCGACAAACCCGGCTATGAGACTGAAAGCAAGGCAATCAAGGAAAGACTCGCAAAGGAATCTTAGGAAATTCCTAGGCAATTCTAGGATTGCCTAGGATAGCCTAGGGGAACCTATAAAAATGTATCATCTGGCGATAAAGAAATACTTAGAAAGACACGGCTTTGAGGTATTACGCCCCAAAGCCGTGCTCTTTGATATGGACGGCGTACTCTACGACTCGATGCCCAACCATGCCATCGCCTGGCAACAATCTATGGCGCAGTTCGGCATCTTGATGACGGCTGATGATGCCTATGCCACTGAGGGTGCCCGAGGGGTAGATACTATTCGACAGATGGTGAAAAAACAGCAGGGACGCAACATCGACGAAGCCGAAGCCCAACGTATGTATGACGTTAAGAGTCACATCTTCCATTCCCTGTCGAAAGCCCCTATTATGCCAGGCGTTCTTGACCTCATGCATCAGATACAATCCGACGGCATCCAGATTGGCGTGGTGACCGGTAGCGGACAACGCCCACTGATCCAACGGATCCTCAGCGATTTCAAAGAATATGTCGATGAGAAACACATCACCACAGCCTACGATGTAAAGCATGGAAAACCCAATCCCGATCCTTATCTCGTAGGTCTGAAAAAAGCAGGAGACCTAATGCCCTACGAAGCCATTGTCGTAGAGAATGCACCTTTAGGAGTCCGTGCTGGCGTGGCGGCGAAGATTTTCACCATTGCAGTCAATACCGGTCCATTACCAGCCCAGATACTCTTAGATGCGAATGCAGACCTGCTATTCCCCACAATGAAGGAATTCAGCGATAACTGGCACAACCTTTCCCTGTTATAAGTTTATTTATTCTTAACAATATATTTCTGATAGTAGGATATAAGGAGCGTGGTCATTGGCAGGGCGATGATCATGCCGAGAATGCCCATCAACGACCCCCAGATGGAGAGCGACAACAGGATAATGGCAGAATTGAGGCCTGTCACATGACCCATGATCTTCGGCGTCAGGATCGTATCCTGAATCGCCTGTACCACGGCAAAGACAATCAATGCCAACAGCATAATCATCCAGAAATTCTGTCCCGTCTCGGCAGCCTTGACAATAGCCAGCAAGATGGTGGGCACAAAACCTAAGAGTTGGAGATAAGGTACCATGTTGAGCAGGCCGATAAACAAGCCCAAGCCTACAGCCATGGGGAAGTCGATGATAAGGAAACCGATACTAAAAAGCACACCCACACAAAAAGCCACCATAGCCTGACCACGGAAATACCTGTTCATACTGTCCTCTACATCGCGAACCAACTGGGTAGCAAAGAGACGATAACGCTCCGGCAACAGACGGGGCCAACCAGTGGTGAGCCGTTCGTAGTCTAATAATATTAATAAGGTATAAAGGACAACCATCGTCAACGTGAACAGACTGGACACGATACTGATAGACTGGGTTATGACATCCCAGAGTTTCGGTACGGTAGCCTTTACACCTTCAAGGAACCCCTCGTGACTGACAATACCCTTAATGTCTTCGGCAGTAAGGTGACTGCGCACAAAGTCCTCTATTGTATCAGGGATATTATTCAGTAGTTGCGACTGCGACAGATACGCCACCAACAGATCTTTCACCCGCATCGTCTCCTCCACGATTGGGGGAAAAATCAACATGAAGATTCCTGTGAGCACGAGTCCCACCACAAGGAAAGCACAAAGGATGCCAACGAAGCGGTACTTCATCCGACAACGGTATTGGAAAAACTTTACCAATGGGAACATCAGATAGGCAATCAGCCACGCCAGGAAAAACGGCACCAGCACAGCACTCAGACGGTTGAGTAGCATGACAATACCCGTAATCACTATCGCACAGAGGATACCCCTGATGACATTGTCAAATGTATATTTCGTACGTCCTTCCATCATATCTGGTCCTCGTCGTTAGTATTTTCACTGGGAACACTCCCATCGCCATAGGTATCCAAATCGGTATCACGACGAATACCTACTTCTCCCAGACTGCTGACAGACACCACCATCGGAATATACTCGTCGGTCTGGGGATGGCAGACACTGGCGGCAAAGAAGAGGTTGGCACCCTCCACCTTGTCAAAGACCAGTCCCTCCAGAATGCCTGTCTGGCGATAGTCGTTGTCAAGGAAGGCATCAAAGGCTGCCTTCGTAAAGACACGCTTGAAGAATACGGAACCGTCAGCACGCATGATGATGAGGTAAATACGGTTATCAACAAACTTCTGTCCCGTCTCATCCTTTACCATTTTGAGACTGTCGTCCGGCACACGGCGGATTTCCACCTGATAGTTCTTATCGAGCCACTTGACATCTGTTGTCTGTGAATACACCTGCATCTTGATAGGAGCCTGCAATTTGGGCTGCTCGGCCTTAGGAGCGATGATGTCGTCACTTTTTTTCTTCTCGCCACAACCTATCACCAACATGGCAGCAACAGCCAACCACAGTATATGAATTCTTTTCATAATCATTTTATAATGGTTTCGAGGACAAAGGTACGAAAAAAACTAATAAAAGAAAAACGAAAAGCAAAAAAATAGCATCAGACACAAAAAAAAGCCTGCTTTTCACAAGCAGACTTTCTCATTTTGTTATCTGAAACCTAAATCTTAATACCTAAACGTTTATTACTAACCAATTGAAAGGACAGGCACGCTTGCCATTTACACCCTTTTGACGCAATAACAAGAAGAAAGTTTATTCATCCTGCAAAATAATTTTTATTTTTTAAAGCAATTCGACATTTTTTTACTACCTTTGCCCGTAAATTTGCAATCAGATGAAAAATATCTGTCTTTTTTTCGCATGGGTTTGTCTGCTGTTCTGCGCCTGTAATCAGGGAGAGGAGCAGAAGACGGAGCAAACCGGCTATCAGAGCATCGACACCGTACCGATGCTGGTGATGCAGGTACAGAAATGCTCGAAACTCTACACCTCAGAGTTCAAAGTACACAAGATTGTGACTCACGACGACGTGGTGCGCCTGAAAGGGTCTGTACTACGACAGGACTACAACATCAAGATTCCACTCGGTGAACGCAAGATTGCTATCCCGATGGATGCCACCTTGAAAGCCTACATCGATTTCAGTCAGTTCTCCGATAAGAACATTGAGCGACGGGGCAACAAGATTACCATTCTCCTGCCTGATCCGAAGGTGACCATGACCAGTTCCAAGATTGACCAGAAGAACGTACGCCACTATGTGGCCTTGGCCCGTGCTCATTTCAGCGATGCCGAGATGACGGACTACGAGCAGCAGGGGCGTGCCGCTATCATCCAAAGCATCCCAGAACTGGGAATCATCGACATCGCGAAGGAGAATGCCGCCAGGGTACTCGTCCCGATGCTTGTGCAACTGGGCTATCGGGAGGAGAACATCACCATTGCCTTCCGCAAGGATTTTAACCAGAACAACATCATGAGACTCTTAGAACAATGAGAAAAAATATGATAAAAAAGCCCGACCTTGTCAAGATACTGGCACTCATTGCCTTTATCCTTGTGTTTGTATGGCTGGTGTTCTTTGAAAAAGATAACAGCGTGGAAATCGGTGTCGACAACCAAATCGATGTCACCCCCACACAGATAGAGAGCATCAAGGAGATTGGGGAATGGGAGTTTCTCAGTATTAGTAACGAAGAATTGGTCGACACCATCCGCAAGGGCATTCTCAGCGACGACCACCTGGTGCGCATCTATTACGGTACTCTGCGACTGGGCATCAACATGCATCAGGTAAAGCCCCGTTGGCTGACGGTACAGGGCGACACCATCACAGCCGTCCTGCCGAAAGTAGGACTGCTCGACAAGGATTTCATCGACGAGGCCCGTACGAAATCATTCTACGAGAGTGGAAGATGGCAGGCGAAAGACAGAGAGGCTATGTACAGAAAAGCCTACCGTCAGATGCTGAAACGATGTCTGACCCCTGCCAACCTGAAAACGGCACAGGAGAATGCAGAGGCACAATTCCGCAAGATGATGTTCTCGATGGGCTATAAAAACGTACAGATATCATTTGAAAAATAAAGCACAAGAATGGACGGACTTAATGAATTCTTCACCGAACTGAGCGGTCTGCTGTGGGGCTGGCCGATGATCATATTACTTTTAGGAACCCATATTTACCTGACCATCATCCTGCGTTTCCCGCAACTGAGGATATTCACAGCCATCCGACTCTCCATCAAACGCGACCCCGGTGCCACCGGCGACGTGTCGCAGTTCGGTTCCTTGGCCACAGCATTGGCAGCCACCATCGGCACGGGTAATATCATCGGTGTGGCAACCGCCATCGCACTGGGCGGTCCGGGTGCCGTGCTCTGGTGCTGGCTGACGGGTGTCTTCGGCATCGCCACGAAATATGCCGAGGGACTTTTGGCTATCAAATACAGGGTACAGACCAAGAGCGGCAAGATGATCGGAGGACCGATGTATGCCTTGGAGCGCGGTCTCGGTTGGAAATGGCTGGCCATCCTCTTCGCCATCTTCACAGCCTGTGCCTCCTTCGGCATCGGCAACACCGTTCAGGCCAATGCCATCGCCACACTGGCAAATGAGACCTACGAGATATCACCTTACCTGACTGGCGGCTTCGTCTGTCTGCTGACGGGTGCCGTCGTCATAGGCGGTGTGAAGAGCATCGCCCGTGTCTGTGGTATGCTCGTACCTTTTATGGCACTCTTCTATGTCATCGGCTGCCTCTACATTTTAGTGATGAATATCCATTACGTGTGGCCTGCCGTCAAACTGATTGTGGAGTCTGCCTTCAATCCCCAGGCTGCCGGCGGCGGTTTCGTAGGAACCACTGTGATGATGGCGGCCCGCTATGGTATCGCACGCGGACTCTTCTCCAACGAGTCGGGTCTCGGCTCGGCACCTATCGTGGCAGCAGCCGCACAGACACGCAACCCCGTACGTCAGGCACTGGTCTCGTCAAGCGGCACCTTCTGGGACACAGTGGTCATCTGTGCACTGACTGGATTGGTCATCGTGAGTAGCATCATCGCCTATCCCGAGATTGGTTTCGACAACGGTGCCACCCTCACCAAGGCCGCCTTCGCAAAAATCCCCGTTGTAGGCTCCCCGTTGCTTACCTTCGGTTTGTTTACCTTCGCCTTTTCCACCATCCTCGGCTGGTGCTACTATGGCGAGAAAGCCGTAGAATACCTGAAAGGAAAGCGGTGGGTCATCGTCTACCGCGTCATCTATATCGCTGCCGTCTTCATCGGCAGTGTGATGAACCTTTCCATCGTCTGGAATCTCGCCGACTGTATGAATGCGCTGATGGCCATTCCTAACCTGCTCTCGCTGCTCTTCCTGAGCGGCATCATCGTCCACGAAACGAGGAAATACCTGTGGCGCAACCGTCTGGATGCTGTCGATAACACCTAAAAAATCAAAAAATATCGGCATAATATTTGGATTATTCCTGAATTTGTCCTATCTTTGCAGAGGAATAGAAATAACCTATCAATCATGAATATAAGACATCTTATCCTTCTGGCAGTCATCGCTTTTTTTGGCACTGGCAGTGTCAAGGCTGATGTACCATACAAGAATGATCCCAAATATATCGAACTGCACGACGCGATGCTCCACGCCTTCAATGCTGCCGACAGCATCAGTTTCTATCCCGCCGTCAAGAGACTAGAAGCCTATCTTCTGGAACAGAACGACCTGCACGCCTATTACACCCAGCGCTGCAACGAGATCGTCTTCCTGATGAACCAACAGAAAATCTTCGAAGCCTACTCACTCGGACGAAAACTCTCCACTGAACTGCGCGATAAGAGTATCGACAAAGAGATGTATATGGCCTACAACATCCTGGGGCACATCAACCGCTACTGCGGCAACAAGGCCGCCGCAAGGCGTATCTTCCGCAAGGTCATCGATATGATGGAGGAGGCAGGCTATTACGAGAATATGCCTCCCATCTACATGAATCTCGTGAACGTGGAGATTGAAGATAACCCAGAAGAAGCCATGCGTCTGCTCGACCAGGCTCTGGAGATTGCAAAGAAATACGCGCCCGAACGTATGTTCGACATCGAAACCAGGAAATACCTCACTTATTTCACCAACGGCGACATCAAGAAATTCCAGGAAGGCTACCAAGCCTACCGCAAAGGTGTGGCCGAAGGCAAGTCGTCCGTACACGGCCGCAGCATGGAGGTCTATTATCTGGCCAGCCTCGGCAAGACCGACGAAGCCATCGCCCTTGCCAAGGAAGAACTGGGCGACGAGGGAGGCGATGCCATCGCGGAAATATTGAAGAGAGCCGGTCGCTGGGAGGAAGCCTACAAGGCACTCAAAGAAGCCACAACCGCCAGTGACTCAGTCAACAACGTGGTACTGATTAACAGTATGCGGAGCATTAGCGACCAGTTGCGACTGGAAGAGATGGAGAAGCAGACGGCCCGCAACCAACTCATCGGCATGAGCATTGGTCTGCTGCTCTTAGGAATGCTCGTGGCCGCACTCTCTTATATCATACTCAACCGCCGCAAGCACCTGAAAGAACTGAAGATTGCCTACGACCACGCTTTGGAGTCGGATCGCATGAAGACAGCCTTCATCCAGAATGTGAGCCACGAGGTACGCACGCCACTGAACATCATCAGCGGTTTCTCGCAGATCATCGCCATGCCCGAACTCACCAACAATAGCGAAGAACGCCAGCACATGGCACAGATGATGCAGAAGAATTGCCACCAGATTACCTCACTCATAGATGAAATGCTGGAACTCTCGTTCAGCGAATCGACGGAGGATGCCGTGAAGGAGGACACCGTGGAAGTCAACGATATGCTGCGCGACCTATTGCAGGAGAACCAGCCTCTCGTCAGTGCAGGCACGAATCTGGATTTCCAGACAACCATCAACGACGATTTCTCGCTGACCACCAACCAGATAATGCTCAGGCGGGCTATCGGTACATTAATCGACAATGCCATCAAGAACACCAAGGAAGGCACCATCACCCTGAAAACTTCCATCCTCGGTAATCAACTGCTCATCGCAGTAGAAGACACAGGTTCCGGCATCCCCGACGATGAGGCAGAGCATATCTTCGAGCGCTTCGTCAAACTCGATGCCTTCAAGGAAGGTCTCGGTCTCGGACTGCCCCTCTGCCGCACACTCATCAACAGACTGGGCGGAAACGTGTTGCTCGACAGGACTTTCAAGGGTCCAGGTTCCCGCTTTGTCATCACCCTCCCGATAAACGATGACCATCAAGACGATTAATTAAATAACAACCATAATAAAAATGAGAAGAAACATTTTCACTATCCTGCTCGGCTGCCTGACAGCCGCCAGTTGCAACGCTGCCCAGAAGGTAGATGAGTTTACCACCAAGAGCGGCAAGAAAGTAACTATCACGTGCATCAAGCACGCCAGTCTCGAAATCAATTATGACGGTACGGAGATCCAGATCGACCCCGTGGGTGCCGGTGTCACACCAGTCACAGACTACAACCAGTTCCCAAAGGCCAACATCATCCTCATCACCCATGAGCACAAGGATCACTTCGAGCGCGAGGCCATCACCTGCGTCCGCACACCGGCCACCACGGTCTACTCGAACACAGCCGTCTACAATATGTTCCGCAACAGTCTCCCGTTGAAAAACGGCGACAGCATTACCTACCGTCAGGACATCACCATCAAGGCCGTGCCTGCCTACAACTACACCGAGGGTCGCACACAGTTCCATCCGAAGGGACGCGACAACGGCTATATCCTCAGCCTCGACGGACTGCGCATCTACATTGCCGGAGACACGGAGGACATCCCCGAGATGGCCGATTTGAAGGACATAGACATTGCTTTTTTGCCCTGCAACCAACCTTACACGATGACCGTCGACCAACTGGTAAAGGCAGCCCGTACCATCATGCCGAAGGTACTCTTCCCCTACCATTTTAGTCAGACACCCATCTCACAAGTGGTTATGAAACTCGCTGGTAGCGGCATCGACGTCCGCATCCGCGATTACCAGTGATTAAAGCGATTCGACAAACAAAACCTACGTCTTGTGGTTATAGTGTCTGATGAGCAAGCCGATGCCGATGAAGGCCAGCACGAACTCGAAAACTACAATACAACTGTATATCATAATAATTCTTTTTAATAATTTCGTTAAAAAGGGGAAACGTTATCTCACGACAGGTCGCCCCGTTGAACTTATATAATAATACACGTATGCGCACAAATCTTTGCATGGCAAAGCGGCAAAGCCGAATGGCGCTGAACCAAAAAAGTAATGCTTGCGCCTCACGTCCTTACATCGAGGGTCGTTTGGCATTTTACCGAAAAAGGCTGGTCTTCAGACTTTCCTCCACTCCCAAGCGCCTTCTCAAGAATTCTCAATGGCGTTTATGCTTAGGAGCCATAATGGAGTTCACTGCTGCGGGACAGTCGGGGATTCACACCCCAGTTCCCAATTAATCGCGGCTAAGCGAACCTTTACGGGTGACTCTTTGCAGAATCACGATGCAAAGGTACAACTTTTTTTGAAAAGTCAATGCGTTTTTCCTGTATTTTTATGAAATCGTTAGAAATATTTGGTTATCCTCGCATTCTGGAAGTTGTTCATCTCGTTCATCATGCGGGCGGCGGAATCGATAATGGGGAAAGCACAAAGGGCACCTGTACCTTCACCTAATCGCAATCCTAAATGCAATAAGGGGCGCGCACCAAGAATGTCTAGCATCATCTTATGACCACTCTCATCGCCACAATGTGTAAAGATCATATAGTCCTTTGAGGCAGGATAAAGTCGGGTGGCAGCCAAAGCACAAGCCGTCATGATAAAGCCATCTATTAATATAATAAGGTGTCGCTCGGCAGCACGGAGCATGGCTCCGATGGCTGCTATCATCTCGAAGCCGCCAAAATAAGCCAGAGGGCGAACACAAGAGTCCTCTGTGTTCGTGAACCGCTCGACAGCCTTTGAAAGGACCTCGTATTTGTGGCGAACGCCCTCACAATTAAGACCTGCGCCTGCACCTATACAATCTTTCAAAGGGATGTTGCCAAAAAGACTCATCCAGATACTTGATGGTGAGGTATTAGCAATACCCATCTCGCCTATGCAAAGGATGCGACAACCCTCATCGGCACAGTCATCAACCAGGTCGCAGCCTACTTCGATAGCCTTGTCGAACTCCTTGTCGCTCATGGCTGGCTCATAGAGAAAATTCTTTGTCCCTCGTGCTATCTTGCGGTTGATGATGCCTTCTACGGCAGACAGATCATAGTCTACACCGACATCCACGATACGTAGTTTGAAGCCGTGCTGGCGACAGAACATGTTGACACCTCCTCCACCACGGGTGAAATTGATCATCTGTTGCCAGGTAACCTCACGAGGTGATACGCTGACACCCTCACGTTCAATACCATGATCGCCCCCCAAAAGCAGATGACAGGGATGGGCAAGACTTGGCCCTAATGTCTGTTGAATCAAACACACCTGCATAGCCAGTTCCTCCAAACGTCCCAACGAGCCCTTGGGTTTATTCAGATTGTCGATCTTGGCTTGAATCTCCGCCTGCAACGACTTGTTTGTGGGTTGTATATCGAACGCCTTCATCAACTTTTCACTATTCACTTTTCACTTCCACTGGTATTCCACTTACCATCAGAATCACCTCATCTGCCTTGGAGGCTATATATTGGTTCATCCATCCTTGCAGGTCGGTAAATTGACGCTGGATGGCATTATCACTGATGCCACCACTGCCAATCTCGTTAGTGACAAAGATATAGGTGGCATCCTTCGACGTGAAGGCATCAAACTCTGCCTTGGCCAATTCCAGCGACTTATCGACATTGGAGTCGTTAGTGAAGAAGAAATTGGTGAGCCAAAGAGTCACACAATCGATGACCACCACTCTACCCGTCATATCGTGACGGCTCAGGTTAATTTCCTCTTCGATATTTGTCCATTGCGGCCCACGACGCTCCTGATGTCTGCGAATTCGCTCTCGGAACTCCTCGTCCCAGACATGTGCCGTAGCCATATAGACAGGAGTGTCCGATAGACTTAATGCCAGTTCCTCCGCCTGACGACTCTTGCCTGAACGCTGACCACCGGTGATTAGAATAATACGTTTCATAGTGGGTTCATATAGTTAATGGCACTGACTACCAGATAGACCGTCAACTCCACCAGCAGGCACACCGCTCCACAGCAGTCGCCCGTATAGCCGTGAATCTTTCGCCAAATCAGCAGATAAAGCATATAGAACGTAATGGCAGGAATGAAGATCATCACCTGCCAGTCGAGCCCCATCATCCAGATGAAAAAGATCATCGCAGGCAGTCCCTGAATGGCCAGACCGACACCAGCCCAGGCATTGAACTTCCGATAGACGGTCTTGGCCTTTGCTTCCTCCTCGTTTCTGGCATACGGCATCATCAGTATCAGTTGCGAGGTCACCATCTTCGAGAACGTATCGGCTGCCAGCACCATAAAAGCGGCACAGTAGGCCGGAATCGAAATGAGCGTAGCCGCCAGAAGCAGTTCGTAGAAGATAAGTCCCAGCACCCCATACGTGCCAATACAGGAGTCCTTCATGATGTCGAGGATGCGCTGACGTTTATTGCCTCCACCACCGAATCCGTCGAAGAAGTCGGCCAGTCCGTCCTCATGCAGTGCACCAGTAATCAGCAGACGGACGGCGATGGCGAGGAGCACCGTCACACTATAAGGCAGTACCAGACTACCAAAATAGATGATGAGTCCCATTGCTCCACCTGTGAGCCAGCCTGTCAGTGGCCAGTGCTCCACGACTGTCTGATAGCACGCCTTAGGCGGCTCGTGCAGTCGCCAGAAAGGCAGTCGTGTAAAAAAGATGAACGCTGCCCAAATGCGGTCGTACCAATGTGTCTGGTCGATATTTGTCTGCATATTATTCGAAATAATTTGTATAAAAGCCTTCAAAGAATCATCTTAATCTCGCTGAGTGTTTCGACTGCAAAAGTAAGATTTTGAGGAAATTCTTGGGAAGGGACCTGCCAGCGATTGAATAGCATCGCATCGAGCCCGGCATTGAGAGCACCGATGATATCACTCTGCAAATTGTCACCAATCATCAGCGTGTCTTTTTTGTTGGCGCCTGACACTTTGAGGGCATAGTCGAAGTAGAGGGACGATGGTTTGTTGACACCAGCGTCCTCACTCAGGATGATAGTGTCGAAATAGTCTCTAAGGCCACAGGCAGCCAACTTCTTATACTGCACCTCGTGGAAACCGTTACTGCACATGTGCATACGGTAGCCTTTCTGTTTCAGATAGTCCATCAGTTCGTGGGCACCATCGATGACACCAGGTTTCGAGGCACAGAAGTCGAGAAACTTGCCGCTCATTTCCAGACACAATTCTTTTGTAACCTCAATACCTTTGCCCACACTTAAAGGCCGACGGAAGCGCTCTACAATCAGATAATCACGGGTTATCTCTCCTTTTGCATACCTTGTCCAGAGGTCGATGTTCGCAGTCCAGTAGGCATCATAGAACACTTGCGGATTGTCGAAGTACCGATCCAGACGAAAGCACTCAAATGTCTCGCTCAGAGCAATGACTGCATTACCGTGCGTATCGTAAAGCGTATCATCAAAGTCAATAAAAAGATCTTTATATTCCATAAACCTCTCAAAACTACAAGTGTTTCTTCGGATAGAGAGCGTCCCACCAGGTGGGGTCATCTTTGAGCCACTTGGCAAACCACGCCATCTGCGTGGCAAGCCATTTCTCTTTCTTGCCGTATTCGAGGATATGGTGGTTCTCACCTGCCACCTCGACAAGGGCAACCTCGCGGCCTAAGAGTTTCAAGGCAGTGAACATCTGGAGACTCTCGATGAGGGGCACGTTGGTGTCGGCATTACCATGAAGCAACAGCAACGGCGTATGGATCTTGTCGGCATTGAACAGTGGCGACTGATCGACGTAGAGTTGGCGATGCGACCAAGGATAACTGTTGGCCATCGAGACCTCACTGTAATTATAGCCCCAGTAGCCTTCGCCCCAGTAACTAGTATGGTTGGTGATGCCGGCATGGCTCACGGCAGCGGCAAAGATATCCGTCTGTGTCTGGAGATACTGTGTCATAAAACCACCGTACGAGGCTCCCATGCAACCAATCTTCTTAGGGTTGATGAAAGGATGCTCCCTGCAAATCTGTTTCGTACCCTCGATGATATCCTCAGCAGGACCACGCCCTGCCGTGTTCACATGGCGCGAAGCCCACTCCTGGCCAAAGCCCGTAGCGCCGCTAGGTTCAAGGATATAAGCCACATAACCAAGGGAGTTCCAGTACTGCGGAGCATAGGGTGACTCAAAATAACGGCTCACGGGCGAGCAACCACCATAATAATACACAATCATCGGATATTGTTTCGAGGCATCGAAGTCCTTCGGCAGATAAAGACGACCATAGACGGTGTCGCCCTTGCTATTCTTGAAGTTCCAATCCTCGCAAGTGCCTACCTCTGCATCGCCAAGGGCTGTTGCACCATCAAAGAAGGTTGTAGTCTTTGATTTCTTGGCTGCTGCAGAGAGGTCGAGAACATACGCCGAGGCGGGCTCCATCGTCTTATAGGAGAGGTAGGCGATGGCGGGGGCATGAGCCGCCGCATCGAAGCGGTAGACATAGTCGCCCTCGGCAGGGAGTTTCGTAATCTTACCCGTCTTGGGATTGAGTGAGAAGAGATTCACGTAGTCGCGGTCTTCGGCAGAGAAATAAATCTGTCCGTCAGCCCACGACCAGTCAGGTCCTCCATCAATGGAGGGATCGAAATCCTTTGTCATCGGCGTGACTTTCTTCGAGGCGATGTCGTAGAGGAACAGTTCGTTCTCCGTCATGCTCGGCGTGACATCGGCAGGCAGTTGGCATCCGATGCGATCGAAGGCTTCAGGTGTGCCAGTAAAGAGAATCTGCGTACCATCTGGCGAGAATCCGCAACTACCCAGGAATCCGATACAGGTAAACAAAGTGTCTATCTTCAAGGTCTGCGCATCTATGACAAACACATCCTCCACCTCTGTCGGACGCTTGGTCAGACGGGAATAGGAAGAGATGACGAGCAATTTACGACCATCCTGCGAGATGTCGGCAAGACGTTCGCCTTTCGAGCCGAAGGTGATGCGCTGGGTGATGCCAGTGGCTATGTCGTACTTGGCCAGGTACCGTCTGTCGCGCCAACCGGGTTGACGGTCATCCATCTCCAGAACCTCAAAGACATCCTTGTCCTCCTTCGGTCCTTTTTCCTCTATTGAGAAAATCAGGTAGTCCTCAGTTGGAGCCACGGTATAACTGCCCTCTGGAATGTCGCAGGCAAAACGGGTACGGGCACCGTTGCGAGGCTCCACCTTATATAATACGCGTTTGTTGCCTTCTTTCTCTTCCTCCAGCCACGCAATGCTCTTGGGCATCCAACGAGGATTGTGTGACGGACGGGAGACGAGGCGCTGGGTCTTGGTCTCGCGGAGTTCGTAGTCCCAACGGCTGTTGCCGCCCCGATCCGTCGTCTGATAAGAAAGCACCACCAACTGTCCGTCGGCAGAGAGGGAGACACCTCTCACACGCTTGCCGTCGGTGAGGTCGTGAACCATATAGGGATGTCTGGCTTCAAGTGTATAGGCAACCGTCTGTGGTGCATCAATGGTGACCTTGATGGAGTCGGTGTCTTTCGGCTCAGCAAGATACTTGATGGTGAAGGTGTGGTGCTCAGGGGCGAGTTTCAGGTCGGGAGAACCTTCTGCTCCATCAATGAAGAGTTTGTAGTTCTTCGGTCCCTTCACCTCAATCTTTCCTTTCAGGTAGTCACTATTATTGACATAGAAGGAGAGCAAACCCACACTACGGTTTTCCTCTAACGAGGGCAACACCTGACCATCGAACATCCTCGATGCAGGTGATGACAGGCTCATGGCATTCATCAGCGTCTTGTCATCGTATTTCTTGCCCTGCACATCGACGGTGTCGAAGGCGACGGGCGCCGCCACAGCGTATGGGCCAGAGAGGTTAAACTGCGTGATGTCCGTCTTCACTTGCGATGATACAGTCATTGCCGTCATCAACATTCCAAAAATAAATATCCTTTTCATATATCATATAATATGTACTTGCTAAAGCACAAAATTACATAATTATTCCGAACTACCCATTAAGATATCACGATTTATTCTTCCCCTTTAATTTATTTAACATATAACAAATCGTACATTGTATGTATTTTTGTTGCAATGAACGATTTTTGTTATCAAATGAAACATTATTTATTGTCTGTATCAGGTTTTTACTGTACTTTTGCAGCAGAAAGTTCAAACAATAAATGAGTAACAATATGAAAAAGTTAATGACAACAATCGCGGCTGCGGTGCTGATGGCGACATCAGTACAGGCTCAGGTGCAGCCGAATGTGCTGGGAGAGAACCATGCAATGGTACGAGTAGAGCAAGGAAAGAAATACCTGTTGCTACCCGTGCAGGAGAAAGAAGAGAACGCACACATTGCCGTGCTCAATGGAAAGAACGAAATGGTGAAGCGGCTGAACGTAAGACTGGCCGTAGATAAAGTAGATTATTTTGTCCCCCTGGAACTTAATCAGGCCATGTTGCTCGACATCACTTTTCAGGGTGATCGTCGTACAACAGGTGCCGTGAAAGACTTTGTATGCTGGAAGGAGATAAAACACAGTGACACGTTCGACACGACAAACCGTGAGAAATTCCGTCCGGCCTATCATCATACACCAGTGTACGGCTGGATGAACGATCCTAATGGTATGTTCTACAAGGATGGCGTGTGGCATCTTTATTATCAGTTTAATCCCTATGGCTCACAATGGGAGAATATGACCTGGGGACACTCCACGTCAAAAGACCTTATTCACTGGGAGGCCCAGCCCTTGGCAATCGGGTCCGACTGGTTAGGCACTATTTTCTCAGGGTCATGTGTGACTAATGGCAATGATGTCGTGGCTTTCTATACCTCAGCCGGACACCATCAGACGCAGTCGATGGCAGTATCCAAGGATGGCGGACTGACATTTGAAAAGTTCAGTGGCAATCCAATCCTGACGAGCGACGCACCGGATTTCCGTGATCCGAAGGCATTCTGGAATGAGGAAGCAAAGGTATGGAACCTCATTCTGGCCGCTGGTCAAGAAATGCGCATCTACTCATCGAAGGACTTGAAAGCATGGAAATACGAATCATCATTTGGTAAGGAATATGGCAATCATGGCGGCGTATGGGAGTGCCCTGATCTGTTCAAGATTGACAACAAGTGGGTGCTGTTATGCAATATCAACCCTGGTGGACCATTTGGGGGCTCGGCCACACAGTATTTTTTGGGCGACTTCGACGGTAAGAAATTCACCTGCGAGTCGATGCCAAAGGTGACGAAGTGGATGGACTATGGTAAAGATCATTATGCGACAGTGTCGTTCTATAACGCTCCAGCCAACCGTCGTGTGGTGCTGGCCTGGATGTCAAACTGGCAGTATGCCAACCAAGTGCCAACCAAACAGTTCCGTAGTGCCAACTCCATCCCTCGTGATCTCGGCATTTTCAAGTATAATGAGGAGACTTATGTGAGCGTGAAACCCTCTGAAGAAATGCTAGCCGTGCGTGGTCAAAAAATAAAGAAGCCAACAGAGACCTGCGAGATTGTAATAGATGTAAAAGGGTCAGCCACCATTGAGTTGTCGAATGCAAAGGGTGAGCAAGTCATGATGAACTATGATGCCCAGAAGCAGACCTTCTCTATGGATCGCACGAAGAGCGGCGATGTGAGTTTCAGCGAAGCCTTCCCCTGCGTAACGACGGCTCCCACCTACGGCAGTATCCGCCAATTGCGTCTTTTCATCGACCGTTGTAGTATCGAGGCTTTTGACAGCGACGGTAAGATGGTCATGACCAACCTCGTGTTCCCCAATGAGCCTTATAATATTATTAAGGTAAAGGGAGGCAAAGCAACCATATTCGAAATCAACAAATAAAAATATCATCATGAGTAAAGTCAACAAACTCGCCCTCATCCCGGTAATGCTCTGCTTCTTCTGCATGGGTTTCGTGGATTTGGTGGGCATCGCTTCCAACTACGTGAAAGAAGACCTGGCACTGAACGACTCGACAGCCAACATCTTCCCTTCACTCGTGTTCTTCTGGTTCCTCATTTTCAGTGTCCCTACTGGAATGTTGATGAACAAAATCGGACGCAAGAAGACTGTACTGCTCTCACTCGGCGTGACGGTACTGTCGCTGCTGATTCCTCTTTTTGGCAATAACTTCGCCATCATGCTGATTTCATTCTCATTGCTGGGTATCGGTAACGCACTGATGCAGACCTCACTGAATCCATTGGTATCGACAGTGATGGGTGGGGGCAATCTGGCATCGACACTTACCTTCGGACAGTTTATCAAGGCAATTGCCTCATTCCTGGCGCCTTATCTGGCCATGTGGGGTGCTACACAGATGATACCTTCGTTCGGTTACGACTGGCGTATCCTCTTTGGCATCTACTTCGTCATCGGCATCCTGGCTACTGCTTTGTTAGGCGTAACACCTATTGATGAGCCAAAGATAGAAGGCAAAGTATCGACCTTCGCAGAGTGCTTTAAGTTATTGGGTACACCTATTGTCCTACTGTCATTCTTCGGTATCATGTGTCACGTAGGTATTGACGTAGGTACCAATACCACCGCTCCGAAGATTCTGATGGAGCGTTTAGGTATGACATTGAATGATGCCGCCTTCGCCACAAGCCTCTATTTTATCTTCCGTACCATCGGTTGTCTGACGGGTTCGTTCTTCCTCCGGTTACTGCCTACCCGTACCTTCTTTATCATCAGCGTTGTCATGATGGCCTTATCCATGTGTGGACTCTTCATCGGAACGGAGAAATGGATACTCTATACAGCCATCGCATTGGTAGGTTATGGCAATTCGAACATCTTCTCCATTTGCTTTGCACAAGCACTCACCTCAATGCCCGAGAAACAGAACGAAGTCAGCGGTCTGATGATTATGGGACTTTTCGGTGGAACGGTATTCCCATTGTTGATGGGCTTTGCCAGTGATGCCATGGGGCAGGCTGGTGCCGTACTGATCATGGCCCTCGGCGTTATTTACTTATTCACTTATATCAAACAACTTAAAACCGTAAAAGCATGAAACGTTATATCGTAGGCCTCGGAGAGGCATTATGGGATGTACTTCCCGAAGGAAAGAAACTGGGTGGCGCACCTGCCAACTTCGCTTATCACGCAGGTCAATTCGGCCTTGATACCATCGCCATCAGTGCATTAGGTGAGGATGCCCTCGCAGAAGAGACAATTGAGGCTCTAAAGGAGCATGGATTGAACTACCTGATGCCACGCGTTCCTTATCCCACCGGCACCGTACAAGTAACACTCGCTGAAGGCGGTATCCCAACGTATGAGATTAAGGAAGGTGTGGCATGGGATAACATCCCCTATACTGATGAAATGGCAGAAATCGCCAAGAACGCCCGTGCCGTCTGTTTCGGGTCATTGGCTCAGCGAAACAAGGTCTCACGTGAGAATATCCGTAAGTTCCTGGCTGACACCCCTGCCGACTGCCTGAAGATCTGCGACATCAACCTGCGTCAGCAATTCTATTCAAAAGAGGTGCTCGAAGACTCATTCCAACTGTGCAATATCCTGAAAATCAACGATGAGGAACTGGTAGTTGTGAATCGGATGTTTGGCTATGATGGGTTGGACATGCGCCAGACCTGTGAGAAGATGGTACAGGACTATGGGCTAAAGATGCTTGTGCTGACCTGTGGTACTAATGGATCTTATGTGTTTACCGATGATGGCTTGACCTCATTCCAAGACACGCCAAAGGTTGAAGTAGCCGATACCGTTGGCGCCGGCGACTCATTCACGGGTTCCTTCTGTGCTTGCATCCTCAATGGCAAACCCGTTCAGGAGGCTCACAAGACCGCCGTCCAGATAAGTGCCTTCGTCTGTACCCAGAATGGTGCAATGCCTACCATTCCAAAAGAATTCATCTGATACGACGTCATTCAGTCATAAAAAAAGGCGCGACTCATCACGAGCCGCGCCTTTTTTTTACCAAACTAACAATTAACTTAACCAATTACACATGTATGAATCTAAATCTGGTACAAAGATACAACAAATCACTATTGACAGCGATAAGATATGTTTCAAAGACAAACAAAAATCGTTCATCGCAACAATAATGTAAGCAATGAACGATTTTTATTACCAAATACGATTAAGAGTTCGTATCTGCGCCTCATAGGTGGCTCCAATGATCGTCAGACTATTATATAGAGACTGCGGGAATACAAGGTTGGTCATTGACATTGTTCCATCCTTTGTGAGTATCTCAACAGACGACTGATCCACAAACATATCTATCGTAACCGTTTCGCCCTCTATATTCAGAGGTGCTTGCATCGAAGGAATGGAGAAACTGCCGTTAAAACTGGTCTTGCCAGTAGCAGCAGTACGATGAGCAGTCAGTGTACGGGCATTGGCATTGATGTCAATCACGTATTTCTCATCCTGGCTGTTGCTGAGCGTGATGGTCGAGTTCTTGTCTAACTGGAGAGTCAAGCGCAACTGATAGGCATCTTTCGCATCAATCGTTGTGCCTACATTCTGCCATGTTCCAGCAATCTTGTCGATTTCGTTCACCACTGGGCAGCAGAGCAAAGGTTTACCATTAAACGCTGTGAGTTTCAGTTCACGGGGCAGCGTCATGGCAGAACGCCAGGGTGAACAGGGTACATCGCCGGCATAACTCCAGTTGTTCATCCAACCAATCATGATTTTACGGTCAGCAGTATTTGACCACGTGACACCTGCATAGTTGTCCATACCATAGTCGAGCCAAAGGGGATAGTCGAGGGCATCGGCTTTGAACTCCTTACCGTCAAAGTCACCGACGAAGTACATCATACCAGAGCCAAGGATAGGACCACCGGGATTGACACTGACCAGCAGCACCCATTTGTCGCCGAACTGCAACAGATCAGGACATTCCCATTGTAGATTTGGACGGCCAGGCAGTTCTACGATAAAGGTGCTAAGTTTACTCCATGTCTTCATATCGGTAGAGCCGAAGAATTCAATTCCTTTGCTCCAGCCTTTTGCCAGCGACATAATCCACTGTTTGGAGTCAGCATGCCAGAATACCTTGGGGTCACGCTGCCTATCGTCGTTGTTTTTAATAACGGGGTTAGCCACATAGCGTGTAAAGGTCTTACCCCCATCGGTAGAATAAGCCATACTCTGCTGCTGTCCAGCATCACTTGCCGAGGTGTAGAATGCCACCATGGCACCTGCTCCGAATCCTGCAGTGTTGTCCTTATCGATGACGGCAGAACCCGAGAAGATGTCACCAAGTTCATCGCGTGTCAGGGCTACGGTCTGCTCCTTCCAATGGAATAGGTCAGTGGAGGTGGCATGTCCCCACGACATGTTGCCCCAAACGTTACCTTGCGGGTTGTACTGATAGAACAGGTGATACGTTCCATCGACATACACCATCCCATTGGGGTCGTTCATCCAGTTCTTGGCAGGAGTGAAATGAATCTGCGGACGGTACAACTCTTTATAACTGTCAGCAGTAGGTGTCGGTGGTGTTTCTGGTTCTTGGGGTGTTGGCGTGGGTGGCGTAGGAGGCGTCGGTGTTTGCTTCGGGTCGTCACCCGAACAACCAATAATGGTAACCGCCATTACAGCGGTTACCATCATCATGGAAATTCTATTTAACAATCGCATAATCTGTGTAATCTAAAACTATGACTTATCTCGTCTTCAGATATTCCAGAGAGTTCTTGGCAAGTGTGAGCACATTATCCTGATAGATGTTGTTCTTCGGGTGTGCACTCTTGTCCGGGGATCCGTCACGGTTCTTCATCGAGAACTCACAACCACCATTACCGATACAGAGTAGTGTACCCTGGAACTCGGTGTTACCTTGTTGAGCCTCCCAGACATTCATCTGGCTGACCCACCAAATCTGGCTGTCCCATGTGCCGAGCGGATAGACACCGTAGGTCTGTGTACACTGGGTGTAGCAAGCCTCTTCCTGATTGCCGATACCGGTCCAGAGACTGGGCAGATTGAAGTACAGACAGTTGTGATCCTCCGTCCAACCCGGGCCCTTGAAGGCAATAAGTTTCGTGTCGGGAGTGGTCTCCACCTCCAGTCCTTTGTAGATAGGATGTGTCGAGTGATCCTTCTTGAACTTGTGGTCGGGGTTCAACTCTACAGCCATTCTCCATACATCGTCATTGATACCACCTTCACCGAAGCCGAAGGCGTGGTCATTGTTCTTCATATCATCGAGGTTGATACGACCCAAATGACCGGCATAGACTGTAGCATGGCTCCAGAGCAGCATGCTTCCGCCCTCCTTATACCACTCCTTGATAAATGGTGTGGCAGCCTCCACGTCGGCAGGGATGTTCCATACATCGCTCTCACCCACTCCCTCAAGGTCACGGAGCCAGAACAATACACGGAATGGCTCGATGACATCGACAGATACAATATCTGTAAAGGGAACGAACTGTGCTGTAGGATAAGTCTCGTGGAGCCAGAGCCATGCAGAGGCCTCATCGTCGTCGCCCTTCTCAACCAGTTCCTCAGGTGTTGCATATACACTCAGGAAACCGATGGCTGTCTTACCGATACGGAGTGACGAGGTGGTTGAAAGAGAGGTTCCCTTTTCGTTCTGGGCAACCAACTTTACTTCCCAGGTGTCGCCAGTCTTGACATCACTGATGGTATAACTTGTCTGAGAACCTGGGAGTGTCTCATTGATGGTCCTCACACCGTTGGTGGCAGTGAAGAGAATGCTTGAAGCATCGGCAGCCTTGTTCCATACTACCAGTGCATCGTAGCCGCCATCCTTGTCAACCTGACTCATCTGTACGCCACTAATAGTGGTTGCACCTTCACGGGTATAAGACTTGATGACACCTGTAGAGACATTCGTACCATCGGTGAGTTTGAACACATACTCAAACGGCACGTTAGTAGGCACGTTCTTATGGGTAAAACTATTGCCGCTGACAGTCTCGCTTGACGAGATCGTTCCGTTGCGATAGATAGTCACTCGCATCTGAGCAGTCTGAGCCGGCCATGTCCAAATGTAGTCATCGCCAGAGAGTTGACCTGTGATCTGTGTCACATCAGGAGCATTGAGTTTCATTGCCTCGCGGTCGATGTCCTTGTCCTGACAAGCGGTCAGGACTAAGGCAAACATCGCCATTATAATGAATGATATCTTTTTCATAATTCTATTCAATTTTCTTCTTAACTTCTTAACTACTTAACTTCTCAACTACTTAATTGTATCCCTTGTTCTGGGTGTAAAGACCAGGCACGTAGTAGAGTTGGATATAAGGCAGAGGGAAGTACTCGTTCTTGCCCGGAGTATAGTGGGCATCCTTGTAGTACTGTGCGTATGTCTGACCTTCGTAAACCACATCTTTCTCTTTCTCGAAGAAAGTGTTCAAAGTCTGAGAGGCGATACCCCAGCGACGCAGGTCGAAATAGCGGCCACCTTCCATGGCCATCTCCAAACGACGCTCCCACTGCAGGCACTTACGAGCCGTTTCCTTATCCTGGAAATAATTAGCAGGATAGAGTGCAATCTCGCACTGATCCTTGGCATATCCGATGTGCTTGTCGACAGAGTTCTTGGCACGGTTGCGGATATCGTTGATAATGGTGCGGGCACCTTCCAAGTCGCCAGTCTCAATCATAGCCTCAGCACGCATCAGCATCACATCGGTATAACGGAGCACATAGTCGTTCATAGCGAATGCCTGCCAAGGATTGTCGAATGTCTCACCCTTGGAACGCTGTGGCACTTCCTTCAGTGAAGTATAGTAGCCATAGGTATTAGGTGTACGAGAGTTGTCGGTAGTCATTGTGTATTGAGCCTCGTATTTGTAAGGGAATGTAGGCATACCTACTGTATGGAACAAACGGGGATCCCACTTCTGTGCTGTTGGCACACCGTTGGTAGGATAGGCAATCTCCTTGTTATAGTCATCGAACATGGGCAGACCGTCCTTGGTCTTGAAGGCGTTGACAAGGTTCTGTGTGGGCTTGTGGAAGTCCCAGCCGCACGACCACATCTGCCAGCAGCCATTCAGCATATTACTCCAGTTGGCACGACCATACAGGGTGTTGTCGTCCTGATAGTCAGAGTGCTGTACAGCGAAGACGCTCTCCTTTGAGTTCTTGTACTCAGGCAGGAAGATATCACCAAAGTCCTCCAGATATCCATACTGAGAGTTCTGTACCTCCTGGGTGTACTTCAGTACTTCTTGCATATACTGACTGTTAATGTGGCTTACACCTGTAGTTGCCTCGTAGCCATCACCCCAAGCCATTGTCAGGTAGCACTTGGCCAGATAGGCAGCAGCGGCAATCTTGTTGGCACGTCCGCCTTGAGCCTGATTTGTAGGCAGCACATCATAGGCAGCCTTGAAGTCGGCCACAATCTTCTGCATCAGTTCATCGTGTGTAAACTCGTCGTTACGGGTCTGCTCCTCAGAGTGTACCTTATAAACCTCCTCATCAATCCAGGGCACCTGATTCCAGAGTTGCACCAACTTGAAATAGAAATGAGCACGAAGGAAACGAACCTCACCTTCACGGATAGCCTTTGTCTGTGCATCCATATTCTCACTGTTGGCCAGCGATACCAATGCACGATTGCAACGGCTGATTGAACAGTAGAAGTGGTACCACAGTTCATCCATGTGGTCTGGGGTTGAAGCGGTTAATGTCGACCAGACCTCTACAGGATGATAGTTGGTATCGGTGGTTCCCGAACCGCCCTTCATGGCATCGTCAGAAGATACGTCGCCGTAAGGCCAGAGATTAAACGGATAGGTGTACCAGTCGTCGCCGAGTTTGGCGTATGCAGCAGTCACCATCTCTTCGGGCTGGCTCATTGCCAGGTCTTCATTGATAACGCCCTTGGGGGTTACGTCGATGAAATCGTTACAAGAAGTCAGCGTACCGCAAACAATCAGACCTGCGCATATTGCTTTATATATTGTCTTCATAACTATAAATTCTAATTTCTAAATACTTAACTCTTAATTAAAACGAAGTCTGGATTCCAAACGAGATACTGGTGCTGTTAGGATACATCCAACGGGGATTCTCAGGGTCCGAACAGGTCAGACTGCTACTTTTTATGGTGAGCAGGTTGTGGCCAGAAACATAGACGCGAGCACTTGACATGTGGACTTTCTTAAGCAGGCTCTCGGGCAGGTTGTAACCAACCTGTACCTGACGGAGTTTGCCATATGAGCCATTCTCCACGAAGTAGGTTGAGGTGCGGTTTTCACCGCCCGTATTGTTGGTAGTCAGTGCAGGAATACTGCTGCCTGTGTTGGCAGTGGTCCATGCATCGAGCATACGGTTACCCTTGTTGGAACCGGCATCGGTGATGCTGTAGAAGTCGGTCTGGAACTTCTGGTCGTTATAGACATCCTGACCTGCAACGCCCTGCCAGAACATCGAGAAGTCGAAGTCTTTATAACCTAATTCAATATTCAAACCCCAAGAGAAGTTAGGTACAGGACTGAAAATCCATGTCTGGTCCTGCTCGTTGATAATACCGTTACCATCCAGGTCAGCATATTTCAAGCCACCCACGCGGGCATTGTCCTGACCGCTTGCCAAAACCTCTTCACGGCTCTGGAACAAACCATCTACAACATAACCTACGATTGAACCATAAGGACGACCGGACTCTACCAGATTCTCCTTGGCAGTGTGAACATACGAGCCAGTCGTTGTCTCAGGCAGGTAAGTCACCTTAGAGCGGTAGAAGTCGAGGTTGCCGTTAATGTTGTACGACAGACCGTATTCTGTAGTATGACGATAGCCGAGTGCGAACTCCATACCCCAGTTCTGGAGGGAAGGTCCGTTCAACCAACTGGCACCGCCTTCACCCATCGAACCCAGATAGGCAGGGTTGATCAGCATGTCTTTCACCTTTTTAATATATGTATCGAACGTACCATAGATCGAACTACCCAGGAAGCGGAAGTCAAGACCGACATTCCACTGCTCAGTGGTTTCCCACTTCAGGTCGTTGTTCTGAGCCTGTGTGGCACGGAATCCTGATGGGAAGATACCGCTGCCTGCCAGTCCGAGGTCGTATGCAGTTGACTCGTTGCGACCACCACCGTAGGTAGCAGCATAGAGACCATAGCGGGCATAGTTAGAGATAGCCTGGTTACCAGTCTGTCCCCAAGAGGCACGTACCTTGATATCATCTATCCAATCCTGTCCGAGGTGCTGTGAGATACGATAACCGAGCGTAGCAGCGGGGAAGGTACCGTAGCGGTTGTTCTCACCGAAACGGCTGGAACCGTCATGACGGATAGTGAACGAAGCGAGCAGCAAATCCTTCCAGTTATAGTCAATCTTACCAAAGAAGGATACGAGGGCGTAGCCTTCCTGGATACCACCAGCGCGCTGTGTGCCAGTTGCGGCATCAGGATACATATAGTCGTAATTCTCAAGTGCAAACATCTGTGCATAGGCATTTGATCTGTCTTCCACGTCCCTGTGGAGTTCAATACCACCCAACACGATGAACGAGTTGTCAACACCGATGTTGAAGTTATAGTTGGCTGTGTTAGACCAGGTCCACTTAACCGAAGTCTTGGCACCCATGTTGGCTGATGGGGTAGAGTTGTTCACCACATCTGAATGCCAGGTGTAAGTCACACTGTGAATATTCTCCGACCACAAGTCGAGACCGAAGTTAGAGCGGAGTGTCAAACCCTTGATGGGCTGAATGTTCACAAAGGCATTACCAAAAATACGCCACATCTTCAGACGGTTGTCGCGGTTGTGATAGAGTTCACGCAGTGGGTTCTGACGGTCGCTCATGCCACCTACAGGGCCAGAGAAAGTCACGCCATCCTCCTCATAGACGGGCAGTGTCGGAGCCATCTTGAGTGCGTTCTCCAGAGGCTGGCAGTCAACCTGATTAGAATAGGTGATGGTTGCATTCTCACCCACGGTGATCATCTTGTTCACCTTGAAACTCGTGTTGATACGGCCTGAGAAACTCTCAAAGTCAGTGTATTTCAGAATACCGTTGTTTTTCTTGTAACCGAACGAGAAAAGGGCTGATGATTTTTCTGTCGCATTAGAAATCGACAGGTCATAGTTCTGTGAGAAACCTGTGCGCGAGATCTCCTTCAGCCAGTCAGTGTCACTGAAACGCATGGTTCTGGCATCGTTCAGATAGCCACCATTCTTACCGTTCACGGTAAAGGCCTGCATTTCTCCGGTTGCCGGGTTATAGGCCTGTATCTTCACACCATCTTGGGCATGCAGTGTCAGTCCGTAGTTGTTGGCGTATTGCTCTGGGTCCAAGCCATCGTTCATAGCAGCCTGGGCCATGGCAGTGGCATACTCTGCCGTATTCGACAAATTCATCATGCTCTGCTTGTTATAGAACTGAGCAGTCAGATTAGCCGAAAAGTCCACCTTTACCTTGTCACCTTTCTTACCGCTACGGGTGGTGATGATAATCACACCATTGGCAGCGCGGCTACCGTAGATAGAGGCTGAAGCAGCATCCTTCAGGACCTGCATCGACTCGATATCGTTCATGTTCAGTGTGTTCAGATTAGTCGTTGTGGGCACACCATCAATTACGAACAGAGGATCCTGTGAAGAGTTAAACGAGCCGATACCACGGATACGAACGGTACCTGCACCTACAGGCGAACCGTTGCTGGTGATGGTCATGCCAGGCACCTTACCTTGCAGGGCTCGCATCGGGTCTGTGTCAGAAGAGGTTTTCAGTTCCTTGGTCTCCACAACAGACACAGAACCTGTCAAGTCTGCCTTACGCTGGGTCTGATAACCTGTCACAACAACTTCGGCCAGTTCCTTGGCATTGTCCTTCATCACAATCTGCATACCGTTCTGGGCAGGCAGTTCCTGTGTCTCGTAGCCGATATAGGAGAAAACAAGTGTCTTACCTGTGGCTACCTTAATCTTAAAGTTACCGTCGAAATCAGTAATCGTACCGTTCGAGGTTCCTTTTTCCATCACCGTGGCACCGATGACTGTCTCGCCTGTGACATCAACCACCGTACCACTGATCTCACTCTGCGCGTACATTATAGTACTTGTCAGAAGAGCCAACAAACTTAGAAAAAGTTTCTTTAGTTGTTCCATTGTTGAAATTTTAAAAGATTAGTACTCTTGTGAATTAAATCTGTTGCAAAAGTACTAACCTTTGTGGTTTGGTGCTATAAAAAAACGTTCAAACCACACATAAAAATGTTACATGAAACAAAACTGCGATACTTTTTATAATATTTGATATTGGCTAAAATACATGCAAAAGTGGCTATTCTCTGAATTCCATAGGCAATTTGCCGAATTGTTTCTTAAAACAATTGGCAAAGTAACTTGAAGAATTAAAACCCACTTCGTAAGCGATTTCAGCCACAGTCTTTGTTGTAGCATTTAACAAAAGTTTTCCTTTCTGCAATCGCATCTGGCGTAATAATTCCACTGGTGAGAGACCGGTCAGCGTTTTCACCTTGCGATAGAGTTGTACGCGGCTAATACCGAGTTGCTCCCCCAGTTCATCCATTTTCAGGTTGGGATTGGACATATTGATGCCAATAGCCTCTTTCAGTTGATCCATAAAGAGTTTGTCCTGGGTTGTTAACTTTACATCCTCAGACATTTTGTCTTGTTTGCTTGTATCAAACAGATGACGTAGTTGTCGACGAGTTGCTAAAAGATTGTAGATTCGGCTCACCAGTAGGTCAGCGCTGAAAGGCTTAGTCAGATAGGCATCGGCACCACTTTCATAACCCTCCATCTGCTGTCGTTCTTCACTACGGGCAGTGAGTAGTATGATGGGGATATGACTGGTGATGAAATCATCCTTCAGATGCTTACATAATTGTAGTCCATCCATTACGGGCATCATCACATCGCTCACAATTAAGTCGGGCACACTTTCACGAGCCAACTGCAATCCACTCTGTCCGTCACAAGCCTCTAATACATAGAAGCGGTGAGCCAACAGAGTGCGCAGATAGCGGCGCATATCATCGTTATCTTCCACAATAAGGATATTGGGTAACTCGTCTGCATCTTCCTGATTGAGCATCTCTAAATGGCTCTCAAGAACAATATTCTTAGAGGCATTCTGAGAAAGAGCATCCACTACAGTATCATCACTAACGGTGTTCTGCACTTCATGCCGGAAATTGAGGACATCCGATACCAGAGACTCCAACTGGGCTACATTACGGTCTACTATTTCCAATAACCCATGGTCATCGCCTTTCAGCGTATTGCGCTCCAATAGTTGTTTCACAGGTCCTGCAATAAGTGTCAGTGGAGTTTTCAACTGATGACTAGCATTTGTATAGAATTGGGTTTGCTCCTTGTTCAGTTGCTTCATACGGCGATGTGCACGGCGCGTCTGTCGTACACCCTGCCATGTCACTATAACTGCTACAATAAGTAGTAAGATGGCCAATACACTTGCCCATATAATCTTCATTTGCACATGGTATAGTCCGAAGTAATTGTCCAATTTTTCTTGAATCACTACCAAATCCTCGTTTTGGTGCATCAGTTCGTTGGCATAGCGTGATATCATATCCACATTCTCAGGCGTAATCAGCAGGATATTTAAAAAGTTCTCGCGCTCAAATGGCTGTCCATTTAAGATGTTTAGTGCCAAACGCACAATCTCCTCACCGTGAGTTGGATATACACAGGTGCCAGCCAGCCAGCCTTTCTGCACATATTGTATGCCTTCGTTGGGCAGTCCGTCTACGCCGATAACCTTTATCTGCTGCTCCAACTTGGCTTCGACTATAGCGCGGTGAGCACCTAACGCCATAAAGTCGCTGTGGCAGAACACGACATCGGGTTTGCGGCCTTCATCTATTTCCTTCTTCAATATATCGTGCGTGTGGTTGTCATCCCAGTTGCCGATAATGCAGCGATAGTTCACTTCCTTATATTGTTTTATGGTGCTTTCAAATCCCTGATGACGCTCTCGCGCTGGTGATGTGTTTTGCAAGGCTGCAATCTCCAGAACGTTTTGCCCTTCCGATTCTGCTGCAAGGCGTGAAGCATAATTAGCAGCAAGAGAACCAATAGCCACATTACTTCCACCAATAAAAGCAGTATAATCATCGCTATCTACCATTCGGTCGAAGAGAACAATGGGTATGCCTTTATCTTTAGCACGCTTTAGTGCTGGCGCAATCTTATAATCGTTAGGAGCCACAACTAATATGTCGATTTTGCTCTCCACCAGACTGTCTATCTGGCGTATTTGATCGTCCGACTGGTCATAGCAGTCTACTATTTCTACCTTTACATCCTGGTCAAACAAGTGCTGGGCGGCCAACATCTCATTGTTTACCTTGGTGCGCCACCAACCTTGCGAGCACTGGGAAACACCTATTTTATATATGTGTTCTTGCTGTGAGCACGCAGCAAGCATCAAAACCAATACTAGAAATAAAACTATTTTTTTCCTCATCATAGTTGTTTGAAATCAGTTTGCTGCTGCAAAGATAGCAAAAAAAAAGAATAAAAAAGTTCTTTGTTACAAAAAAAAGTGTGGGAAAAGGGGCCGGGATCATCAACCAAGAAGCAGAGGAAGCCATTCCGAAGTCGTTTTTTATGCCTGAGATTTCGGGCAAGCCATCCCCTGGGGTGCAAAACCTTGCCCTGAATTCGGGGCAGACTTTACCCCCAGTGGGGGGATTATATATAGACTAATGGCGTCTCTAATACTAAAAAGCGCCCAGACAATCCATCTGATGTCTGGGCGCATATAAGTTAGGATAATGTTCCTAAGAATTGATATCTACTTATTTTACAAGTACCTTGCGACCACCTACGATATAGATACCTTTCTCTGTAGGAGTAGCCACACGCACGCCAGTAAGTGTGTAGGTCTCGTTGGTAGCATCCTGATACATGTTTGTTTGCTGAATACCTGTAGACGTTTCTGTAATAATCTCGATACCCGGGCACTTGGCCTTAATGACATCCCAGTCTTCATCCCAGCGTCCAGCACCGCTTACGTCGAGTTTGGTTGCTGTTGGAGCCAGTTTTGCAGCCAACAAGGCATAGTCATCATAGGCTTCCGGATGCCAGTCACCGTCCCAAGTACACTGATAATTACCCTTGCCGATGACACCGGTTACCGTCACCTCACCTGTCAGCGAGTTGTCGGGGAGTGCAAGAATGCCCTTGCCATCCACCATGGGACCTTCCATCTTGACATCATCGATATATATGGTCTGACCCACATTAGCCAATGCATCGCCACCATCCTCGAAAGGCCAAATCTCGAGCACCGTATTGCCTGTATCCGAAATCTTCTCATTGTCAGGACCAGCAGCAAACTCGAAGGTCAGGATGTTCCACTGATCAGCATCGCCACACCAAAACAGGCGTCCTGTAGAGTAGCCGCCATCGCCATCCTTAACCAGTTTCACCAGCACGTTGTGATTGATACTCATCTTGATACGCATGGTCATGCGGCGCAGACCCTTGAAATCGACATCACCCAAAGGCAGACCTGCATTGCAGTGTTCCTTGTCCCAGCCACCAGGATTGTCTTTAGTGGTTATCTTCAAGCACTTATTACCGTCTTCTTCCACTACGGTAGGTTCTGCACGGTTCCAGAATCCACCATCACTTCCTACTTCTTTGTCTTCGCCATCCCACAGCACGGTCTGAGCGTTACACACTGTTGCGGCAAACATCGTTGCCAGTAAAAAAAATTTTTTCATTGTTGTTATATTATTATAATTATATGTTTATTGCTGGCTGACTTTCAAGTCGCTCACAGTGATGGAACCGCCGTAGTTATTAATACTCCAGCAGTTCTTCTGGATGCCATAGATACGCTGAGTATAGGCACAGACATCGTTGATGTACATCACCAAAACGGAGTTATCAGTATAGATATCGATGTTGTAGGTATTGTCGGCAGGACGTTCGAACCAGTAGCCATCAATGCCCTCGATGAACCCCTTACCTGCCGAGCCTTCCTGCTCAAAGTTAACCTTCCGGTGGTTATCATCCTCAGGATTGACGACAATCGTATAATACTTCTCCGAGTCTGTACCGCGAACAAACGATATACCAAACTTATCCCAGTTGTTCGAAGTCTTCACAGTGAACGAGATGTGGTTGCAAGTACCCAGACGACTGTAGAGCACATAGGCGTCATCACCACTCAGTGTACCACCATTATAATTGTTGCTGGCCTTTACACTTGCATCTGCAGTCTTTCCATACTTTGCAGCCATTGCAGGCACTGCACCGAGCGTCAGTGTACCATCGGCATGCTGGATAAGTTTGTGGCACACCAGCGCACCACTCCAGTTAGGTTCGTTACCATCACCAGCACCTACGTTGATATTTTTCTCATGGATGTCAGCACCTGAACGGAACGGACACCAGCCCCAGATATAACGATCGGTACCATTCGAGGCTGTCTTACCTGCGTAGAAAGCACGGCTGTCAAGCACGCCCTCATGGCCATCGGCAGGCCACTTTGGACCGTCGTTGAAGCAACTTTTCAGTTCCTCATAGGTCGAAGCCACCATATATTTCACTTTACGACTCCAACTTGTGCGGAAACTCTCACTATAGACCAGGTACCAGTAGTTGCCCATCTTGAAGATGTCTGGGCACTCTAGCATACGGTCCCAGATCATACGGATACGTCCCACGTGCTCCCAATTCTTCAGGTCGCTTGACTTGAACTCTGCGAATACAGGGTCACCACCACCATTGGGGTAGGTAGAGATGACCATGTGATACAGGTTATCATCGGCAACAAATATCTGTGGATCGCGGAAGTCATTGCCAGAGTAACCGAATTCAGGTCCGTTGAGAGTCCATAGTTCGTCCTTTGTCCAAGTTTTAAAGTCGGTTGATGTGGCACGCATCACTACCTCGCGGTTCTTGCAATGACCATTGTGACCAGTATAGTAAATATAATATATACCATCTTTCTCGTAGGCACACCCCGTACCCAGGGCTGCATCTTGCTGATAGTCATTGCTTCCGAAGGGTATAATCTCACCCATAGACTCATAGTTGGCACCGTCCTTGGTTGTTACTGCCCAGATAGGATGGAAGCGGAAAGTCATATTGTTTATGAATTCCTGAAGATAGAGCACCTTAAAATCACCAGATTTCTGATCATAGAAAGGCATTGGGTCGCCCACGCGTCCTACAGCAGGTGTATAGTAGGTCCCGAAGCCCTGATCATCGGTAGGAGTGAAGAATGTTGTTGTACCATTCCAGTCCTTGGCGGAATCACCGCTGAACTCATCGTCGCTGCACGCTGTCAGCGCAGAGGCTGACAGCATGAGTGCGAATACTGAATATATCATTGTCTTCATAATCTTTTCAATTTTCAATTATTCAATTCTTCAATTTTACTTCGTCAAGTAATCAAATGCATTGAGCATAATCTGTCCCATATTGTCGTGATAGTTCGATTCATATGGGGTAGGAGAGTTCCAGTCAAAGAGTCCAGAGCCAAAGCAGATGATACCACCTTTACCGAACTCACCATTTGCAGCCTTCAATTCCCACGATGATACGCTGTTGTCGCCACCAAGAGCACGACCACCAGTCTTGGTCTCAAAGGCATCCTTACCATCTTGATAGGTATCCCAGAAACCATATTGTGATGTGGTGTTACAGATTGTGTATCCATTATCCAAAGTATAGACAGCATTGTCGGCTGCACCAGGATAGGTCTTTAGGTTCTTCCACAGTGAATGTGTAATGTCATAGGCATAGAAATGCCAAGGATCTTCACCCATGAGGTCGGAGCCTTCACCGCCTCCGCCACCCCAAACATTGTTGGGATAAGCATCTTCAGGCATTGCTCCAAGTGCGATGGCATAGTTTACTGCCGAACGTCCCAGTACAAATCCCACGCCCTTCTGCCAGAGTTCCTTCATCTTTGGCAGAGCAGTCATGGCACCATTCTCGGCCTCTGCAAAGCCGTTGTAATTACCGTATGACGAGCAATGACGGTGGAAGAAGACGAGTTTACACTTCTCTAAAGAGATGTTTCCGCTTGCTACGTCGCTCCATGAGGCATAGGCAGCACTCTCAATATTTCCTGTCAGCCACTTGGCAGCGGCCTTCTCCTCATCATTGAGTAACTCTATGTTCTCAGCCTCGCCCACGAATATTGCCACAGGATCGGCTATCAGTGTCACAAATACAGTATATACTGTTGTGGCTGTATTATCGTTCAGTGTTATCTGGAACGGCTCGGTAAAGTTTCCTTTAGTACCGCTGGCAGGACTGCAGGTAGCGTCCTCGCTACACTCTACTTCGAAAGTGGCATTGCTCAGGTCGATACCGCTGTTGGCCATCACACTCACGGTGATAGTCTTGTCCTGCTGGTTAATGGCACCTTTCACGCCTTCCAGAATGAAGAGCGACATCAAAGCCTCGTCGTTACGAACACTTATCTGATAATCCATTACCAGATCGCCGTTCTGGATATGCAGTGTCCTGTCGCCATCGAAATTGATGCGGTCGCCCACCTTCATATTTGTCTGGGCTCCAGAAGAAACAGTCAGACTGGTTATTTCCATTGAATTCTTTTGGTCAAAGTCAACAGGTACTTTCACCTTCACCAATCTTTTCTCTGTGTTGATAATGCCTTCGTATTGCCCGTTTAGCACGAACTTCTCAACTAGGCATGAACCTTTCACGTCGATGCTGCCTGTATGATCGTCGCTACAGGCACTAAACCCGCACATTACGCAGATTGCGCAGATGATGCTATATATCGTTTTCATAACTCTAAATTCTTAATTCTACAATCTTAATTCCAAATTACCACTGTCCGCAGTTCTGTGTGTAGTGTCCGTTCGATGCGGCCATCTGCTCCCAAGGAACAGGCAGGTATTCGTTTTTGTTTGCCGTAAACTGTGATCCACTCAGGAAATTCATCTTCTCGCTCTCGCTGGTATAATACTTGTTCAGTACAGTAGCAGCGTCGCCCCAGCGTACAAGATCGAAGAATCGCTCACTCTCCATAGCCAGTTCCAAACGGCGCTCCATTTTGATTATTTTCATGGCTTCGTCTTTTGAGTACGAACCGTTGTACTTGCCAACTGCATAGTGTACGCCATATTTATTAGGATAGTTTGAAACGATACTATTGGTTGCCATACCGGCTGCACGATCGCGCACCTGATTGACAAGTGAAATAGCCTCTGAAGTCTGTCCTAATTGAGCCAGAGCCTCAGCACGCATCAACAACACGTCTGCATAACGGAACACGATACGGTTCATAGAACTTGCCCACTGTGAGTCGCACAAATAAAGGTAACTATCAGTCAAAGCAGGGTCTACATTCTGCTTCAGAGATACGAAATATCCGAAGGTACCGCCTGAACGGCTCCAGGCGTTGCTCTCGCTAATCATAAAACTTGTGTTGAACATATAAGGAGTACCGGGCACGCCTACGGTTACGAACAGACGTGGATCAACGGTCTGATTGCTACCAACGGTATAGTCAACATCAGCAAAATTGTCAAGTATTGGAAGACCGTCACTGTTAGTACGGTAGGCATCAACCAGGTTGTGAGACGGCTTATAGAAATCACAACCAGAGTCGTGTACCTTTGGAATACATGGCACAATCAGTCGGTTCGAGAAATTCAGATTACCATATACTGTACCGTCGTTTCTTGAATACTGGATGGCCCACAAACTCTCTTTACCGTTCTCGTACTGTTCCTCAGGACGGAAGTTATTGTGGAGGTCACTTTCAAGACCATAGCCATTATATATAGAAGCATTTGTGTATTCCACAACTTTCTGCAGGTCAGCCTCGTTGATTCCTGTCACCTGATTACTATTGGCATCATCCTGCCTATATGCCTTGTAGAGATATGCTTTTGCCAAGAATGCTGCACAGGCAGCCTTTGTGGGACGTCCCTTATCTGTCTGAGTCACAGGAAGAACAGCATAGGCATCCTCCAGATCGTTGATAATCTGCTGCCAGCCTTCATCGTTAGAATACTCTGTGTTGGAGAGAGTATTGTAGTCTGATTCTTCCATATTAGGCTTGTTCACGAAAGGAATTTTCTTAAACAGACGCTTCAACTGGAAGTGTCCGTAGGCACGCAAGAATTTCATCTCTGCAGTACGCTGCTGTATGATGGCGTTCTCTTGGTCGGCACTTGCCAGAATATCCAGAGACAGACTAACACGTGAAAGATAGTTGTAAAATCTGTTCCAGATTGAACTGAAAGGCCAATCAGTGGTCATCACACCAGAACTCTTTTCCAAACGGTGGAAAGGTTCTCCATCCGAAAAGTCAGAACCACCGACATATGCGTCATCCGAGCGAGTATCGTAGTTCCAAAGCGAGAACGAAGCGTTCATGTCCTCAATCGAAACCAGTCCAGCATATGCAGAAACCAGCACGTTGTCGATATACTCAGGATTCTTTACCTCGTCCTGAGTCAGTGTAGCCTGTGGCACCTGTTCCTCAAGGAAGTCAGAGCAGGACATCAAACCACAGATAGCGCAGATTGCATAGATTGATCTATATATTGTTTTCATAATCGTTGCTAAATTTTAGAATGAAACATTGAGTCCGAATGTAAGATTGAGAGGAATAGGATAGTTGAATCCTGGGTTCTCAGGATCGGCACCAGTAAACTTACCACTCTTGATAGTAAGCAAGTTCTGAGCCGAAGCGTAAAGACGGATGCGGTCTAAGTGCAACTTGTCGGTAAGACTCTTAGGCATATTGTAGCCTAACTGTATTGTGCGCAACTTAGCATACGAACCATTTTCGATATAATAAGAAGACACGCGGCCTTCGTTGTTGGTATCCGAAGTAGTGAGCGCGGGGATGTCGCTACCTGGATTGGCGGGACTCCAAGCATCAAGGGCACGTCTGCCCTTATTCAGATAAGGAACGTTGATGGCGGAGTTAGCCCAGAAGTCGGTCTGAGATTTATAGCCGCGACAATCCACGTCAACGCCCTGCACACCCTGCCAGAACATGGTCAAATCCCAGTTCTTATACTGCAGATAAATGTTCAGACCCCATGTGAAGTCAGGTGTGGGATCATAAATCCAGTCCTGATCTTCCTCAGTGATACGTCCGTCACCATTCAGGTCCCTATAGCGAATGCGGCCTAGTCCAGCACCTTCCTGTATAGCATGGTTGTCTATTTCCTCCTGACTCTTAAAGATGCCATCATAAATATAGCCCACCTGTGAGAACATCGGATGACCGACAACACTCTTCACGCCATTGCCACCATATTTACCGTTGGCGGCCACAGTTTCAGGCAACTTGGTAATCTCATTCACATATTTACTAATGTTTCCGCTGATGTCCCATGAGAAATCGTTAGGCAGACGATGACGATAGCCAACTGTTAGTTCCCAACCATTGTTCTTCACCTCACCGGCATTGATCCACTGACCAGAGCCTTCACCCATAGCAGCAATACCTTCCATGAACAGTAGAATGTCGGTGGTCTTTTTATTGAACCAGTCAAAACTTCCGTAAATTTCATTTCTCAAGAGGGCAAAGTCAACACCAATGTTATGTTGTGTGGTGGTCTCCCACTTGATGTCATCATTACCACGCTGATTACGCACGTAACCATTGTCGAGGTCGTATCCACCGTTCTTACCAGCGATATCGTAAGATGATCCTGCCTGACCACTGCCCCACAGACCTGTCGAAACAACCGACTTATATAAGGTGTAGCGTGCTGTGTTCGAGATTTCCTGGTTACCAGTCTGACCCCACGAATAGCGTAGTTTCAGGTTATCAAGCCAACCTTTGGTGCTCTCCATGAATTTTTCTTCGCTGATGCGCCAACCTGCACTGACAGACGGGAATGTACCATACTGGTTGTTTGTACCGAATCGGCTTGAACCGTCATGACGAATCGTGAAGGATGCCAGATATCTATCATCGTAGGTATAGTTTACTTTACCAAAGAATGATACGAGACTAAAGCCTTCGCCAAAGCCTTCGGCCAACTGTCGGCCTGCACCTGCAGACGGCCACATATAGTCAGTATTCAGAATGGCCAGTTCATAACGCTTGGCACTATTCATCTTATAATCCTGACGGTTAACCTCAGTACCTATCATAGCATCACCGCGGTGTTTGCCAATTTCCAGATTATAGGTGGCAATGGCGTTCCACATCCATCGCATCCAGTGCTCCTGTTTACCTTCAACGGCACTATCGGTACGCATCACCTTACCATTGGCAATTGGATAGGTGAAGAAACGCTGTTCCTTCTGGGTATAGTCCATACCAAGGGTGGTGCGAATCATAAAGTTCTTGAACGGCGTAATGCTCAGATGTACGTCACCAAACATACGCCACTGAGTATATTCGTTGTCTTTCGCGTTGTCAATCATACTCAGCGGATTTTCACGCTCTGAATAAGCACCAAGCGCCTGAGCATACTTTCCGTTCTCTGCCCAGATGGGGAAGTTGGGGTTGAATTCAAGCGCATGTTCAAGCACCCCACCAGGAGCATCATTGCCTTTAGTGCGGTTGATGGTGAAGTTCTCACCAATAATAACCTTCTCGTCAAATAACTTGTAGTCGGCATTTGCACGAGCCGACAAACGATTGAAATTACTCTTTTTAATAGTACCCTGGTTGTCGTAGTAGCCTAAGGAGAAGAACGAGTTGCCTTTCTCGGATCCGTTACTCACCGAGAGATTGTACTGTTGTACCACACCTGTACGTGTGATTTCCTTAAACCAGTCGGTATCTCCTGCACGTACTGAGGCATTCTCATCAAGGTACATGTTCATGGTCATCTTATTCAATACAGGATTACCATAAGCATCATAGCCCCAGTCGTAGTTGTAGCCTAAGTTGTTGTTGTTTGGATTCACACCGTCGTTCACAGATGCCTGCCAATAGGCTCGTCCCCACTCGCTTGCATTCATAGTCTCTATCTTGTTCGTATAGAAAGATGTGGCTATGCTACCATCGAAGTTTACTTTCACTTTACCATCTTTACCCTTCTTGGTGGTGATGATAATCACACCATTAGCAGCACGTGAACCGTAGATAGAGGCTGATGCAGCATCCTTCAGTACCTGAATGCTCTCGATATCATTGCCGTTCAACTCGTGCATACCTGCCTTCGTTGGCACACCGTCGATGATGTAAAGAGGGTCATTATCATTCAAGGTTCCGACACCACGGATACGTACAGTTGCAGCACCCGAAGGATTACCATCGGCTTGGATATTCATGCCTGGCACACGACCTTGCAAAGCCTTCATCGGGTTGTTCTCGTTTTGTTTGGCCATCTCATCAACGCTTACAGTCGAGATGGCACCCGTAAGGTCGGCCTTACGCTGAGTGGTGTAACCTGTTACCACTACTTCCTGCAGCATTTCAGTGTCATCATTCAGTGTCACCTTCATGCCATTCTGGGCAGGAAGTTCAACCGTCTTAAATCCGATATAAGAGAATACGAGCGTAGTACCCTCATTCACCTTAATCGTGAAGTTTCCATCGAAATCGGTAATTGTGCCGTTCGAGGTACCCTTCTCCATCACAGTGGCTCCGATAACCGTTTCACCAGTGGCATCAATTACGGTACCACTGATTTCCGCCTGCGCGTACATTATAGTACTTGTCAGGAGAGCCAACAAACATAGAAAAAGTTTCTTTAGTTGTTCCATTGTTGAACTTTTAAATTGATTAGTACTTTTGTGAATTAAATCTGTTGCAAAAGTACTATTATTATGATGCAGGGGCGTAAAAATATCGTTCATCCCGTGCAAAATTTGTTTCAATGTAACATTTTTGCAACGGAATGAACGATTTTTTCAACTAAAATGCTTATCTTTGCAGCAAAATTTTACCATTATGAAGAAATTTATCATCCTTACACTGATGGCAGTTGTCTGCATCGCTGCATCAGCACAGACCAAGAAAGTGTCCATTCTGGGCGACTCGTATTCAACTTTTCAAGGTGTTGGTCCTTCCCATTACGCGCCATTCTATCCAAACGACAGAAACGATGTGAAAGAGGTGGATCAGACCTGGTGGAGCCTATTCATCAAAGCCAAGGGCTATCAGTTGGAGAAAAACGACTCATGGGGCGGCACCACCATCTGCGGCACGGGTTACGGCAGAATGGATTCGTCACGCAACAACTTCATCTCGCGTGTTGACAGTCTGGGCAACCCCGATATCATCTTTGTGTTTGGAGGCACCAACGATGCCTGGGCCAACTCTCCCGTGGGCGAATACCAGTATTCCGACTGGACGAAGGAAGACTGCAAGAACTTCCGTCCGGCACTCGCCTGTCTGTTTGATATGCTTCAGAAGCGCTATCCCAAGGCAAGAATTTGTTCCTTGCTGAACTCTGAACTCAGGGAACCCATCAACGAGTCGATGCGCGAAATCTGCAAGCACTACAATATCCAACTCATCGAATTACACGACATCGACAAGCAGAACGGTCATCCCTCCATCAGCGGCATGAAGAGCATCTGCGACCAGTTGCTTACAGGTCTGAAGGACTAATTCCGAATTCGTCTTTAAAGCATTTTGTGAAATATGAGGGGGCAGTAAAGCCAACCTCATAAGCAATCTCCGATACGTTCTTGTCGGTAGTCTGAAGTAGTTCACGGCCTTTCTGCAGACGGGCAGTGCGCAGCAATTCCACTGGCGACTGTCCTGTGAGGGCTTTCATCTTTCTATACAATTGTACACGTGAGAGCCCTAGTTCTGCACCAATAGTCTCCACACTGAGGTCACTGTCGGATAAGTTCTTTTCAATGTAATCGCGGAACTTAAGAAGGAAAGCGTCTTCTTTAATGATTGTCTGAGGTGTATTGCTCGTTTTCGCTTTCTCATGATCTTTACTGTTCTCCACACCAAACAGGTTCTTCAGTACGAGACGGCTCTTCAGGAGATTACTGATACGAGCAAGCAGTACATCGGCAGAGAATGGCTTGGTGATATAGGCATCGGCTCCGCTCTCATAGCCTTCTATCTGATGTTGACTAAGGGCACGGGCCGTGAGCAAGATCACAGGAATATGACTGGTGGCGGTTCCGCTTTTGACGCGCTGGCAGAATTCCAGACCGTTCATGACAGGCATCATGACGTCAGAGACAATCAGATCAGGTACAATCTCATTGGCAATAGCAAGTCCTTGCTGCCCATCAGCAGCCTCATTCACCTGGTATCTGTCTTGAAGGATGGTACGGAGATAGGCACGTATATCGGCATTGTCGTCAACAATTAACACTGTGGACAGATCTTCGGCATGTGGTTGCTCTGTCTCTGCTGTTTTTGTATGTGACTCTAACGGGATTGACTCTTGCATGCTTGCTGTCATGTCATCAATACTGCCAGTGGCTTGAACGTTTAGCATCTTGTTGATAAGTTGTGTCAGTTGGTGGGTATTGCGCTGGATGATAGCAAAGAGTCCTGATGCCTCGGCTCCTGCCTGCTGAAGATCCTTGGTCTCTGCCAACTGTGACAATGGTCCCTCAATGAGTGTCAACGGGGTTCGAAGTTCGTGACTTACCTGAGTATAGAAGTCTAACTGTTCACGCTCCATCTTGTTACGTTCTTCTGCAATACGGGCTTTCTGGAGATGGTAACGATAGATGATAATTATCAATACCAACAGCAGGAAGATAAATGCAATGGCCAGTACTAGCACTATCTGCTGATTGCCAAGTTGTTTTAAATAGGCATCTGAACGCTCATGTAGTTGGTTGAGATTGTTTCCTTGACGCACTATTTCCTCATTCTGCATCAACAATACATTGGCATTGTCTTTTGTTACGAGGGCTGCCATCAAAGGATTGTCCTTCTGATACGGTTTCCCTTCAAGGATATTCATGGCCAGTTGTAATACTTCATCGCCATGTGTAGGGTAGATATACGATGCTTCAAGTAGAGAGTCCCGTACGCAGGCTATACCATTGCCTTCACCTGGCAGACCGTCAATACCACAGTATTTGGTGCCTTCAGACGATAAAGCCTTTAAGGCACCGATGGCCATACGGTCGTTCTGGCCAAACACAAAGTCTATACGAGATGTAGGGGACTGCAAATCTCCCCCAACGGAGTCTTGCCAGATCTTGATGGCATTAACTGCGCTTTCTTCTGTCCAGTCACCTTGCAAAGAAGCGACAAGTGTGATGGATGGATAGGCTTTCAAGGCCCTCACAAAACCATTATGACGCTCGATGGCTGGCGACGAGCCTTTCAGTCCCATGATTTCCAACACACGACCTTTACCCTTGAGTCGGGTAGCAATATATTCCCCCATCAGCCTTCCCATCTCGAAATTATCCGCTCCAATATATGCTGTAAATTTCTCTGAATTGGTCTTACGGTCAAATACGATAACGGGGATTCCTTTATCATAAACTTCGTCGATTGCGGGTGAGACGGTGGCCACCTGATTCGGAGCAACAATCAACAGGTCGATGCCATCGTCGACAAACTGGCGAATCTGCTCAATTTGTTTTTCATCGCTATCATCGGCAGAGGCAAAACGCAGTTCCACACCATCGTGGAAATAAGTTCCTATCTTCAGTTCGTTGTTCAATTTGTCGCGCCAGATATCCTCTGAACATTGCGAAACACCTATTATATATTTAGGGTGATGTCCAGAACAAGCGATAAGAAATGGTAAAACTGCAAGAAATAAGAAATATCTTACAGCAACCCATCGCCATGAACGATATTTTGCATCAATTGAAATATTTCTTAAAACCATCTTCATTATAATGTATTAATTCTGCTTCCGATTTATTATTTCATCCTCTATTACAAAAGAATATGTGGCTCTTAACCTCACGGGAAAAGGTATTACACGCGAAACCTCAGTATGCCTCACGGTATTTGGAGTCGTCCTTGTCATTGAGCATGGAGAGGTAACTCTGGTAGCGGCTTTGGGCGATGTAGTGGTCTTCGAGCGCCTGAAGGACGGCACAGCCCGGTTCATGGGTGTGTGTACAGTTGGAGAAGCGACAGTCCTTGGCAAAGCGGAAGATTTCCTTGAAGTAACTCGTGATTTCCTCTGGTTCCATGTCGAAGGTGCCGAAGCCTTTAATGCCCGGAGTGTCAATGAGATAGTCCGACTCCCCAGAGATACCAGAGGTTTCGGATAGTGAGATCATTTCGCTGAAGGTTGTTGTGTGCTGACCTGTGTTGTGGGCATCGGAGATTTCCGCTGTACGAAGACAGGCTCTAGGTACCAAATGGTTGATGAGGGTGGACTTCCCCACCCCACTGTTACCACTGAGCAGCGTGATTTTCCCTTCCAATAGGGGACGCAGGTCTTCCACTCCATCGCCCTTTTCAGCAGAAATCTGCCGACAGTCATAGCCGATGGTTTCATAAAGGGTGACGAGCATCTTCTGGTAGCGTCTCTCCTCTTCATTGAGCAAGTCGGTCTTGTTGAAGACCAATACCACAGGTACACGGTAAGCCTCAGCAGAGGCAAGGAAACGATCAATGAAGGTTGTGGATGTCTGAGGATAGTTCACTGTGACGACCAATAGAGCCAGATCCACATTGGCCGCAATGATATGGCTCTGCTTGGAAAGGTTGATGCTCTTACGGATGATGTAGTTGCGACGATCTTCAATCTCGGTGATCCATCCATTATCCACCATAACACGATCACCCACTGCCACGGGGTTCGTGCTCCGAATGCCTTTGATGCGGAAGTTACCCTTCACCTTACAATCAAACAGTTGGCCATCGTCCATAAGGACGGTGTACCAACTGCCTGTATTCTTAATGACTAAGCCGCGCATCAGACGGTCATAATCTCCTTATTCTTTGCAGCAATCAGTTCATCAATCTTCTTGATGTACTTGTCGTGGATCTTCTGGAGTTCCAACTCAGCATCCTTCTCGTTGTCCTCCGAGAGTCCGTCCTTGATGGCCTTCTTCAACCTGTCCTTGATGTCGCCACGCACATTGCGCACCTCGACTTTGGCCTTTTCGGCAATCTTGGCACACTGCTTGGTGAGTTCACGACGGCGCTCCTCGGTGGGGATGGGGATGTTCAGGCGAATCACCTCACCATTGTTCTCGGGAGTGATGCCCACATCGGAGTCCATTATGGCCTTCTCGATGCTACGAATCTCCTTGGGATCCCAAGGCTTGATGGCAATGGTACGAGGATCGGGCACCATCACGTTTGCTACCTGGTTCAAGGGCACTTTACTGCCATAAGAGTCCACCCTTACACCGTCGAGAATGGCTACGTTGGCACGGCCGGCACGGATGCGGTTCAGTTCCTCTTCCAGGAACAGGGCTGCCATCTCCATTCTCTCCTCACTCTTCTTTAAAGTCTCTTTTACGTCTATCATAATCTTTCGTTGTTAGAATTATCTGATGACAAAAGTAGCACTTTTCCCTGAATCCGCCAAATTTTTCGTACCTTTTTTTATTCCTTTTAGGCAAAATTAGACCTCTCACACAGATTTTAGGCAAAATAATTTGGTAGTTCAAACTCTTTTGTGTATCTTTGCCAAATGTATGACCTAATATAATGAATATGATCATAGACTTTCAACATATCTCCATCTGTCTGCTGGCTATGCTCGTCATTGCCATCGTGGTCATGATCATATATAACCGCATCTACTATCGCCGCGAAAAGGATATAGACACCCGGACTAGCCAACTGAACACCCAACTGGCACTGGTGCTCGACTCAAACAAGACACAGATATGGACCTTCGACCCCATGAAGCGAATCTTTGTGGTGTTGCAGGAAGGCAACACCGGAAAAGAATACACACCGCTCGACTTCGCACAGTTCTTTAACCATGACGACTTCAACCATCTGCGCCAGTTCATCACAACCATCCTCAACGGAGAGAAAGAGTCTGGCAAGATGAAGGTCAGCAGCCGGGAGGAAGAAGGGAAGCCCACATTAACCTACGAGATTCACGTCTCCGTACTTAGAAGAGACAGGGAAGGCACTCCATCGGTACTGCTCGGCATCCAACGTGACACGACGGAAGACGTAATAAGGCAGGAAGAGAGTCGCAGACTGTCGCTCCGCTACCATACCGTGTTCGACTCCTCGCTTGTCGACATGGTCTTTTATAATGAAGACGGTATTCTGACGGACATCAATAACAAGGCACTGGAGAGTTTCGGTGTAAAAGACCGCGAGGCTCTTATCAAGAGGAAGGTGAAGATTTCAGACATCCCTTCATACAGAGACATCGATTTCGAGCATTTGGAGAACGCCGTCCTATCATCCATCACCGACATCGACAAAACCAAACAGACGGACGAACGTATCCCAGAAGTGACCATTGGGGGAAAATACTACTACGAAGTCACCCTCAGCACCCTTCGCGACGAACAGAACAACCTGCATGGCATCATTACCGCAGGCCGCAACATCACCGAGATGGTCTTGTCGCACCACAGTCAGCAGAAGAAAAGAAAATTGCTGAAAGACACTACCAAGGAGATAGAGACTTATATCACCAATATTAACTACACACTCCGTGCCAGTGGCGTACGTATTTTCCACTACTACCCCAACACGCACCAACTGGACATATCCAGCGACCTGAACAAGGTACAGTACAGTCTGTCACAGATTCGCTGCGCATCCCTCATTGACCCATCGGACCGCAGAAGACTCAGAGGTCTGTTCCTCCGGATGGATCATCGTCGACAGCAAACCTTTACCACCACCTTCCACACCATCTTCCACGACGAGCAGAAACGGTGCATCCATCTGACATTCAGCGCCGTACCCGTGACCAACGAGGAAGGTACTATTATTCACTACTTCGGACTGTGCCGCAATGACACTGAGACCATCTACACAGAAGCCAGACTGCGCGAAGAGACGGAGAAAGCCCAGGAAACAGAAAGTCTGAAAGACGCCTTCCTGACCAATATGAGTTACGAGATCCGAACACCATTGAATGCTGTAGTGGGCTTTGCCGGACTCTATAACGCACCGCACGACGAGGCTGACGAAACCGTCTTTGCTGACGAAATCAAGCGCAATACAGGCCGACTGCTGCAATTGGTGAACGATATTCTCTTTCTTTCGAAACTCGATGCGAGGATGGTGGAGTTCAACTACCAAGACTCCGACTTCGCTGCCCTTTTTGATGGCTACTGCTACATGGGATGGAGCAATGTAAGCCCAGGCGTTACCGTATCCGCAGAGAACCCCTATAACCACCTAATCGTGAAGATCGATGAGAAGAACCTCTGCGAAGTTGTCCAAAAGCTGTGCGAACATGCAGCGAGGAACACCACGGAAGGAACCATTCAGGCCAAGTACGAATACCGGCACGGCGAACTCAGCATCTCCATAGAGGATACTGGCAGAGGATTCCCCTCCGAGATATTAAGCCACCTATTCGACCGTTTCACAAGAAATGAGTCGATACGCGAGTATGACACGGGGCTTGACATGCCTATCATCAAGGAACTGGTGGAGCAGATGGGAGGCACCATTGAGATACAGTCGGAAGAGGGCAAAGGCACTACCGCCTACGTGATCATACCCTGTGAAATGAGAAGTATGGAGAAGAAGGAGTTAGAAGGAGTTAGAAGGAGTTAGAAGGAGTTATGAAGATATTACTGGCAGGAATAACGGCTATGGCCATCACGGCACAGGACGCCATCTACGTGGTGCTCCTGTTTGTGGCGTTAATCGTCTTTCTCGCCACTGTCGGCATCAACCGCATCAGCATCCTCCGCATCAGAAAACGCGTGAGGAAGGCAAAAGAGATATCGACCATTATGCAGCACACCCTCGACATCAGCAAAAACTTTGTGCTGAAACTCGACGTACAGAAGCGGTACGCCATCAACCTGCACGGCAACCTATTGCCCGAAGAGGGGTTGGGCTATGAGGAGAGTCTTGAAATGATACACCCCGACGACAGGGTCATCTACAAGAACTTCATCACAAGGATGGTAAAGGAAGGAAAAACGACAGGCACCTGTCTGTTCCGCTGGGATATGAGCGGACTCCAACATCTGGGTGAATGGCGCTATATGAGAGACCAGGGCGTGAGGGAATACAGCCCCGACAAGGACAAGAGCCCCACCTACCTATTCTGTACCCTCACCGATGAGACAGAACGTTTCCAGAAGGAGTTTGAGAAGGACGAACTCACAGACAAATATAAGAAAATGTTTGAGCAAAGCATCGTGGGACTGGCCTTATATGACAAGGACGGTAAACTGATGAATGCCAACCATAAGATGCGAGAGATATTGAAGTTCCAAGGCGAGGATGATCCCTACTACTTCGGCACCTCTCTCTATGACCTGCCGACCTTCCGCAATCTGCTCACCCACCAAGCAGAAGACCTCTACTTCTGTACCAAAAGCGTCATCATCGAACGGGGCGTGAACTGCTTCACGGAATTGCGTACCCATCCCATCTACGACGAGAACGGCGACCTCTTCTATATCTCGTGCTCCATCCGCGACATCACCCAGGAGCGCAAACTCGCTTTGCTGAACAAACAGAATGATTTGGAGATGCAGCGCGCCAAGGAGGAGATACAACAGTACGAGACAGAACTACAATACTTGATGGACACCTGCGACATGCGCTTCTTCCGCACATCGCTTGCCGACAAGACCTGCACAATCTACAAGAGTCTGGGCACACCCGAGAAACAGATGTCGTTCGAGGAACTGACAGAGCACTTTGTCGACAGTCCCTTCCGTTCTGGACTGGCTAACTACGTCAACTTTTTCAGTGTTCCCAGAACCGACCTGACTTATACGCACCCCTTCTTCCACGAAGGCGAGGAGTTGCAGTGGAACTATATCGACAGTGTGCCGTTCTTCAACAGCAAAGGTCAGTTGGAAGGCACCTACGGTATTATGCGTAACGTCACTGACCTCATCGAGAAACAAGAAAAACTGAAACTTGAAACGGAACGGGCCAATGACTCCGGACGTATGAAATCAGTATTCATGGCGAACATGACCCACGAGATTCGTACACCGCTGAACTCCATCGTAGGATTCTCAGATATTCTGCCGATGCTAAGTACACCTGAGGAAAAAAAGGAGATTGTCCGCGTCATCATGAACAACTGCGACATGCTGTTGCGCCTTATCAATGATATCCTGGCCATCTCGTCGCTCGACGAGGGCGGCATACACATCGAACCACACCAGGTGGACTTCGCCAAGTCATTCGATGATATCTGTGAGTCGCTGAAAGAGCGCATCCAAGAACCAGGCGTTGAATTCATTAAAGACAACCCCTACCGCGCCTTAGTGACCACCATCGATAACGGGCGCATCCAGCAAATCATTACCAACCTGGTGACCAATGCCGTGAAGTACACCCATCAGGGACATATAAAAACAGGCTACCGCTACGAGAACGACGGTCTGTATGTCTACTGCGAAGACACCGGCGACGGTATCCCCAAAGAAGCACAGGGTAAAATATTTGAACGCTTCGTGAAACTGAATGACTTCGTACAGGGCACAGGTCTCGGATTGAGCATCTGCAAGGCCATTACCGATGCTTGTCATGGACAGATAGGTGTCATCTCCGAAGGTCAGGGTCAAGGGTCTACTTTCTGGTTCTGGATTCCCTGTGAGGCAATCAACATAGAAAAAAATGATATCTCGAATGAATAGAATTTGGCTGATACTGACTGTTTTTCTCTTGTCACTCACTGCCGCATCCGCACAGGAAAGTGACAGTACCAGAGTCTTCACCAAAGACAATCCCCTCGTGTATGAAGACGCATGGGATCTCTGGCCCTATGCATTCCTGAATGAGAATGGCGAGCCCGTAGGCTACAACATCGACCTACTCAAACTTATCTTCAAGGAACTTGACATCCCCTATATCATCAAACTAAAACCCACCAACGAGGCACTCAATGACTTGAAGGCTGGACAGGCCGACCTGATGTGCGGCATGGATGCTCATTTCCACGACGACTATGCCATGTATGGCAAATCCGTACTCCAATTGTTCACCCACAGTATTGTACACCAGAAAGGTATCAGACCGGTCATCTACGAAATGGAAGATCTGGCCAATTTTCGGGTTATCGTACACAATGGCAGTTTCAGCCACCATCTGATGATTCGCAAGGGCTGGGGCAAAAATGCCGTCCTATACGATGATATGCAGGATGCAATCCAAAAGGCTCATCTCGACCCCAACAGCCAAATTGTGTGGAACACGCTCTCCCTGAAATGGCTCATCAAGAAATTCCAGTTCGACAATCTGGAACTCTCCCCTGTCGACATCCAACACGGAGAATACAAGTTCATGTCAAACAATCCCCACCTGTTGCAGCGTATCGACAGCGTCTACTCCATCTTGCGCTCACAAGACCGCCTGACCCACATCCAAAACAAATGGTTCTACCCTGAACGCCAGGACACAGGCATTCCCTCTTGGGTATGGAAACTGGCCATCCTGCTGGCACTGGGTGTCCTTGCTTCGCTTATCTATTATGTCATCTACCGCAAGCGTGAGAAGAAAATAAAAAAGTTATTGTATTATGACAATAACCGTATGGCCCTGATTCTCAACACTAGTAAAGTGCGCATCTGGATATACCATGTAGCATCGAGAACTGTCACCCCGTTGGATGAAAAAGGCAACCCGATGCCCAGTCATCCTTCTGTCGACTTTTTCAGACAGACCATACCCTCGGATTTTGAACGCCTCAGCAATGCCCTGGCAAGCATTTCGAACCAAAAGGAGGAACACATCACACTCAATATCATTGGTAAGGACGAGACTTCTGATACGAAACTGCGAAACTTCACCGTCGACCTCTCCGTGTTGCGTCGCAACAAGGAAGGACACCCCACAGATATTATAAGTACGCGAAGCGACACCACAGAAGAACGACTCAAACAAAAGGAAGCCAAGGACAATATGCTCCGCTATCAGGCAGTATTCAACTCCGTTATGATTGACATTCTGGCCTTCGATGAGAACGGCATCATTCGCAATATCAACGAAAAAGCCCTGAGTTATATCCATAAGTCCAAAGAAGAAATACTGGCCAGCAAGTTTTCTATCAAAGATGTTTTAGGAATGGATTTAGACCTTGACATCTTCGAAACTTTCTATGTGACACAGGTATGCAAGTCGCCCGATGACAATCGTCTGCCGATGAGATTCCTCAACCAGCCTGAACTCTACTACGAAATGAAGATCACGCCAGTTCGCGACGAACAGGGACGTCTGATGACTTTCTACCTCACTGGACGCGATGTGACAGAGTTCGCCCAGTCATACTCCAACATCCAGAATAACCTGCAACTATTACAGGAGGCCAATATCCAGATGGAAAAGTACATCAAGAACATCGACTATGTGTTGCAGAACGGTAACCTGCGTATCGTCACCTACTCACCCGATACACATACACTGAACATTTACAGCGAGACCGACCATGTGCAATATGAACTGACGCAGGCACGCGCCATCGAACTGACAGACGAGGAATATAAAAAGAAAGCCCAGAGGCTCCTTAACGCGATGGACAACCATACAGCAGCCTCCATCAAGACAACTGTCAAGACATCACTGCGCATTCATGACATGCCACTTTATCTCCATCTGTCGTTCATACCCACCTTTGACAATGAGGGCGGCGTGACAGGCTATTTCGGTATCTGCCGTGATGTGAGTGAAATCAAGTCAACTGAGGAAGAACTGGAACGAGAAACCATCAAGGCACAAGAGGTGGAAGCCCTGAAAAACACTTTCCTCCGTAACATGAGTTATGAGATCCGTACCCCACTCAGTAGCGTCGTGGGATTCGCAGAACTCTTCGAGACGGAGCACACACCCGAAGATGAGACCATTTTCATTAGTCAAATCAAGGAGAGCGCATCCACACTATTGAAACTCATCAACAACATTCTCTACCTCTCACGTCTGGATGCCAAGATGATTGAGATCAAGCCCAAGCCCATCGACTTTGCCGCCTTCTTCGAGACCCGCTGCCAGGCTGCCTGGTTCAATTATAAGAAGCCTGATGTTACATATAGCATCGACAACCCATACAATCATCTTGTGGTGGAAATTGACGATCAAACTATCGGTATCGTGATTGACCAAATTATAGCCAATGCCGCACAGAACACCACCTCCGGACAGGTACGTGCCAGTTACGGCTATACAGGCGACCACCTCGTTTTTTCCTTCCAAGATACAGGAAACGGTATACCAGAGAGTATGCTCGACCGCATCTTCGATAGGTTTGTGAGTACCGACGGACATCGTACAGGCCTCGGCCTCAGCATCTGTCAGGAAATCATCAGCCAGATGAACGGCAAAATTACCATTAAGTCTAATGAAGGTAAAGGCACTATCGTCTGGGTGTCCATCCCTTGCAAACTAATCGATATAGACCGCAAATGAAAACAAGACATAATATATGCATCTACTGGGCGAGAGTGCTATCAGTACTTTTCACGCTTCACTTTGCACTCCTCACATCTTCTGCCAAGGAGACCTACGGATACTCCAATGAAAAGCCACTCATCATCGTGAGCGACTGGGACTTTCAACCCTTTGAGTTCCTGAACACCGAGGGTAAGCCCTCCGGCTATAACATTGAGGTGCTCGATCTGATTCTCAACAAACTCGGCATCCCCCATAAGTTTGTCATGCAAGAATGGTACCTCGCCACTGAGATGTTCGAAAAGCGCGAGGCCGACCTTATCCACGCACTCTACTCATACTATAATGTCGAGCCTTACATTCCCACAAAGAAGTATATCAACTACTACAACCTGAAAGTGGCGCGCCGTCTCGACACTCAGCCGCTCGTCTCTATCAAGAACCTCACAGGCAACGACACCCTTATCCTGAAAAAAAATGACTATGCCGCACTGCGCATCAACTATATCGACTCCATTCCCTTTACACGCGAATATCACACGCCTAAGGATGCACTGACAGGCATCCGCTCAGGACGCTACAAATACTTTATCTGGGGAGATGTACCTCTGGCCAGGAAGATCAAGGAACTGAACCTCGACAGCATCGCCCTCGACGAGATAGACATCCCCGCCGGTGAACTCCGCATCATAGGCTACAATAAGGAACTGGTTGACATCATCGATGACGAATACACCCGTCTGGAACAGAACGGTGAACTTGAGATCATTTACGACAAATGGTTCCACCCTGAGCGTGTTCACGACAACACCTCCCCTGTGTCCCTCATCATTCTTCTTGCCCTTGCATTGGCTATCTTTGCTGGATTCCTCATCAACCGCCTTATCACCTTACGTGTCAATGCTGCCGTCCGTAAGTCTACTGAACTCAACAGTATGATGAAGACCGCTCTTGGCATGGGCGACTTCTCTGTCCTAGAATATGACATAGAAGGTAATCTTTTCCGTAATTTACATGGCAAAATACTACCCACAGAGACCATGTTGCCACAGGAGTTCCTCAGGCGCATGCCCCCCGAGCAAGGCAAAATACTGCATGACAACAACACAAAACTCATCCGTGGTGAACAACAGAGGTTTGACATCAAGATCCTGTTCAACCGCGGCACTGACGAGCACCCCCAATGGAGGAACTACTATGGTAATGCCATTGCCGAAATCGAAGATGGCAAAACCAAGTATATCGTCTATACCACCAAGGATATTACCAACGAATTACAAGAAGAGCGCGAGAACAGAGACCTGTGGAATAGATACATGAAGGTGTTCGACACCAATATCGTGGCGATGTCGTTCTACGACAGCAAGGGCTATCTGCTTGACTTTAATCAGGAGATGCGCAATCTCTTTGGTATCACCGACGAGAACACCCCCTATTTCCGGAGTGTCAACATCTTCGACGTCCCTGCCATCAAGGGAGAATTCACCCCTGAGAGCCTTGAAGCCCTACACTGTTGTCACCATCTGGTTATCCCGGAAAACCATGTCGATACCTACATGGAGATACGTATCAAACCCATATTCGATGACAACGACCACCTCATCTACTATGTCATCACCGCCCGCGGTATTACCGCAGAGCGAGACATGTATCTTAAACTTCGCAAGCATAATAAGGAAATTAGCAAGGCAAATGAAGCCATCAACCGGTACGAAGACCAGTTGGGCTACCTGCTGGAACAGAGCGAGATGTTTATTTGGCACTTCAATACCAAAGATGAAACCATCCATTTCACGGTCAATCCCCACGAGAAGGGCTATACGGAGACCTTTGAGGAGTTCTTTTCCGGTGTGCCAGAGAAGGAGCGCACAGAATCGATGAACAATCTGCGCGAACTCGTCCGTCAGCATAAATCGTTTAATCTTATCCATCACTACAACTATACTCCAATGGAACACAGTCCTGTGTGGTACGCCATCAGCGGCATCCCAACTTTCGACGACAAGGGTGAACTCATCGAATATTTTGGCGTGGCACGTAACATTACCGACCTGATGGAAGCCCAGCAAAAGTTGAAGGAAGAAACGGCCCGTGCAGAAAACTCCGGACATCTGAAAGCAGCCTTCCTCGCCAATATGACCCACGAAATACGCACGCCACTGAATGCCATCGTTGGTTTCAGCGACATTCTCCAAATGGTGGAAACTCCCACAGAGCGCATAGAGTTTATCCGTATTATCCGCAACAACTGTGATATGCTGCTGCGACTCATCAACGACATCCTCGAGGCCTCCAGCATGGGTCAGGCTCTCGCCATCGAACCTGCGCCGTGTGATTTCGCCCAGGTGTTCGATGATATCTGCCAGACTCTAGAACAGCGTGTGGCCGAGGCAGGCGTTCCTTTCATCAAGGACAATCCCTACGATACCTTCCCCGCCGTGCTCGACAAGGGCCGTATCCAGCAGGTGCTTACCAACTTCACCACCAATGCCGTGAAGTACACCAAGACGGGGCATATCAAGGTGGGGTATCGCGAACAGGAAGGCGGTATATATCTCTACTGCGAAGACACGGGAGCCGGTATTCCTGAGGAGAAACAGGATGCTGTTTTTGAGCGTTTCGTCAAACTCGACGACTTCGTACAAGGCACAGGTCTCGGCCTCAGCATCTGCAAGTCCATCGCTGAGCGTTGCAACGGCCAGATTGGTGTGATCTCCGAAGGTGAAGGCAAAGGCTCTACCTTCTGGCTATGGATTCCGAAAGAACTGCCGATGCTATGAGAACAGCAGCATGCGCTCAAGCCAGTAGATGAGAATGCCAGCGAGGTAGCCGACAAAGGCAATCCACGTGATCTTCTTCATATACCAGCCGAAGGTAATCTTCTCCAAGCCCATGACGACGACACCGGCGGCACTGCCGATGATGAGCATCGAGCCACCGACACCTGCACAGTAGGCCAACAACTGCCAGAAGATGCCATCGACAGCCATATCACCTGTCGCAGCCACAGGATACATACCCATACATCCTGCCACAAGCGGCACATTATCGACGATGGATGACAGCACACCAATGATGCCTGTCACCAAGTAATGGTTGCCCTCGAAGGTAGAATCTAGCACGCTGCCCAGCATGGTGAGCACGCCGATTTCCTGCAACACGGCTACGGCCATCAGGATACCAAGGAAGAACATGATGGTAGAAAGATCAATACGCGAGAGGAGGTCGCTGACGCGCTGGGCCATCGTATCATCCTCAGCGGTGTTGTGGTGGAATATCTCTGTGACTGTCCAGAGGATGCCAAGCACGAGGAGGATGCCCATAAATGGAGGCAGATGGGTAATGGTCTTAAAAATCGGTACGAAGCACAAGCCACCTACTCCCAACCAGAAAATGACATTGCGCTGGGCCTTTGTGAACTGGCTGATATCAGCCTTCGGCAGGTTCTGCGACTTATCGAACTTTCCCTTCAACTGGAATTGGAGGATGAAGGCAGGCACCAGCATCGACACCAGCGAAGGAACGAATATCTCGCTGATAACACCCTGCGTGGTAATGACCCCTTTGATCCAGAGCATGATAGTGGTGACATCGCCGATGGGAGAGAAAGCACCTCCGGAGTTGGCGGCAATAACCACAAGGGCAGCATAGAGCAGTCGGTCTGTCTGGCTCTGCACCAGTTTGCGCAGGACCATAATCATCACGATACTTGTTGTCAGGTTATCGAGGATAGCGGAGAGGAAGAAAGTCATCAGGACCACACGCCACATGAGTTTGCGCTTAGATCGTGTCTTGATGGTGTCACGCACAAAGTTAAAACCGCCATTGGAGTCAACGATCTCGACGATGGTCATGGCTCCCATCAGGAAGAACAGCGTGCCGGCGGCATCGCCCAGATGGTGCTCTATCACCTCACTGATGTGATGAATCAGGCCACCCTCCGACAAATTGGGATAATAGGCAGCAGGACCAGTCATCAGCAATGTCCAACACAACACACACATTAGCAGCGCGATGGCTGCCTTGTTGATTTTCGTCACGCCCTCCAAGGCAATGCAAAGGTAGCCGATGCAAAAGACGACGACTATAAGCAGGGATAATGTAGACATATCTTTGTTGTTTCTTGTTTATTATTACTACAAAAGTGCCTGCAAAGGTACAAATAAGCGAGGAAAACACCAAATTTATCGAAAAAAATAAAAAATAATAGTCTATATTCTTGGCTATATCCTTAAGAATTCGTATCTTTGCCTTCTAGTATGAATAACAACGTGATACTGGTTGACGCGGACTACGTCGACAAAGTCGCATTCAATTTGATTGTGAACTTTGAGCGCATGATAGGGCGCCGCATTCCACAGGCAGACTTTGCCAAGTGGATAGACTGTGTGGCTCTCGACGGAGGAATCCGTGAAGGGGAGCAGGAGACGCAGGTCATCCTGTTGCATGACAAGCAGAAGAAAGCGATGGACAACTTTGTCCCAGGCAACTACGAGGAACTGAATGGCAAAGCCTTCAAGGATCAACTCGGGGAGTTTCTCATCAATGCCTACCCGGCAGAGGATATCGTAGGCAGCGAGCAGCAGTTCATCGATACCCTGCAACTGGTCTGCACCCAAAAAGAGGTGAAGCGCTTAATGGTGATTCCCAATGCCGAAGACCCTAATATATATAATAAGGTACGCGAGGCACTTCGCAAGACGGATGATGACAAGCGCATTACGGTGTTCGCCATGCAGCCCATGACAGGAGGTCATTTCCAACAGGAAATTCTGGGTTACTCGCTGATGGCTGCCCTCGGCATCCGCTCAGAAGAGATTAATTGTAAATAGCCGAAGGGCTAAATATATTTGTAAATTGTAAAATTGTAAATAACTAAGATGGCAAAAGTTTTGATGATTGGCGCCGGAGGCGTCGCAACGGTAGCGGCATTCAAGATTGCACAGAATGCCGACGTGTTTACAGACTTTATGATTGCCAGCCGCAGAAAGGCAAAGTGCGACAAGATTGTGGCCGACATCCATAAGGCAGGTTATCAAATGAACATCAAGACGGCACAAGTAGATGCTGACGATGTAGAACAACTGAAAGCATTGTTCAACTCCTACAAGCCCGAATTGGTGATCAACCTTGCCCTGCCCTATCAGGATCTGACAATTATGGACGCCTGTCTGGCCTGTGGCTGTAACTATCTCGACACAGCCAACTACGAGCCGAAGGACGAAGCACATTTCGAGTACTCATGGCAGTGGGCCTATAAGGACCGTTTCGAGCAGGCTGGTCTGACAGCCATTCTCGGCTGTGGATTCGATCCGGGTGTCAGTGGTGTCTATACAGCCTACGCTGCCAAGCACCACTTCGACGAGATCCACTACCTTGACATCGTAGACTGTAACGCTGGTGACCATCACCACGCCTTCGCCACGAACTTCAATCCCGAGATCAATATCCGCGAAATCACGCAAAAAGGACTCTACTATAAGGACGGTCAGTGGATTGAGACAGAACCATTGGAAATCCACAAGCCTCTCACCTACCCCAACATCGGGCCACGTGAGTCATATCTGCTACACCATGAAGAGTTGGAGAGCCTTGTCAAGAACTATCCAACTATCAAACAGGGTCGTTTCTGGATGACTTTCGGTGAACAGTATCTAAAGCATCTTGACGTGATTCAGAACATCGGTATGAGCCGTATTGACGAGATCGTCTATGAAGCGCCATTGGCTGACAATCCTGAAAAGACGGTAAAGGTGAAGATTGTGCCACTCCAGTTCCTGAAGGCTGTACTGCCCAATCCGCAGGATCTTGGTGAGAACTACGAAGGCGAGACCAGTATCGGCTGTCGCATCCGTGGTATCAAGGACGGAAAGGAACACACCTATTACGTCTACAACAACTGCAAGCACCAGGAGGCCTACAAGGAGACAGGTATGCAGGGCGTGAGTTACACTACGGGTGTACCCGCTATGATCGGTGCGATGATGTTCATAAAGGGCATCTGGAAGAAACCAGGTGTGTGGAACGTGGAAGACTTCGATCCCGATCCGTTTATGGAACAACTGAACAAACAAGGTCTGCCTTGGCACGAAGTGTTCGATGGCGACCTCGAATTATAATTATTAACTCTTAAATTTCTAAAATCTATGGCAAAGAAAGAAGAATCTACGGAGCAGTTGACTCCACAACAGCAAAAGTTGAAGGCCCTACAAGCAGCCATGTCGAAAATTGAAAAAGACTACGGCAAAGGCTCTATCATGCGTATGGGTGAAGAGAAGATCGAAAATGTGGAAGTGATTCCCACTGGTAGTATCGGGCTGAATGCCGCCCTTGGCGTAGGCGGCTATCCGAAGGGACGTATCATTGAGATCTACGGTCCTGAGTCGTCTGGTAAGACCACGCTGGCCATCCACGCCATTGCCGAGTGCCAGAGGGCTGGTGGCATTGCAGCATTCATCGATGCAGAACATGCCTTTGACCGTTTCTATGCCGCCAACCTTGGTGTGGACATCGACAACCTGTATATCTCACAGCCAGATAATGGTGAGCAAGCCTTGGAGATTGCAGACCAACTGATCCGTTCGTCAGCTATCGACATCATTGTCATCGACTCTGTGGCAGCACTGACACCAAAGAAGGAAATCGAGGGTGACATGGGCGACTCGGCTGTTGGCTTACAGGCACGACTGATGAGTCAGGCACTCCGCAAACTGACATCAACCATCTCAAAGACCAACACCACCTGCATCTTCATCAACCAGTTGAGAGAGAAGATTGGCGTGATGTTCGGTAATCCGGAGACGACGACTGGCGGTAATGCCTTGAAATTCTATGCCTCGGTACGTCTGGATATCCGCAAGGTGACGACCTTGAAGGATGGTGATACACCTATTGGAAATCAGGTGCGTGTGAAGATTGTGAAGAACAAGGTGGCTCCTCCCTTCCGTAAGGCTGAGTTTGAAATTACCTTCGGCGAAGGCATCTCTAAGATTGGTGAGATTGTAGACCTTGGCGTAGAGTACGGCATAATCAAGAAGAGTGGCTCTTGGTTCTCTTATGGAGAATCGAAACTGGCTCAGGGTCGTGACGCCGTGAAGGAACTGCTGAAAGACAACCCCGAACTCTGCGAGGAACTGGAGGCAAAAATCATGGAAGCCATAAAGGATCAGAAATAAAATAATAAATCCCAGCCGTTTGGCTGGGATTAATTATTTATAGCGGTGTTCCGTTGCTACGTTGCCATTCATTGTTAGCCTTGGGCTTCGTGGCAGCCTTACGACGGGCTTGTGTCTTCTTACTCTTATTCTCCGCTGGAGTGGTATAACTCTCCACACGCCCGTTACGTCCGAAGGTCACTGTCAGATAACCCGTTGAACGCTGGTATAACCACATATAACGACCATCGCTGGAAGCCTCCTTACGTGATGGTTCTTCACCCATTGCCAACACAACCTCATCCTCGCTCATGCCAACGATGACGCGACCCTGCTGGATGGCGGCACGGGCTGCCTGAGATGTCTCACGAGCCTGACCTGCACCCATGGCGAAGAGATAGCCGAAATACTCATCCTCCTTGGCACGGGCATTGGGCTTGCCTACCGGATTGGTAAAGGTGACATCCTTATAGAACACACGGCGCGACTCAATCTCTGTCAGTGTCAAAGTGACAAACTCACTATTGGGCTGTGCCAGCGTATTGTCCACGCGGAACGACATCATCTTCGGAATGGTCACATAGCGCTCCTTACCGTCGCCCTTGGTCACCATCTCCGTCTTATACTTGTTGTGAATGGTCTGTCCGATGTAGGTCTTATAGTCCTTATTAACCTTCATCACGGCATCCTGAAGTTCGAAGGCGCCATAGAAGGTGTGCTTCAAAGAGTCCATGATAAACTCATCATCGCGCATACCGCTATTGGTCTTCGACATAGCCACCACCTGATAATATTCATTGCCAAGTTCATCCTCAACGATGATCTTCACAGGGAAATTACGAGTACCTACACCAATGGCAGTCACCGTCACCTCCGTGTTCATCGGCTGGATGGTCTCACGGAAACCATCACCGTCGGTCTCAGTATCCACACGATAGACACGAGTCTTGGTAAACAGTTTCTTACCCATCAACTGCTCACGGGCAATGTCCACATCACCTAAGTATGCCAACGTAGGAACACCCATTTTCCCATAGCAGTAGTCGTCGAATGAGCCGCTTGGAATCTCATAATAGTACATCTGGTTATTGTCCTGACAGAGGAAGTTCATACGCCAGTGACCATCAGAACTCTCACTCTTGCCTTTGTAGACCATAATCTTGTGACGCAATGACATACTACTCACCTCCTTGCCTGTTCCGGCATCGGCGAAAGTCTTCACCACAAGATCATACTTCTCGGGCATCACCATGAACTTCATGCCTTCCTTCCAGTCGCAAAGACTGTAGAACTTGAAATTCTGACCTACGAAATCTGTCGCAGTCTCTTCCTCCTCTACTGTCGTTTCATCTGTCAGAAGGTTCTCTACAGCCACCTTCTTCTTAGCGTTACGCGTCTTCACGATGTAGGAGTTTTCCTGAGCCGAGACGGTCATCAGCAATAAGGCCAATCCGGCTGTCAAAATCGCTCTTTTCATTCTAATAGAATTTAAATTGTACAATTTACGGTGCAAAGTTATAATTTTTTTCTGATACTTGTGCCAAAATGTCGTAACAAAAATCATATTTCGGCAAAAAAAGACCATTTGGCACGTGCTTTGCTATGTTTTTTTCGGATTTTTGTCCAAATTAACGTGAATATAAACAATTAAAATGATACAATTATGGGAAAGATTATTGGAATTGACTTAGGAACTACCAACAGTTGCGTTGCCGTATTCGAAGGTAACGAACCAGTAGTGATTGCCAACAGCGAGGGTAAGCGTACGACCCCCTCCGTCGTTGGTTTTGTTGAGAACGGTGAGCGTAAGATCGGTGACCCTGCCAAGCGTCAGGCTATCACCAACCCGAAGAACACCGTCTATTCTATCAAGCGTTTCATGGGTGAGAACTGGCAGCAGACCGAAAAGGAGATTGCTCGCGTACCTTATTCAGTAGTAAATGAGGGTGGCTACCCCCGTGTTGACATCAATGGTCGTAAATACACTCCGCAGGAGATTTCCGCTATGGTACTCCAGAAGATGAAGAAGACCGCCGAGGACTATCTCGGCCAGGAGGTGACAGATGCTGTCATCACTGTGCCTGCCTACTTCTCTGACTCTCAGCGTCAGGCCACCAAGGAGGCTGGCCAGATTGCAGGTCTCAATGTGAAGCGTATCGTGAATGAGCCCACAGCCGCTGCCCTGGCATACGGTGTCGATAAGGCCAACAAGGACATGAAGATTGCCGTGTTCGACCTTGGTGGTGGTACATTTGATATCTCTATCCTGGAATTCGGTGGTGGTGTGTTCGAGGTGCTCTCTACCAATGGTGATACCCATCTGGGTGGTGATGACTTCGACCAGGCAATCATCGACTGGCTCGTACAGGAGTTCAAGAACGACGAGGGTGCCGACCTGAAGGCTGACCCGATGGCCATGCAGCGCCTGAAGGAGGCTGCCGAGAAGGCCAAGATCGAGTTGTCTTCTTCTACTTCGACAGAGATCAACCTGCCGTATATCATGCCGGTAGCCGGCGTGCCCAAGCACCTGGTGAAGACCCTTACCCGTGCTAAGTTCGAGCAGTTGGCTCACGATTTGATTCAGGCTTGTCTGGCTCCGTGTCAGAAGGCTATCGCTGATGCCAAGTTGACAACTGCCGATATCGATGAGGTGATTCTCGTAGGTGGCTCCAGCCGTATCCCCGCTGTGCAGACCCTCGTGAAGAACTACTTCGGCAAGGAACCTTCAAAGGGCGTGAACCCCGACGAGGTGGTAGCCGTTGGTGCCGCTATCCAGGGTGCTATCCTGAACAAGGAAGGTGGCGTAGGCGACATCGTGCTGCTCGACGTGACTCCGCTGACACTGGGTATCGAGACTATGGGTGGCGTGATGACCAAACTGATCGAGGCCAACTCTACCATCCCCTGCAAGAAGAGCGAAGTGTTCTCTACTGCTGCCGACAATCAGACAGAGGTTACCATCCATGTACTGCAGGGCGAGCGTCCTATGGCTGCACAGAACAAGTCTATCGGCCAGTTCAACCTCACCGGCATCGCTCCTGCCCGTCGTGGTATTCCTCAGATTGAGGTTACCTTCGACATCGATGCCAACGGTATCCTGAAGGTAAGTGCCAAGGACAAGGCTACTGGCAAGGAGCAGGCCATCCGTATCGAGGCTTCGTCTGGTCTCTCTCAGGACGAGATTAACCGCATGAAGGCCGAGGCTGAGCAGAATGCCGAGAACGATAAGCGTGAGCGTGAGCGCGTCGACAAGATGAACCAGGCTGACTCGATGATCTTCCAGACCGAGAACCAGTTGAATGAACTCGGCGACAAGATCCCTGCTCAGTACAAGCCCGCCATCGAGCAGGCTCTCCAGCAACTGAAGGATGCCCACAAGGCAGGTGACGTCAACGCTATCGATTCTGCCATTGCAGCCCTCAACCAGGCTTGGCAGACTGCATCCGCTCAGATGTACCAGCAGAGTGGTGCTGCAGGCCAGCCCGGCGGTGACCAGTACACTGGTGGTCAGCAGGCCGGTCCTCAGCAGGAAGGCCCGAAGGCTGAGGATATCCAGGACGCCGATTTCGAGGAGGTGAAGTAAGAATAGATAAGCAACGATAAGTAAATCATAAGAAAACCCGCATAAACATTGAGTTTGTGCGGGTTTTTAGTATTATGCGGTTAAGCAGATCATCGAAGTAGTCTGCCCCGAATACGTTCTTTCCTTTCAGACGTTCATCGTCCAACACAAAGCCTTTGGCATATGCTATTGTAAAGAGCCAGTCCTTTTACCGTCAGCAGGTATTTCTGGCGAGGGTGACGGGGCGAATCAGGATATAGCATACGGATATAGCCCTCGTTCATAGAA
>Ga0247608_10000373_pt1 | contig 75878 bp, 81 predicted proteins | sample 176DNAGHGlowgp2_FD_193490 | JGI IMG/M metagenome (GOLD analysis project Ga0247608, IMG submission 193490) | Sheep rumen microbial communities from Palmerston North, Manawatu-Wanganui, New Zealand - 1766 DNA GHGlow gp2 | ecosystem: Host-associated > Mammals > Digestive system > Stomach > Rumen ... | reverse complement strand
GAAGTTTGTCTTCTATCTTTAGCATAACCTTTCATTTGGCTATACGAAGATAGTAAAAATAATCGACTAAACCAAATAAATAATTGATTATTAGCACGTTGCAATAATATTGGCGAGGCAAAGGATACAAGTAATCCTGTAATTGAGCGGGACTTTTTCAGCGGCCTCCTCTGGTGGATTCTGGATGTCAACGCGGCAAAGTTTCTTGCTTCTTACCCTTGGAAGATATAAGAATATTTCTTATGTTTGCAGTGTAATAGTTATGCTTATGAAAACGACAACTGTAGCATTAGGTCCCCATTTCGACGAATTCATCCAGGCCAGCGTACGTGGAGGAAGATATACAAATGCCAGCGAAGTCATCCGTGCCGGTCTTCGCAAACTGGAAGAAGATGAACGAAAGATAGCCGCACTCCGCTCCGCTATTGAAGAAGGTGAGGCCAGCGGATATGTGGAGGACTTTGATTTTGAGGCTCATTTGCAGGAGTTGAGCAGCAGGGGGAGGAATAATGGCTAAGTATCATATTTCCAGGAAAGCGATTGCAGACCTGGACAGTATTTGGGAGTATACCGCCAAAGAGTGGTCAGAACAGCAGGCTTCAGAATACTATCGTCAATTATATTTCTCTATACAAAACCTTTCCGGCCTTCCTAGTTTTCTCGCAAGAAACTATAGCGAGATTAAAGAGGGACTTTTGGGTTATAGAGTCGGCCATCATATCATCTTCTTCAAAAAGCATGACGATGGTTCAGTCTGGGTAGACCGCGTTCTGCACGAAAAGATGGATTATCAGAGGCATCTGTAAACCATTGTCCCATTGCCCGCACGAGAGGACCGCTTCGGAAAGAGGCGGTCCTTTTTCTTTCCATAACTAACTGATATTCGGTCTAATAAGTCAACTTTTTTCTTGTCCCAAAATATACCGTCCTGGAAAACTAATTTTTGGATTTGTTTCTTCCTCTCAAGGTCTGCATTCTTCCACAAAGTGCCTATCTTTGAGGCTGTTGTAATAATCACTGGAATTCATTATATTTGCCTACAGAACGAAACATCAGAAACCTTTTAATTATCAACCCATGGAACAGTTACCCCTCACTTTCAATCAGGCCACGGTCGAACCGGACATCCAGGAATGTTACGAACCGGCCTTCAACTTCACCCGCGTCAACTCTTCCAATGGAAGGCTGGCTTTTACAGCCGACAAAATCTACTGGCTGCCGGACGCCCCGATGGCCATGTTGGACCAGGGCTGGGTCATCCGCGTCAACGAAGTAGAAAGCTGCGCCAAATATGGCATCAGCGGCTTCCTGATCAAACTTAAGGACGGAAAGGACCTGCGTTTCGCCAATGTGGGGTCCAAGATGCGCGAGGGCATAACTGAAGCCATCGAATCGCGCAAAGAGGCGGTCGGCGACGCACCCGTCGATGAAGCTCCGATTGTCGAGGCCCCCGCAGCGGACAACCCCGCAGCGGACAACCCGGCTCCTGCTGCCGCCCTGGACAGCGCTCCGGAATTCACCCCGGAAGACGCCAGCGCCAACAAATGGATGGCCGTGCTCGCCTACCTGAGCATTCTCGTCCTGATTCCCCTCTTCGTCGCCAAGGAATCGAAATTCGCCCGCTTCCATGTCAATCAGGGACTTATCCTGCTGATTTGCAGCGTGGTCAGCGCCGTTTTCAGCCGGATGGGCTGGGGCACCCTCGCCTGGATTCTGAACATCGTCATCTTCGTTCTGGCCATCATCGGCATCATCAACGCCGTCAAGGGCGAAGCCAAGGAACTCCCGGTCATCGGCAAATTCAAGATTATCAGCTAAATACTGACCACATAACTTTTCAGCTATCTCGAAGGACTATTTCAACCCTTTCCAGGGGCCTTTCAGGATGGTCCGGCACTGCGAATAGCAGGCGGCGCAGCCCTGGATCTTGTACAGCTCGCCGTCCAGGGGCAGGAACACATCCACGTTCCGGCTTCTATTGAATAAGAAATACAACAAAGCAAATTCTATTATCATGGACCGAAGGGACATGACCAGCCGGGCACTAGCGAAGCGTAGGGCCAGGCAGTGAGTTTTTAATAGAATGTTTTCTGGGTGGCAAAGATATCTTTACATATCTGTATCACCGTTCGGCCAAATAGTCCTTACAACGGCTTTCTCTTCCAATAGTTTCGGGATATAGGTAGATGTATCCCTGCTCTGGACTTGGAACGTATTACCCGGAATATCCACATAGCAGTAATAAATACCTTCCTGGAAACTCCATTTGTTCTGATGCCCTAACCAATATGCCCAATATGCTGAATTTGCTAGGATCCACTTTTCATGTTTTTGGGGCACGTCTCTCCAGTCAAAGGCATTATTATCATGGTGAATCTGGTTGAGTTCTAGTTCAACTCCATCTCCGATATTCTCCAGATACCGGTTTAATTCTTCTGCTGCTTTTTGAGGACAGTCCGAATGATAGTTATCGTGAGAAAACTTTACTTCACAAATAATGTAGGTCCCCTTTTTGCGGCCATTTGCATAGACCCCAATCATATCAAGCGAATCACGTCGAGACTTTCCATTTAAGATGACAGGTAATTCGATATCAAGCCATTTAATAATGGTTTTCCCACCTTTGATTGTTTCTGTTGAACGGAAAAGAGCACGTTGAAATGCTTTTTCAGCTACGTCGTTAATATGCGGATCAAGTGAAGTAAGCATAAAACTGATAATAAGCTATAAAACAAATTCTTTAAATCTATTCACCTCATTCCCACTCTCATCTTTTACCTTGCTGAAGAAGATGTCATACGGTCTCACCCAAATCTGGCCATCACTTCCGGGGCCTGCGCATACCTTGCCAAGGACTCCTCTCCGGAATCAATAGTGGATGCCATTATGGATGTTGCTGCCGGCAAGTGCCTGTTCTTTGGAGAGACCATAGACTCCGGAAAGATTCTCCGCACCTTCGGGGGCAAGGAGAACCTGAAGGCGCGGAAGCCGCAGGGACTCACGCCCCGGGAACTGGAAGTTCTGCAACTCACTTCTTCAGGCTACAGCAACGCCCAGATTGCATCGGCCCTTGAAATCACCGTAAACACCGTAGACAGTTACAAGGAGCGCATCAAGGGGAAATTCGGCCTTGACAGCATAGTGGAATGCGTTGCAACCGCCGCTGCCAAGGGAATTGTCACTGTGTGAGGATGGCAAACTCTATACGCTTTTCTTTTCTCCCAGCACGCACCAGCGGATAAGCGGGATGCGGCGGATTATCTCATAAAGAAGCGGAGACAAGGTGAAAACCGCCACGGCAAGGATAAGGTACATTGCCACCGGAGGCATCTGAGTGTAGGTTTTCATCATATAGCCAAAAGCCGCAACGGGAAGGTAATGGACAATGTATATCCCGTAACTTGAGCGGGTCATATAGCCCGAAAAGGCGTTTGTGCAGTTCCATCGGGCGGCAAAAAGGCCCATCATTGCAAGGCACATAAGCCAGCCGTAAATTGAGTTGAGGGGGCTTCCAAGATACTCAGGAGATGTATTGTCCTGCCCGAATGTGGTGCCTATGAGAACGCCTCCCGCTATAACGGCCGATACCATCAGGGGGATCCAGGCCTTCCCCACCTTTTCCTGAACTTCGTCGTGAGAGAACACAAAGTACCCGAGGAGGAACGGAACCAGGTAGAAAAGGGGTTTGTAAAGGTTCAGAAGGCCGTCGGCCGATTCCGGACGGGGATTCCGGATAAGTGTCTGCTCTCCTGCCCAGAAGAGTACGCCTAGAAGGATGATCCAGACTATATTTGCCTTTCCGCACCAGGTCCAGAACTTATCCTTTTTGTCAAGGGCCCTCACAATCAGAAGCACAATGCAAAGCAGCCACAGCACCTGGATGAACCACAGAGGGCCCGTGCCACTCACAGCCATGATCATATATTTTGCCACTGCCGGAACGCCGTCAAAGACGCCCTGCCTCTGAGCCACCACGGTGTTGAAGTATCCAACCATCCATTGGAAAACAAACAGGCCGATGGTTCCCGGCACCAGCAGTTTCCGCGTGCGCGCCTTGAACCACTCCTTTGCTGAATACTTGTCCAGGGCATACCTGGCGCTGATTCCCGCAAGGATAAAAAGAAGCGGCATGAAGAAGGGATACAGGATGTACATCACAACATCCTGGTACTGCGGGACATCCGGATACTCTCCAAAGCCCCCTATTCCGCCAAACACGCCTTTATTGTTGTAGAAATAGATTACGTGGTACAGAAGTACCAGAAGTACGGTTACCCACCGTAGGTTGTCTATCCAATGCTTTCTCATTTTGTAAGTTCCTCCATAGTCTGGTCTATTACGCTTTGGAAAATATCAGTCTTCAACAGTGCCATTCCTTTCTGGTCTCCAAGCATTAGTAGGGCATCCCCCGACTTGATATTGTACACTGTACGGGCCTCTTTGGGTATAACTATCTGGCCCTTGTCACCCACCTTCACTACTCCGAAGATGTATTTGCCTTCATTTTCCTGCATTGTGGTAAAAGTTAGAATTTTCCCACAAATATAACAAATAATCCACTCCCACGCAAAAAAAATAATGAGTTCGGCACACAAGCTGGCAAGTCTTTTGGACGAGGTATAACCCTTTATTGGACCAGGTGGCATTTCACCCCCTGGACCAGGTCCACAGACCACGGCGTCCCAACAACTCAAGTCGCGTACCCAACACCACACAAAAACTGCCCGCGGCGTGAACTGCGGGCTGTAATATCATGTGGCAGGGAGTTAATCCTTGACGGGACGTACGGACCGTCCGATAACACGGTCGATAAGGGCTGAAGTAGTCTCTTCATTCCTGAATTTGAAGGCTTGCGCCCAGTCGTCGTTACCATAGGTTGAAGACCAGTAGCTACCCCAACTTCCACGATAAGTCATGCTGCTTCCGCAGTAACCTGCTGCAGGAAGGAAGATACTGTCCACTCCGTACGCTTCGTCACTGCACACAGTGGACAGGGACATGCTAAAAAAAAGAGTTATATTTGTAACGTAAGCAAATTACATACTGAATAATTAACTCGTAGAGTTATTTATATGCTTTTCTATTTCCATATGAGCCAGGTATCATCTCACATTAGCAAGGTGCTTATTTCCTTTTTAGCAATTATATGTGTATTGAACCTATATACTTCGTGTAGTTCTAAAGAAGAGCCCACAGCATTGAACGTCAAGAATAAAGAGTTCTTATTCTCTGATAACGGAGGCGTGCAAACACTCTCTTTTGTGGTTAATAAATCGTGGAAAATCAATTGCCACGAATCATGGTGCACAGTATCTCAAACATCAGGGAATGTGTCCAATAGTGATGTTGTTTCGCTGGAAGTATCATGTAAACCCAATGACACCTTCTCTGCGAGAGAAAGCACAATAACTGTCATATGTGCCGAATTGAGTGAGTTTATCACCATTAAGCAAGATGCTAATTACACGTTGGAGGTTTCACAAACATCATATGATGTACCTAGTTCCGGTCAAATTATTGAAATTACGGTTAAGAACAATGACGATTCATCCATATCCGTGTCAATTTCAGATTCATGGATCAGAAGAGTCGAGACAAAGGCAATAACAGAAAACAAGTTCATTTTTAACGTCGATGCAAACACTAGCCATAACGAGAGAAAAGGGGCTATTCACTTTGCCGATGTGAAGAATAAACTTGAAGCAGAAGTTAGCATTGTTCAGTCTCAAAACGATGCAATAGATATTGATACTAAAGAATATTATGCCAAACCCGAGGGGGACGAAATCAATATAAAGGTATCACATAATGTCGATTATCAAATAACCTCTTCCGTTGAGTGGATTAAGCAAATAAGTACAAAGGCTTATGTGACAGACTATTTACTCTTGAGTGTTGAGTCTAACGAGTCTGGCGCTAAACGCTCAGGGATCATTACAATAGAATCTTTAAATAATTCGATTAAACATGAACTTACCATACTTCAAGAGAAAAGGATATACCCTTTTGAAAGCGCCGCGGAAGCAGTCCTGAATATGGGCGCCGGCTGGAATCTTGGAAACACCCTGGATTCAAACAGCGGAGACATTGACAATATGTGGATAGAGGCCTGGAGCGCCCGCACACCAAAGGATTACGAGACCGCCTGGGGCCAGCCGGAGACCACCCGTGAACTCATCCATATGTTCAAGGAAGCAGGCTTTGGGGTAATCCGCGTGCCTGTAACCTGGTACCCCCATATGGGCACAATCACTCTCCACGACCAGAACAAATGGGATCCCGCCACCTGGACCGGCACCAGTGTGGACCCTCAGTGGATGGCACGCGTGAAGGAAGTTGTAGACTACGTGATAGACGAAGGGATGTACTGCATCCTCAACGTCCACCACGACACAGGAGATGCCGCCACGGCCTGGCTTAGGGCCTCTGAAGACGGTTTCAACGCCGCCAAGGCCCGCTACGGGGCCCTCTGGCAGCAGATTGCCATTACGTTCAGGGACTACGGGGAGAAACTCCTCTTTGAGTCGTACAACGAGATGCTGGACCAGTACGGCTCCTGGTGCTTTGCCTCCATGGCCGCCCCCGGAAATTATGACGCAAACGTGGCCCGGGGCGCCTACAACGCCATTTACAACTACGCCAGACTTTTTACGGAAACCGTGCGCGCAACAGGCGGCAACAACCTCTACAGGAACCTTGTGGTGAACACCTACGGCGCCTGCAGCGGCGACGGCACCTGGAGCCCCCACCTCAAGGACCCCATATCCAGCATCCAGATTCCGGAAGAACCCGGCCACATTGCCATAGAGGTGCACAGTTACTGGGATGCATCCAAATTTAACGAGCAGAAGGCCGATATAGACCGCCTGTTCACAAACCTTGACACCTATATTGTGAAACGCCTTGGGGTACCCGTGATCATAGGCGAATGGGGCGGCTGGACCAATGAAGACAATGACGCCAACGTCACTTTCGCTTCATATTTCTCCGGAAAAGCCAGGGAGGCCGGAATTGCCACCTGCTAGTGGATGGGCCTTTCCGACGGCAGTGACCGCAGCGTCCCCGCCTGGACTATGCCAAGGACCAGGGATGCTATCCTTCAAAAATAAGGTTATACCGGCACGGCAAAGACAAAGCGGGCGCCGGGGCCGAAGGCGGTGTCAAGGTAGACTGAGGCCAAATCCTGTTCCCTGGTTTTGAAAAGGTGTATCCCAGGGAAGTCCCCAGATTCACCCTTACAATACATCAACTCTCTTCTTGGGCTGCATAGGATGGTTGGGTAAGGGTCAGACAGGAATAGGGTTGTAGCTCCACATCCACACATTGTCTTGTCCAGAAAGAATCGGCCGGAAGGAAACAGATCTTCAATTTCTGGCCATTGATTCAGAAATAACATAATCTTGCCATCATTACCGTAAATTGGCATCTGAATCTCTCTGTAATCATTGTACAAAATCTTCTTATTCATTTTTTGTGGTTTTAAATATTTGACTTGAAAGAATGGTTGTAGTATAGGGACTGCCATTCTAAGCCCCTGTTGTATGAAGAATAATGTGGCCTTCAATAACCCTTACTTAACCTTTCCAAAAACTCAACAAAAAAGGAAAGACAACATAGGGGTATTGTGGCAGCTCTTTCCTTGAACGAAAGAGCTCTGCTGGCACCGAACGCAGTGAGGGGTCAGGAGGAGACACTGCCATTGCTCCGCTCTGTCTGTTTTTCAAGATGTCAGTTTTTTCTCATCTTCTTATGGAAAAGGAAATTCTCGGTGAAAAAAACCGACACAGACGGCAGATTCCTATACTACAATGAATGGTTTTTGTCAGGTTTTCTTCAAGGATAAGAGTTTACGTTGGAGTTAAATGCAGATTGATATGCTAGAAGATGGATTACAGTGTTTTGACGGAAAAATACTATCTTCGCGGTATGGCAGACTATTACAGACATTTCAAAGGCGGCAAGTATAAGCTTCTGGGTATTGCAAAGGATAGCGAAACCCTGGAGAAGATGGTCGTATATCAGGCTCTCTACGGTGAAGGTGATTTATGGGTAAGGCCGGAGGAGATGTTTTTCGGGACTGTCGAGAGGGATGGCAAGGTTATGCAGCGTTTCACCAAGATAACGGAGGAAGATGCACTAGAGTAAGTATTATGGTGGCCGATATCATAAAGAACGTATTACTTGTTGGCGCTGGTAGTTTCATAGGTGGAGCTGCTCGGTATCTTGTTTCGCTGGCCTTGAAGAATGCGAGCAAAGGTTTTCCGTGGGCCACTCTTCTGGTTAATCTGGCGGGCTGTTTTCTCATCGGTCTTCTGTGGGGGATGTTTTCAAAGTCGGCCACAGAGGGGAGTAATTGGGCTTTACTCCTGACAGTCGGCCTGTGTGGTGGTTTTACGACTTTCTCCACTTTTTCGAAGGAAGCGCTGATGATGCTGCAATCTGGGAACATCTGGGGATTTGCTGGTTATATCGGGATTAGTGTCGCTGCCGGTATAGCTCTTGTTGCACTTGGCTATTTCTTGGTAAAATGACCCTCCCCGAAGCAATAGTGTATCTCCTTGCCTCCTCCAACCACGGCATGAAGACAGAAGTGATAGCCCGACTGATAAATGAGAAGGGTTTGTTTCAGCGTTGGGATGGAAAGCCGGTGGATGGGAAACAGGTTTATGCTTGTGTTATGGCCCATCCTGATACGTTTGTGAAATCTGATGGGTTGATAAGATTGATGATATAACCGAATCTAAGTACATATTTATCTGCTCTGTCCCACGAAATGAGACAATTGCGGTATATCTTTGTTCCTGAAAAGAAACTCTTAGTATGAGAACGGGTGTTAGCCGTAAACTCCGCTTCTGAGAGTACAGCCGGATGGCGCGCATTTGAGACCGGACCATTAGACCGTAAAACTCTGAGCTTGCCCAAGGAAGCCCTCCATGGGACGTCTGGCTTTTTCATATTCTTCTAGTTGTACCATGAAATGATACAATTTATCGCTATATTTGCCATAAACAAGTAATAACCATATGAAACAACTCAGCAAGCTAATAACTGGAATGGCCGGAGAGTATCTTGTGGCAGGTCAAATGAGTCTTCGCGGGTGGACAGCAAATCTGACCTATAAAAATTACCCTGGCGTTGATATCATAGGTCAGCATCCATATCTGGGTGAGAATACAATCGCGAAGATACAAGTTAAATCTAGTGAATATCCTAGCTTCTGGGTAGGAATAAAGCATTCTCAAAGGAGCCAGATGTCTCATCTTATCAAAGGACCCTATGTACTTGTATATTTCAATAAGAAAGATGACAACGTGGAGTATTATATTCTTTCGAAACAGCAGATGATTGACATTATTAATCAATCTGATGATGCCTGGCAGACAAAGGAACATAAAAGGCCTCTCAGTCCGGATTACTCGATTAAAATATATATTGACAGGGATGATCTTAGCTGGTTTAGAGATAAGTGGGAGAACCTTTTTGAAATTGACTAATTAATGAAAGCCTACTCCTTATTTCAAGAATACATCTGGCTGGTAAACACTCTTCGCCGCTCTGGTCGCCTTACGTTGGAGGAAATCAATCAGCGGTGGCTGGATACAGAGATGAGTGAAGGCATTCCCATCGCCCGCAGCACATTCAACCGGCACCGGGATGCCATCCTGGACATGTTCGGCATCATCATCGACTGTGACAAGAAAGACGGCTTCCGGTACTTCATCGACAACGATTACGTTCTGGAAGAGGATTCCATCCAGAACTGGATGTTCTCCACCCTATCGGTAAATAGTGTCCTGTCTGAAAGTAAGGGTGTCTCTGACCGGATTCTCCTGGAACAGATTCCTTCTGATGGAGACAACCTTCATAAGCTCATTGAAGCTATGAAACGGAGCGTACGGGTAATGATTAACTATCGACGTTACGGTACGGAAGCATCCAAGTCTTCCATGAAACTGGAGCCTTTCTTTGTGAAGCTGTTTAACAAGCGCTGGTACGTGGTCGTCAAGTTCCCGGAGCCGACAGGCAATCTGTTTACGCTGGCATTGGACCGCATCATATCGCTCGAACTGACAGATGAGAGATTTACGTATGAGAAGGGTTTCAGCCCCGCGGGATGGTTCCAGAATTGCTACGGCATCGTGCGTGATCCGGATGTGCCGGTGCAGAAGGTAGTTATTCGTGCCTTCGGCAAGGAAGCGAATTACCTTCAGGATCTGCCTTTGCATCCCAGCCAGAATCCTATTGCTGTAACGGATGAGTATACTGACTTTGAAATGACTCTCCGGCCAACCGCTGATTTCTATAGCCCGCTACTGGCTCGTGGGGCCGCTATCAAGGTGTTGGAACCAGAGTCTGTAGCCAATGATATCAAGGCGCTTCACCAGGCCGCCTTCAAGTTATATAAATAGAATTAAGCCACATAGTTATGAATACATTTCTCCTCTATTGGAATCCCTTCTTCTCCAGCTACAAATTGGAGCGCTTTCTCGATGAATTCAACTTCCCTGAAGGAAAGGATGTGATGACAGATAATGATGACTGGGACCGTTCCCCTAATGAATTCGACTGGAGCATTATTGAACACGAGAACGCACATGCCGGCGACCGGTTTGTGTTCGTAAAGGTGGGTTATGAGAAACCTACCGGAATCATCGGTGTCGGCCACTTTATATCAGAACCTTTTGCCGATGAAGACTGGTCCGGCCAAGGGCGAAAGACCTTCTATATGAAGATGGACTGGGAGTCTGTCATCAAGCCGACGTCTGACAAAGTTCTGAAAACTAACGTCCTTATTGATGCTATTCCGGAAGTCATTTGGTCCAAAGGAAAGGCCGGCACATTGGTAACGCCAGAAGTTGCCGCCAAAATAGAAGCGCTTTGGCAAAAACACCTGGAATCCGTCAAATAGGCCTTTTTTCTCCAATAAAGTTAGCATTTTTGTAAGGGTGTCCCATGATTTGGGGCACCTCTCTTCTATTTTTGTACTCGGATTTATCCAACCTGCGGCGCAGACGGTTCGATTCCGGTCGCTAAGGAGCGTAGAGCCACGATATTGGATACGGTGGACAGGGGGAAACCCTTGGGGGAAAGGTTCGAATCCTTCGCGCTCCCAAAACAGCACCTACCGGGGGTGTGATGGAGAAGAACTTGACTGATTCTTTAGCATCGAAAACCCGGAGGGATTCAGGTAGATCCCGGGGTCTAGGTCCCGAGCGTGCTGAAATGCACGTTAGCTGTTCGAGTCGGCCGCCTGAATTCAAGGGGCGTGTTAGCCGAGAGGCGCTCGCACCACTCCTCACCCTGGCTTCGGCCGGGGTGTTGTATAGTGATTTTTCTTTAATGCTGTCCCGCATTTTGGTGCAACCATGCGTTTACTTTGCTGTCAGAAAGATACAAGAGCAAGTTAAACCCATAAAAAATACGTCTTATGAAAACACAAGAAAAAAAGTCCGTCAAGAGGGCCCATCTCGCCAACTTCCACATTGCCGGATTCGGCTACTGGGACGGCTGTGAAGCCTTTGAGAACCTGAAAATCGGCACCAAACTGGAACTGGTCCGCGAGGCCGACAATGCCTTCGATCCCTACGCCGTGGCCATCTATTTTGGCGAATACAAGCTGGGATTCATCCCTCGCGGCCAAAACCATGACATCTCCAAGTACCTGGACATGGGACTCGCCGATATCTACGAAGTCCGTATTACCCGCATCACGGCAGACATCCACCCCGAAAACCAGGTTGAAGTCATCGTCTACATCAAGAACCAAAAATAAACCGTCAATGCCATGAAAAAGATTCTACCAATTCTTGTAATCCTCATTGCTACCACCCTGATGTTCTCCTGTCAGAAGGTCGACACAGAGAAATCCACCACGTATACGATAAAGATGAATATGCCCACGGCCACCGCCGATGCAAACGTCAAATACGCCCTCACTGTTTTCGAATACAACGAGGATGGGGAGAAGGTTGCCAACAACTCCATTGATCCGGCACTATACGGCAGTTCCAAGACCTTCACGGCAAATTCTCGATCTGTAAAGCTGAAGGTCCATGTCAAAATGTATGCTCCCAGCAGTGCTATTTCGCCGGTCTACCGCTGGGTGCAGCAGGTTTTCTATCTAGAGGATGGAAAGAACATTGACATCCTCTTGGAGGATACGACAACTGTCGGAAACTCAGAACCGTAAAAAGATATGCCTTTTCATTATCCGACGGAATAGCAGCCTTAGCGGTTTCTAAGATGTGAGCTATATGGTCGAATATAGGGATTCGTGCAGACACCGATACATTTGTGGAACAATTCGGCTCTGTGCGAGAATGAGAGGTTCGACCCCTCCGCATGAATCCCGGCTGTTGGAATGGTAGAGTAGCGCCGTTATCGGGTCAGCAAACCATTCCAATAGTTTTTCACCATATAACCAAACTATTTTCCCTTGAGCAATCCTCTGGCACAAGCTTTTCTTAACTTGCGCCCATGATACCACCCATAACCGAAGTCCCCGACTATGTTTGGAGAATGAAGCAACCGTCCTATATCCCACGGCCAAGGAGAAACGAGCCCAAACAGCCGCAGTCTTCTATCATTCTAACTGTGAAGAAGCTTTAAAGGCGGCGAAAAATGGGGCTTGGGGAAATAGTGGCCGCTGGTTTGGACGGGAAAGTGAGAGTGGATGCTTTTGTGTGTATGAAGGTGGGAAGGTGGTACACACATTTTCCGGCACATGGCAAATTCCGTCCGCCGGGCAACCGGATAGGAAGCCCCTGGACATTCTGTCCTCAAAATGGACTTTTTGACACTTCCATGCTGACAAAAAGTCCATCATCCCGGCACTGGTCCCGGCTTTGCAATATCCTTAGGCGTTCCGATGAGGAACCCGGACGGAAGGCCACGTAAGGGCCCGAAACCGAATGAAGTTTAAAATGATTTTGTTATGTTACCTACGATTAGAAGGAATCAAAGCTGGTTGCCTGACATCTTCAACGACTTCTTCGACAACAGCTGGATGGAAAGAACAAACTACACCGCTCCGGCCATTAATGTAATTGAGAACGAGAAAGAATATGACGTGGAGCTCGCCGCTCCGGGTCTCACCAAGGAAGACTTCCAGGTCCATGTGGACGAGGACAACAACCTTGTCATCAACATGGAAAAGAAGGCCGAGGACCATGAGAAAAAACACCACGGAAGGTATCTACGCCGTGAATTCTCTTACGAGAAGTTCCAGCAGATGCTTACGCTTCCCGAGGATGCCGAGGCCGACAAGATTGAAGCCAAGGTGGAGCACGGTGTGCTGAATGTCCACATCCCCAAGAAGGAGAAAGCGGATGTCCAGAAGGCCGTCAAGCAGATTGAGATACAATAATCTCTGACGCCACAGTTATTGGTATAAAGGGCGCAGTCATGAAGGGCTGCGCCCTTTTTTTGCATTATACCCCCGCGATCCGACCAAGCGTCCGGCTCTCCATCCCAGGGAAAATGATTATTTTTGCAAGCGGAAAGAACCTAAACAATGACAATACAAGAATTCAGAGATTACATGGCATCCGGCAAGCCGGTCGTTGACGGATCGGATGTTTACATGATGTTTCATCAACTCTCCCAGGAGGCGCTGAAGATTACGGCCGAGATAAACGGGAAATACCACACGCCCGAAGAATTGCATACGCTTTTGGAAAAGCTATGGGGACGCGAGTTTCCCAAGTCGGTGGGGATGTTTCCGCCGTTCCATACCGACTGCGGCAAGAACACCGTCGTGGGCGAACGGGTGTTCATCAACATGGGCTGCAAGTTCCAGGACCAGGGCGGCATCACCATCGACGAAGGGGCGCTCATCGGCCACAATGTGGTACTGGCCACCATCAACCATGACCTGGATCCGGCCAAGCGCCAGAGCATGAGTTATGCCCCCATCCACATCGGCAGGAACGTATGGATTGGGGCCAATGCAACCGTGCTCGCCGGTGTGACCATTGGCGATGGCGCTGTAGTGGCTGCCGGTGCCGTCGTCACAAAAGACGTTGCTCCGAATACCGTGGTTGGAGGAGTCCCGGCAAAACTTATCAAAGCCCTGTAACCCCTTGAACTTGATGCGTCCCCTGCATATCGCCAGAAGGACCTTGTCCATCCTCCTGCTCCTGTGTCTGCTGTTATCCTGCGGGACACCCCGGCGCCTCTCCAAGGCACGTCTCGTGGATGCCGTTTGGACCTTCAGCCAGACGCGTCCGGACGGGTTCACGCTGGATATCCGCACCTTGACCGAACCCACTGAAGGGATCAGCGTCGCTTACGCCGCCACACAAAACAGCCACGGCAGGGAGGCGCTGGACGTAGTGATAAGCCATGCTACGGCCCACGAGGGTTTTGTGGGCGGATGGTTCAATGGGGCCGATAGCCTCTATTACTTTGACAGCGTGCGCCTCTTCCCGGAAGACTCCCTTGAATCGGCCGTGAACTTTGGCAAGGCCAATTCCCAAAAGGCCATCTATCGGCTTTCAAGCGGTGAGGAAATCCTGCTGGAAGAGGACGCGGTACTCACCGGCAGCACATCTATTCCAAAATGAAAGTGAGGAATCTCAACGAGATGCTCAGGACAGCCTCGGAGCTGGGGATCGTATAAAACCTGCAGCTGTCGCTCAAAATCGCCGCAAATGTCGCTCAAAATTTTGTAAATACCTTTAAATAAGGTATATTTGCGAAAAACTTTGAACGACATGTCGGAATTAGACACATACTACGAGGCTGAAAGAGAGCCGGGAAAAAGACTAAAGTACCAGAACTGGGCCGCAGCCAAAGGCATGCAGGCGGTTGATGGGCTTAAGACGTCCGAGTATTTGGATGAAGTAGCACGCAAGCACATTGAGGGAGCCATAACATCTTACGAGGCGGCCAAACTTGTGGAGTCTTATTATGAAGTAAAGTCCGACAGGAAGGATGCAGATGACGAAAAGGAAGCCGATATCGTAGCATCACGTATCAATATTCTGATAAGCGAAGGAGGGTTCAGTCTTGCTCCGGAAGAACTTCAAAACATCCACCGTACCCTATTTGACGGCCTTATCCATAACGCAGGAGAATATCGGCAAAGAAATATTATGAAGAGAGAGTGGGTCCTTGACGGAGACACTGTAACTTATGGAGATTATCGTTATATTGCCGAAGGTGTGGAAAGGGTTACAAGACGGGAGAGGTTTCTTAGGTATAGCGGAATGGACGATGATGAAATCCTGTCACACCTGACAAAATTCGTGTCTGATCTCTGGCAGATTCATCCATTCCCGGAAGGAAATACAAGGACAATTGCGGTCTTTGCCATCAAATATTTCCGCTATCTTGGATTTGACGTAGACAACAAGGCATTCCAGGACAATTCCTGGTACTTCAGAAACGCCCTGGTACGCGCCAATTATACTAATATAAGAAAACGCGTTGACAGCGAACAGTCATATCTGGAAGACTTTATTTCTTCCGTCTTGTTTGGTTACAAGGAAGGAATGGACTTCCATAATCGTAACCTGCACATATATGCCGCCAAATACTCCCCTCGGGCCTTTTCGGTTGGGCTGGATGAAGGAATCAAGAGTGACATTGCTGACGACGACGGTATTTCACGTGCAGAGATGGCCCGTCGGCATGGCGTGAGTGAAAAGACCATCGAACGACACCTTAAGAAACTCGGATTCGTTTTTGACGGTCCTTCAAAAACCGGGCACTGGACCAGGTTAAAATAGCGTCTCAAGCACCCGGCCGCCACCGGGGGCAAGATTATTGTGGGAATCACACCATTACCCGTAAGCGGAAAGAGGTCGTAGGCAAAGTGGTTTCATTATTTATGAAAACAGATATTTGACAAGGCCGATTTTTTTCTATATCTTTGGATTTCAAAGTGCCTAAGGCCCGCTTGTATGAAAAAGAAACTCCTGACGCTGGCATTTGCCACCCTGGTGTTCTCCATCCCGCTTCTGTCGGTGGTGAACGGCCTGTCTATCAGTCATGTTCTCAAAGACCTCCGCTCAGAACTGAGAATAAAATATACGCAACGGAGTGAGGAACAGAAGCAGTTTGACAAGAACTACGAGCGAGAGCATAAACGGATGGTGGATATCATCACCTCGTCCAACGAACTTTCCATCCTCCTCTATACGCAGGAACAAGGCAAGACCTTCGACCTGGCCTATTCGCTGAACAAGGTCTCATCGGCCTTTAAGGATTTCAGCAAAGAAAGCAGGCCCTATGCCCGCAGCGTTCACGAACTGGATGTGGAGGTGGACCGCTACGCCCGTCTGATCGAGGCCCTCCGCCGGCTCCCTCCGCTGATGACGGAGATTGAACTGGAACTTGTCCCGGACAGCCTGCTGTACCACAACGATTCCCTTGACTGGGAAATCTCCGAGGTGGCATCATCCCTGGAAAAGGAAGTGATCCGCATCGCCATCAGGGACTCGCTCGCCTCCCCCTTTGTTCTGGACACAGAAGGAGAGATTCACCGGGATTCCTGTATCCGCTATGCCTCCGGACTGCTCAAAATGCATGCGGCCAACCGCGCCAAACTGATGGCCGACAGTTCTCACTACCGCTCCGCCTACCTGCGGATGAAGGAAGCCTACGATTACGCCCAATCCCGTTACAAGGATTTGGAAAAATATGTCTTCGTGGACGGACAGGCTTCCTATCTGGACATTCTCTCCGCTCCTTCCTATTACTGGGGGAAAGTCAAAAAAGACCTGAACGAGCAGTATAATTTCCTCGAAACCTCCAAAGATGAGCCGGAGGAAAACTCCGCCACGGCAAATGAAAGCGATGAAAGTTTCTTTGACAGCCTTCCCGGCAGGCAACTCAATTTCATGCTGGTGGCATTGAGCCTCATCCAACTCTTCGCCCTGGGCTTTTTCTGGGGAATCGCCTACCTACTGCTTTGGCTTCTGGGCAAATGGGACAAAGTCAACCGCTTTTTCCCTCAAAAGAAGCGTACCCTTCTGGCCATACTGGTGGGAACCGTCATTTACTTCCTGCTGCTGGGCTTCGGCCTTCGCGGGAACGAGTACATCAACATTGGCGTGAGGCATATCAACACCTTCCTGTGGCTGCTCATCGCCATCAGCGGCTCTCTGCTGCTGCGCGTGAAATCGGAGCAGATCCGCCCCTGCCTGCGTCTGTATATTCCCACCTTCCTCATCGCCCTGTTCATCATTGTCTGCCGCATCAGTTTTGTGCCGGACTCCCTGCTGATTTTCCTGCTTCCGCCCATCCTGGCCTTCGCCGTGGCGCGCCAGTTGTTTTTCAGCATCCGGGAAAGCGCCAAAGCCACCCCCATCGACAGCACCCTGGGCTGGACGTCGCTGTTCATTTACGCCATCTCCTTTGTGTTTTCCCTGGTGGGCTACACCTTCCTGGCCCTGCTCATCCTGGTGTGGTGGTATTTCCAACTGGCCGCCCTGCTCTCCATTTTCTGCCTGGACGACCTGGCCGTCCGATACAAGGAACGCTGGCTGGACAAGCGCACGGAAGAGATGCGCAAGCGTATCACCTATGTGGGAGGCGAAGACCGTGAATCACTGCTGTTCGGCGCCACGTGGCTTTACGAACTCATCAGGGATGTCACGCTTCCGGCCCTGCTGCTGGTCTCCCTGCCCGTCTGCGTACACCAGTCCCTGAACATCTTCGATTTCAGCGACCTGTTCGACACGCTCTTCTACAAGCCCTTCGTACAACTTTATGACAAGGGTGGTTTCGAGACATTACGCCTCTCGGGGCAAAGCATCTTCGGCCTCATTCTCCTGTTCATGGCTCTTCGTTTCCTCAACCGGGCCATTCACACCATCTGGCGCTTTACCCGCTATGCCCTGTTCATGCGCAAGCACAAGCGTACGACCATCCGCCCCAATGAAATCAACCTGTCCCTGGGCAACAGCATCATCAGTGTCCTGGTTTGGATGACCTATATCGCGGTGGTGGTTTCCGTACTGAGGATCCCCATGGGCTCGCTCACCTTGATAGCCGGCGGTCTGTCGGCCGGTATCGGTCTGGCGCTCAAGGATATCATCAACAACTTCATCTACGGCATCCAACTTCTGGGCGGCCGCCTCAGGGTTGGCGACTGGATTGAATGCGAGGGGGTACGCGGCCGGGTGATTGCCATCAACTACCAGTGCGTGGTGGTTGAAACCATCGACGGCACGGAAATGTCCTTCCTCAATGCCTCCCTGTTTGGCAAAAACTTCAACAACCTCACCCGCAACAACTCCTACGAACTCACCAAGATTACGGCCAGCGTAGCCTACGGAACCAAAGTTGAGCAAGTACGGGAAGCACTCACGGAAGCCATGAAGCAACTTCAGACCAAAGACCGCTATGGACGGGACATTGTGGAACCCAAGTACGGAATCCAGGTGTTTGTGGAAAAGATGGCCGACAGCGGCGTGGTGATCCTGATCAAGCAATATGTGCTGGTTCCCGAAAGGATTTCCTATGTAGATCGCGCCGTGGGAGTGATTTACGAGGCCCTGAACGCCAATGGTATCACCATCCCGTTCCCGCAATGCGATGTCCACCTCATACACGATGACAAATAACCAAACTTTGCAATGAAATGAACAAAAAGCTACTCGTCGTACTGACTCTTTTGCTGTTGGCAGTTCCGCTCCGGGCGCAGTGGTATGTAGGCGGCAGCCTTGCTTTCCGCAGTTCCGAAGGCGGACAGAGCACCAGCATGGTTCTTCGGCCGGAGGTGGGTTATTCATGGGAAAACTGGTCCTTCGGCGTGGCTTTTGCCTTCGACGTCTATAAAATGAAAGACAGCACCCTGAACGACCTCACCCTGGATGTGAGTCCCTACGTGGATTACTATTTCTGGAGGTCGGGGATACTGTCTTTTTATGTGGAAGGAGGTTGCGGATTCCGCCGAAGCATTGCACAGTACAATACCTACACGAGTTGGAGCCCCTATCTGAAACCTTGTCTGGAAATATCCCTTGCCGATCACTGGGCCGTACAGGGCTCGCTGGGCCGGCTGGAATACGACACCCATTTCAAAAACTTTTCCTTTGAACTCGACAACGGAATCAGCGTAGGGCTCTATTACAGTTTCTAACCTTACAGAACCACCAACAGATTATTGGTTTTAAGGGAGTTGTCGTATTGCAGAATCTTGCATCCCTTCATCACCATGCGAACCCCGAAGGTGGTTTCCGGGTGAAGGGGATCCTCCTCCCAATGAGCGGCCTTCTCACGGATATCAAAACGGCGGCAGTCGTCACGCAGACGCAGGATGACCTCTCCCTGATGCAATGACAGGCGGACCTCCAGATGGTGCGGCTTGCCATCATTGAAACCGTAGAGCATCATGATATTGCCCATCTCCTCAATATAGAGAGAAGCCATGTATGCTTTCCGGCGGGAGATGCCGTGGTCCAGGCAATAATCCATCGCCTTGGCCGATAGGGCCCATACCTCTTCCGGGGTGGTCACGGTACGCACCAGACGGTTTTCCGGAGGAACGCCGAAGGAGGGCGGGACCCCCAGAAACGCCTCCATGCCGCCATATCTTCTGTCCCGGCGCAGAAAAGCCTGGAGATTGACAAGGAGAACGGCCAGCATCTGGCTCACGACAAAAGAGGCGAAAATGCCCTGGATGCCCCATATCTTTCCCAGCACGACAGCACACAGAAGCAGAAGAATCATCTCGTCGAGCAAAGACAGGATGACGGCCTGCACGTTCTTTTCGATTCCCTGCAGATAGGAGCCCACACAGCGCGACCATCCCATGAAGGGGAAAGAAAGGGCCAGCCAGCGCAGGGCATCTACGGCCAGCGGGAACGCCTCTTCGGCCGAATTCAGATACAGCGACACCAGCGGCCTGGCCAGGCAGAATACCAGAATGCCCAGCGCGCTCATGAACAGGAGGCAGTAATGGGCGCTCATGCGTACGATGTCCATCAGCCCCCGCCGGTCCTGCTCCCCGAAACTGACGCCCGTCAGAAGCATGGTGGTGCCGGACAGGCCGATAATCATCGACATCAGAAGGGAACTCAGGTTCTGCTGGACGGAGAGGGCCGACATGCCGACCGGACCGGAAACCCCCATCATGAAGGTGTTGACGATGACGACGGCCAGGGAAAGGCCTGCCATGCGTACACCGGTGGGAAGCCCCATGAGAAACATGTGCCGGATGCCGATACCGCGAATGTCCTTCAGGCGGAAATGGAAAATACGGTTCCTGTTAAAAAAATAAGAAAGCAGCACCAGCAGACCCAATATGTAACTGACGGTGGTGGACAGGCCGATTCCGAACATTCCCCAGTGGAGCACCTTGACGTTCAGGAAGTCGAAGGCGATGTCGGAGATTCCCATGACCAGGGCCCCGATATGGGTCAGCCGCCGTTTTCCCTCGATCTGCAGCACCGGAATCAGCACCAGGAAGAAAATCAGTGCCGGCGTTCCCGGGAAGACGGCCCGCAGGTAATCGGCCGCCATGTCATTGATGGGCCCCGCTCCCCGGGCGCCCAGCAAAGAAGCGGTCTGGTGCGGAAACAGCATTCCGATGATCGCCACGAAGACCGACAAAGCCATCGACAGCAGCATCGTCGCACTGTACAGCCCGTTGGCCTTTTTCATGTCTCCCCGGCCGATACAGACGGTGCAAGGCTGCTGGAACGCTGCCGTGATCAGGTAGATGAAAATGGACATGATCGTGAAGATGGGCGTTGCAATCCCGTGTGCGGCAATGGCGTCAGCACCCAGGAAACGCCCTACGAAGATGCCGTCCACAACCCCGCAGATACTGTCAACCAGTTCGGCATTGATGAGCACGACGAGGGTATCCAGAAACTGCTTCCGGGACAGGAAGGGGATATTCGAAATCTTCTCCACAACTTGCAAAGGTACGATTATTTTTTTACCTTTACACCCCTTATTCAGCAGTACACAAGATGAACAGCGCCATTTGGACAGGTCTTCTCATTCCCCTTGCCGGAACAGCCCTCGGCAGTGCCTTCGTCTTCTTCATGAAGAAGGATATGCCGGAAATCCTGCAAAAGGCGCGGGCATGTCCGTGGCCGGAGCGCTGGCCCTTTCGCTGGGAATCGCCATCCAGAACGTGCCGGAAGGCGCCATCATCTCCATGCCCCTCAGGGCCGCCACTCCAATATTTCCACCATCGGCTTCGCGCTGGGCTTTGCGCTCATGATGGTTCTGGATGTTCTTTTGGGATAGGAAAGTCCGTTTTATTTGCCTATCTTTGCAACCCACTAAGAACACTAAAACCAAACTATGTCAACCACATTGCTGTTTATTGAACTGGCCATCGTCCTGGCCATGATATTCATCGGCGCCCGTGTAGGGTCCATCGGCCTGGGTATGTATGGCATGGTGGGCGTTTTCATCCTGGTCTTCGTCTTCGGCCTGGAACCGGGAAACATCCCCATCGATGTCATGCTCATCATTGTGGCGGTCATTACTGCCTCGGCCGCCCTGCAGGCTGCCGGCGGGCTGGATTATATGGTGGAACTGGCCGCCCGCTTCCTGCGCAGGCACCCCAGCCATATTACCTTCTACGCCCCCCTCACCACCTGGCTGTTCTGCATCCTGGCCGGTACGGCGCACACCTGCTACGCCCTCCTTCCCATCATATCCGAGATTTCCCTCAAAGCCAAAATCCGTCCGGAACGGCCGCTGAGCGTAGCCACCATCGCCGCTTCGCTGGGCATCACCGGTTCCCCGGTGTCGGCCGCCACCGCCGCCATCCTCTCCCAGAGCCTCCTGGGCGCACACGGAGTGGGCATGGCCCAGATTCTGATGGTCACCATTCCCTCTTCGCTGGTAGCCATCCTGGTCGCTTCCTTCGTCCAGAATTTCGTAGGGAAACCGCTGGAAAAGGACCCGGAATACCAGCGCCGCCTCCAGGCCGGCCTCCTGGATGGGGAAACCGCCGCCGAAAAGAAGGAAATCAACCCGCGCGCCAAATGGGCCGTGCTCGTCTTCCTGCTGGGCGTTGTCCTGGTGGTGCTCTTCGGGAGTTTCCCTTCCCTGCGCCCGAGTTTTAACGGCACGCCCGTCAGCATGAACTCCACCATCGAGATGATCATGATGTCCATCGCCGCCCTCATTCTCCTCGTGGGCAAGGCCGATGTCAGGAAGGCCGTGCAAGGCAATGTCTTCAGTGCCGGCATGGTGGCCATGGTCTCCATCTTCGGGGTAGCCTGGATGGGCAGCACCTTCTTCGAGGGGAACAAAGACCTGATCCTGGGCGCCGTGGGCGGGCTTTTCACCCAGTGGCCCATCCTTTTCGCCATCCCGCTGTTCCTGATGAGCATCATGCTGTTCTCGCAGGCCGCGACGGTCAAGACCCTGTACCCGGTGGGCCTCGCCATGGGCATCCCCCCGCTGGTGCTGCTGGCCCTTTTCCCGGCCGTGAACGGCTATTTCTTCCTGCCGAACTATCCCACGGAGGTGGCCGCCATCGGCTTTGACCGCACCGGCACCACCAAAATCGGCAAATATGTTGTCAACCACTCGTTCCAGCTTGCCGGCTTCATCACTACGTTTGTAAGCATCGGCCTGGGATACCTGATTATTCATTTTTTATAGTTCCTAACCACATCTTTATGAAACAGTTAAAATCGATCCTGCTGGTGGCCACGGCTCTGCTGGTCACCGTCAGCCTCAACGCAAAACCCAAGATTCGCATCATCGCCACGGGCGGCACCATCGCCGGCGTTTCCACCACCTCCGCCTCCTCGGCCTATACTGCCGGGCAAGTGGGCATCCAGACCCTTCTGGACGCCGTCCCCCAGATTCTGAACCTGGCAGACATTTCCGGCGAGCAGTTGGTGAACATCGGCTCCCAGGACATGAATGACGAAGTCTGGCTCAAACTTTCCAAGCGTGTCAATGAACTCCTGAACAAGGAAGGTTACGACGGCGTGGTCATCACCCACGGAACCGACACCATGGAAGAGACCGCCTATTTCCTCAACCTGACCGTCAAGAGCGACAAGCCCGTCATCCTGGCCGGCTCCATGCGTCCGTCCAACGCCATCAGCGCCGACGGCCCCGCCAACCTGTACAATGCGGTTGCCGCCGCCGTCTCCCCCAACTGCAAGGGAATGGGGGTCCTCTGCTGCATGAACAACCAGTTGCTGGACGCCAAGACGGTCATCAAGACCCACACCATCGACTGCGACACCTTCGAGGGCGGCCCTTCCGGCATCATCGGCTATGTTTACAACGGTGAAGCCCACTTGCTCCAGAGCCCCATCAACCGGCACACCAAGAATTCCGTCTTCGACGTCTCCAAACTCGAGGAACTGCCCAAGGTGGGCATCGTCTATGGGTATGCCAACGCTTCCCCGCTTCCGATGAAGGCTTTCGTGGATGCCAAATTCGACGGCATCGTGCTGGCCGGCGTCGGTGACGGCAACTTCTACAAGGATGTCTTCGAAGTGGCCGTGGAAGCCCAGAAAGAGGGCATCCAGATTGTCCGCAGTTCCCGCTGCCCTACCGGCCCCACCTGCCTCAACAGCGAAGTGGATGACGAGAAGTACCACTTTGTGGCCGCGCTGGACCTGAACCCCCAGAAAGCCCGTGTTCTCCTGATGCTCGCCCTCACCAAGACCCGCGACTGGCAGGAGATTCAGAAATTCTTCATGGAGTACTAAGCCATGAAGAAACTGTTTGTTACCCTCATCGCCCTGTCCACGGCCGTAACGGCCTTCGCCCAGGGCGGCAACACCCGCGACGGCGGTCCCGAGGGGGATTACAAATCCCTGTGGGAACTGGTTTCCAAGCAGGAGAAGAAGAATGACGGCTTCAATCTCTATTTCAACTTCGCCGGCAGTTTCCAGGAAAGCCTCAATCCCTTCGCTTCCAGTTTCAAGGCAAAGCAGTTGCGCATCGAAGTCAAAGGCACTTTCGGGAAGCATCTGAGTTACCGCTACCGCCAGCGCCTGAACAAGGCCCGGGCCGACCAGGACGACAACCTGGCCAAGAGCATCGACGTGATGATGCTGGGCTGGAAGTTCAACGACCACTGGGCCGTAAACCTGGGCAAGATGTGCCAGATCTGGGGCGGCTTCGAGTTTGACGAGAACCCGATGTTCATCTACCAGTACTCGGACATGCTGGACTACATGGACAACTTCATGACCGGCGGTATGGTTTCCTGGTTCCCGGTTCCCTCGCAGGAAATTGCGTTCATGGTGACCAACGCCTACACTTCCCGCCGCGAGTACAAAGGCTATACGCCCTCGGCCCACCCGCTCACCTATATCCTCAACTGGAACGGCAGCATGTTCGGCGGCTTGCTGAATACCCGTTGGGCAGCAGGCATCCAGACGGAGGCTCAGCACAAGTACTCCTACATGGTTACGCTGGGCCAGCAGTTGGCACTGCCCAAATTCCAGTTGTATGTGGACTATATGGGCGAGTATGACCAGTTGGACCGCCTGGGCATCGTGACGGAAGATATCGGCGTAACGGAAAACGTCCGCTATCACTCCCTCATCGCCAAGGCCAACTGGCAGTTCCTGCCCAAATGGAACCTCATGGGAAAGGGCATGTATGAACTGGCCACGGTGGCTGACAAACCGAACCTGGCCCTCTACCGCCAGTCCATCGGCTGGGTGGGCAGCATCGAATACTATCCCTGGAAGGAGCAGGACCTGCGTTTCTTCCTGGCCTATGTGGGACGCGACCACCACTTCACCAAGGCCAGCGGCATCGCTGCGGCCAACGGAACGACGCATCGAATCGAAATTGGTTTCATGTACAGAATCAAAGCTTATTAAATAATCCTATGTCAGAACAAAAATTCAGGGTCGAAAGCGACCTCATCGGCGAACTTCAGGTTCCCATCGACGCCTACTACGGCGTACAGACCCAGCGGGCCATCAACAACTACAAAATCTCCAATACCCGCATGTGCGACTATCCGGAGTACATCATTGCCATGGCCTATGTCAAGATGGCCGCGGCGGCTGCCAACTCCGAACTGGGCGTGCTGGACAAGACCATCGGCGAGGCCATCATCGCCGCCTGCAAGGAAATCGTGGACGGCAAATTCTGGGACCAGTTCCCCGTGGATATGATGCAGGGAGGTGCCGGTACTTCCGTGAACATGAACGCCAACGAAGTGATTGCCAACCGCGCCCTGGAACTCATGGGCCACAAGAAAGGAGAGTATCAGTTCTGCTCCCCCAATGACCATGTGAACTGCGCCCAGTCCACCAACGATGCCTATCCCACCGCGTTCCGCTACACCTTCGTCCGCATGAACAAGCACGTGGAAAAGGCCCTGAAGGACCTCATCGCCTCCTTCCGCGCCAAAGGTGAGGAGTTCAAGGACATTATCAAGATGGGCCGCACCCAGTTGCAGGACGCCGTTCCCATGACCTCCGGCCAGGAGTTCAACGCTTTTGCCAACAACCTGGAAGAAGAACTGGCCAACCTGGAGCGCAACGCCGTTCTCCTGAAGGAGATCAACATGGGCGGTACCGCCATCGGCACCGGCCTCAATGCGGTTCCCGGCTTTGCCGAACTCTGCACCAAGCGCATGAGCGAATTCACCGGCGACACCTTCGAGAAGGCTCCCGACCTGGTGGAAGCCACCCCCGACACCGGTGCCTATGTGAGTTACTCGGCCGCCCTCAAGCGCCTGGCCGTCAAACTCTCCAAGATTTGCAACGACCTTCGCCTCATGGCCTCCGGTCCCCGTTGCGGCCTGCACGAAATCAACCTTCCTGCCATGGCTCCGGGTTCGTCCATCATGCCGGGCAAGGTAAATCCCGTAATCCCCGAGGTCACCAACCAGGTGTGCTTCAAGGTGATCGGCAATGATACCGCCGTATGCTTCGCCGCCGAAGCCGGCCAGCTGCAGCTCAACGTGATGGAGCCGGTCATCGCCGAATGCATCCTCGAGAGCCAGACCTGGCTGATGAATGCCATGAACACCCTCCGCGCCAAGTGCGTGGACGGCATCACCGTCAATGCAGACCACTGCTACGACATGGTGAAGAACTCCATCGGCATCGTCACCGCCCTGAATCCCTATATCGGCTACAAGAACTCCACCAAGGTGGCCAAGGAAGCCCTGCAGACCGGTCGCAGCGTCTATGACCTCGTTCTCGAACACGGTCTCATGACCAAGGAGAAACTGGACGAAGCCCTGGATCCCAAGGCCATGACCGCCTCCCACGCCCTGCTCAAATAAGGGTGGCTTGTAATATACTATCTATCAATTGTTTATGTACAATCCTCTGCGCATTTTGCGCAGAGGATTGTACATAATTGACTCTGTATCAATCGCTTGCCTGTCACCAGAATCTTTGCTATCTTTGCAAAAAATTGAATATGGGCATCAAAATTAACTTGCAGAGGACGGAGACCGAGTTGTTCTGCTCGTCCAAATGGTGGGGAGACCCGGATCTTCCGGCCGATATGGAGTATCCCACCGTGGAAGTAACGGACGAAGACGGAACCTACGGCTACCCGCTCACCTTCGTGTGTCAGATCGACTGCGAAGACATCGCCCCCCTGGATCCCGAAGGAAAACTCCCCCATCAGGGGATGTTCTACATCTTCGCCGGTGTGGACGAGTATCTGGAAGGCTTCGACAGTCCGTTCCATAACGGCGAGGGCGAATGGGGCCGGAAAATGGCGGTGGTCAAATATACCAAGGCCATCAACTTCGAAACCTTCCGCAGCGCCATCCTGGTCGATGACGAGGACAATTCCCTGACGGAAGCGCCCCTGAAAATGACCTTCGAGGCCTGTGCCGATGATGCTCCCTGCACCCGGATGCTGGGGATCGGCCCGGAGCAAGGGCTGGAGAACTTCCTGCAGATTGTTTCCGGCACAGCCGGACTCCAATTCCCGGACAACGGCGTCCTGAGCCTCCAATATGCAGGCAAAGACTTCGCCGCCGGCAAATGGAAACTGGTAAAAGCCCGGCTCTCCGGGAAAAACAGTGGCCGTTAACCTCCTCAAGCACAACGCCTTACGTACAATCCTCTGCGCAAAAAGCGCAGAGGATTGTACGTAAATTGCTTATAATCAGCAGGATACCTGCCACTACAAGAAGAAGGTGGGATCATCGGCAGCGGCTCCGGCGAACAGAAGGACCATGAGGACGATGACGATGATGAGCCAGAGGACGAAAATGACCAGACCGGGCTTCCAGGAGGGGGACTTGAAGCCGAAGATGAGTTGAATGCCTCCATAGAGGAGCCCCACGAAAGGCAGGATGACGGCCAGGGCGGCCAGCACCACTACCCAAGGCGTGGAAAGAAGGTCGTACATGGCCGGCCAGTCCTGTGACAGTTCCTCCATCCAATGGGTGATGGGGACGCCGAAAAGTTGGGTTCCTTTCAGGGACAGCACCGACACGGAAGCCAGGCCGGAAGAGCCCATGATCAGAAGAACGATTCCCACGGCTACGAGTATCCATTTTCCAAAACGCTGGAAAAAGTCGGACTGAGCCACCTCCCGGGCCGTGTCGCCCATTTCATGGATTCCGCTCTGGACGGTGCGGCGGATGTCATCGGCCGTGCCGGAATCTCCCTTCATGGCCCAGCGTTCCTGCGCGGTGCGGGCGGCCGGCATGGCTATCCAGAGAAGGCAATAGAGGAAGGGACCGGTCAGGCACCAGACACCATGCTCCGCCCCGGAGAAAAAGACCACCGTGGCCACCACGGCAAACAGAATCCGCACCCAGGCAACCTGTACGTCAAAATAATTGGCAAGTCCGCTGCACACGCCGCCGAGCCGTTTGTTGGACAGGTCCCGGAACAGTTTTTTCCGGGGCTTTTCCGCACCGGCGTCGGGAGCGGGATCATCGGCCTCGATGGTTTCCGGACGGCCGATGACATCAATCACCCGCTGGACTCCGGGAAGGGTGACGACAGTGCCTTTGGGGGTGTTTTCCTGCAAGAGTTCGGCCACCCGCTCCTCGATGCCCTCCATGATTTCTTTCCCGCCTTCCTGTTTGAGGTAGTGGGTTTCCAGGGTCTCCAGATAGCCGGACAGCGCTTCGGCCGCATCCTTTTCCAGATAGAAGGCATAACCGCCTATGCTGAGTTGAATGGTTTCTTTCATGACGGTTTATTGTTTTAAGGTTTGGATGCTTTGGACCATTTCTTCCCAGGCGGCGTCCATCTCGGCGAGTTGTTCGCGGCCTTTTTCCGTTATCACATAGTATTTCCTGGGCGGCCCCTGGGTGGATTCTTCCCAGCGATAACTCAGCAGCCCCTGGTTCTTTTCACGGATCAGCAGCGGATACAACGTTCCTTCCACCACGATCATATTGGCGGCCTTGAGTTCTTCCAGGATGACGGAGGCATAGGCCTCCTTCCGGCTCAGGATGCACAGGATGCAGTATTCCAGCACCCCTTTCCGCATTTGGGAGCGGACATTTTCACTGATGTTCTCCATAGACGGCTACTTTTTATAGGTTTCACGGGCAAAGGCCGACATGTTCTCCGCGGTGGGAGGGATGCCGCGCATCTCGCACTTCTTGGCCGGGGTATCGGCCTTGGGGACGGCGATCCAGAGGATGACATAGATCCAGAATCCGGCCGATCCGAATATCAGGGCCACCAGCATGAGGATGCGGATGAGCGTGAGGTCGATATCGAAATACATGGCCAGGCCGGAGCATACGCCGGCGACGGATTTGTTGTCCACATCCCGGTACAGACGACGGGGCATCTCCGTCCCGGAGGCCGATGAAGAGCCGCCGACACCGCCTTCGGCCGATCCGTCGGGCATGCCGAGGGCCGATGCCACCTTCTGCACCATCTCCAGCGTCACCACGCGGGACCCCTCCCCCACTTCCTGGAAAAAGAGTTCGGCGATGCGGCATTCGATTTCTTCCATCACTTCTGCTTTCTGGTGTTCCGGCACGGTAAGTTTGGCCTTGAAATGGTCCAGATACTCCTGCAGGCGGGTATAAGCATCTTCATTCAGGATGAAGTTGCGGCCTCCCAAAGAAACATTCACTACCTTTTTCATTTTTCAAAATATTTGTTACTGCAAAGATATAAATTATTTTTGGTACTTTGCAATACAAAGTAGTAAAAAATTAAAAATATTTTTGTTCCTGATTGGTAACTCTCTCATTATCAGCATAATACGTACAATCCTCTGCGCTTTTTGCGCAGAGGATTGTACGTAAACACATAAGAATCAGGCGATTAACTGCCAGGGCGGAGGGTTAGTCGGCCAGGGAGAAATCGTCTTTCCCTACTCCGCAGACGGGGCAAACCCAATCGGCAGGGATGTCTTCGAAGGCGGTTCCAGGGGCGATTCCGCTGTCCGGATCCCCCACGGCGGGGTCATAGATATACCCGCAGATGTTGCAAACGTATTTTTTCATAACTTGTGTATTGTGTTGAAAAGATTCTTACAGGCCGATGGTCTTGAAGAAGTCATTGCCCTTGTCATCCACGAGGATGAAGGCCGGGAAGTCTTCCACGGTAATCTTCCAGATGGCTTCCATGCCCAGTTCCGGGTATTCCACGCATTCGATGCTGCGGATGCTGCTCTGGGAGAGAACGGCGGCCACACCGCCGATGGTTCCCAGGTAGAAGCCGCCGTGCTTCTGGCAGGCTTCCGTCACCACCTTGGAACGGTTGCCCTTGGCAATCATCACCAGCGAGGCGCCATGGTCCTGGAATTCGTCCACATACGGGTCCATACGGTTGGCCGTGGTGGGGCCCATGGAGCCGCAGGGATAGCCGGCAGGGGTTTTGGCAGGGCCGGCATACAGGATGGGATGGTCCTTGAAATACGCAGGCATTTCCTCGCCGGCGTCCAGGCGGGCCTTGAGTTTGGCATGGGCGATGTCGCGGGCCACGATGATGGTTCCCTTCAGGTTCACGCGCGTGCCTACCGTGTATTTGGTCAGTTCGGCCCGTACGGAGTCGATGCCCTTGTCCAGGTCGATCTCAATGCCCTTAGGGCCTTCGCCGGGACGGCGGAGCTCCTCGGGAATCAGTTCCGAAGGGTTGCAGTCCATCTTTTCGATCCAGACACCGTCTGCATTGATTTTGGACTTGATATTGCGGTCGGCGCTGCAACTCACACCCATGCCGATGGGACAACTGGCCCCGTGGCGCGGAAGGCGGATCACGCGGATGTCATGCGCCAGGTATTTGCCTCCGAACTGGGCGCCCAGGCCGATTTTCTGCGCCTCTTTCAGGAGTTTTTCCTCCAGGTCGATGTCGCGGAACGCGCGGCCGGTCTCGTCGCCGGTGGTGGGAAGGCTGTCGTAGAACTTGATGCTGGCAAGTTTCACGGTAAGGAGGTTCTTTTCGGCCGATGTGCCGCCGATTACGAAGGCGATGTGGTAGGGAGGGCAGGCCGCCGTGCCCAGGGAGCGCATTTTCTCCACGAGGAAGGGAATCAGGGTGCCCTCGTTCTGGATGGTGGCCTTGGTCATGGGATAGAAGTAGGTTTTGTTGGCGCTGCCGCCGCCCTTCGCCACCATGATAAAGCGGTATTCGCTGCCGCGGGTGGCTTCGATGTCAATCTGTGCCGGGAGATTGCACTTGGTGTTCACCTCATTGTACATATCCAGGGGGGCATTCTGGCTGTAACGAAGGTTCTCCTGGGTATAGGTGTTGAAAACGCCCCGGCTCAAGGCCTCTTCATCCTCAAAGTCCGTCCAGACGTGCTGTCCTTTTTCTCCGTGGATGATGGCGGTGCCGGTGTCCTGGCAGAAGGGAAGGACGCCCTTGACGGAAGTTTCGGCATTGCGGAGGAACTGAAGGGCCACGTATTTGTCATTGTCGGAAGCCTCCGGGTCATGCAGGATCCGGGCGACCTGCTCGTTGTGGGCGCGGCGCAGCATGAACTGGCAGTCGTGGAAAGACTGCTGGGCCACCAGCGTGAGGGCCTCCGGCGACACTTCCAGGATGGTCTTGTCGCCGAACTTGGCCGTCTTTACCAGTTTTTCCGATTCGGGAATCTTGTAGTATTCAGTGGTGTCCTCACCAAGCTGAAACATGGGAGCATATTTGAATTCTGCCATATGGGTACAAATTGATTAGAGTTCACAAATGTACAATTTTTTCTGCAAAATATTAGTATCTTTGCAAACTATGGCAAAGATTTGGACCGACATACTGGTGCCTTTGGCCATTGCCGGAGCGGTGGCCGCCCAGACCCTGGGGGTAGAGGTTACCCGGGCATCCCGCCTGGGAGCCTGGTTCCCGTCGGCCCAGACGGATACGACAAAAAGGCTCCCCGACAGCCTCAAAACGCTCCCGGACAGCCTGAAAACACGTCCGGACAGCCTGAAAGTCCAGGCGGACACGCTGGACGAGGATTTCGACTTCTTCGGCGAGCCGGCGGACACCACGCCCAAAATCACGGCCCGGGACACCATGAAAGTTCCCGACAGCCTCAAGGTCACGGACCCGTTCCTGTACCAGTGGTATGTGGCCACCAAAGACAGTTACACCCACCGCGTGGTCATCGACTCCCTCAAGCAGGCCGGTGACAGCCTCATCTGGCCGCAGGTGGACTCCCTCTTCCTGGCCGATTCCACCTACCAGGCCCAGTTGGCATGGGAGGCCAAATGGAACGCCATGTCCAAGGCCGAAAAGAAACGCTGGACCTACGAACATGTGGAACTTCCGCGCATCCTGCACCGCCAGGATTCCATTCTCAAGGCCAAGGACAGCATCAAGCACATCAAGGACAGCATCATCGAAAACACCCCGCGCATCCTGGAAACGGGCTTCCTTCCGGACTCCCTCCTGTACAAACGGCTGGTGACCTGGCGCCACAACCGCCTGTACAACAGCGTGGAAACCTTCGAATGGGACACCACCGCCAACTATCACTTCTACGACTATCCCTTCATGCGGAAAGACGTGGGAGCCACCTGGCTGGGCATGCCCGGCAGCGCCGCGGAGCAGTACAATTTCTTCCGCCGCGCCGACGAAGAGTCCGTCAGTTATTACCGTGCCATGGAAGGCTGGACCTACACCCCGGAAAACCTCACCCAGTGGAACACCAAGACTCCGTACACGGAACTGGAATACTACGGCAACCTCCTGAGCAACAGCAGCCTGAGTTCCGACAATTTCCGTGTCTTCACCACCCAGAACATCCTTCCCAGCCTGAACATCGCCCTGGAGATGAAGCGCTACGGCGGCGCCGGTACGCTCAAGAACGAGGAAACCAAGAACCGCACCTATTTCGTGGCCGGAAACTACCTGGGGCGCAAATACCTGGCCCACGGCGGTTTCATCTACAACATCATCTCCCGCCAGGAGAGCGGCGGTATGCAGGACACCAAGTGGATCCGGGATACCACGGTGGACGTCCGGGAAATCGACATCAACCTGGCCGCCGCCACCAACAGTTACCGGAAGATGACCTTCTTCTACGACCAGAGTTACCGCATTCCCTTCGAGTTCATCGAGAAACTCCGCCACCGGGGAGACTCCACCTGGCAGAAGCCGGACACGCTGAACCGCGACATGACCACCGGCTTCATCGGAACCTCGTCGGAATTCACCACCTACAGCAAAAAGTACGCGGACAAAACGTCATCGGAACTGTCGGAGTTCTACAACGGCGTCTTCAACATCCATCCGGACAAGAGTGCCGATTCGCTCCGTACCATGCGCCTGGACAACCGCATTTTCGTGCGGCTGCAGCCCTGGAAGGAGGACGCCATCGTCTCCAAGATTGAAGGCGGTATCGGCGACCGGCTGCAAACCTTCTACCTGCAATCCCCCAGCGAGGTCCTGTACAAGAATTCCACCCACAACTGGAACAGCCTGTATGTCTATGCGGGGGCCGAAGGACGCCTGGGCAAATACCTGTCCTGGGATGCCACCGGCCTGTATAACTTTGCCGGCCAGGAGGCCAATGACTTCTATGTCAAAGCCAACGCCACGCTGAATCTGTTCCCGTTCCGCCGCCAGCCCAAGAGCCCGATCAGCCTCAAGGCGGCCTTCGAGACCAACCTCAAGACGCCGGACTTCTACCAGCAGCATTTCTACTCCAACCACTTCCGCTGGGAGAACAACTTCAGCAAAACGTCCACCACCAAAATCCACGCGACCCTGGATATCCCCAAATGGGAACTGAAGGCGCAGGTAGGATATGCCCTGGTGGCCGGTCATGTCTATTACGATACGCTGGGCATCGTCCGCCAGCACGCCCCCGCCCTGAGCATCCTCTCCGCCGGGCTCACCAAGAACTTTACCCTGGGACCCGTGCACCTGGACAACTCGGCCCTGTTCCAGTTATCTTCGAACAAGGATGTGCTGCCGCTCCCGACCCTGGCGCTCAACCTGCGCTGGTACCTCCAGTTCAACATCGTCGATCCCAAAGTCCTCCAACTCCAACTGGGCGTAAACGCCCGGTACACTACGCTGTGGTATGCCCCGTCCTATAACCCCGTGGCAGGCGTCTTCATGCTGCAGAACGACGAAACCTACGGCAACTGCCCCGTCTTCGACGTCTTCATCAACGCCCAGTGGAAGAAGTGCTGCGTGTTCCTGAAATTGGAGAATGCCGGCAACGGCTGGCCCATGGAAAGACACGATTATTTCACCGCCCACCGGTACATCCAGACGGCCCGTGTCATCAAGTTCGGCATCTCGTGGCCGTTCTATCCCCGCATGGGCGTCCAGAAAGCCATGTCCGACCGGGCCGGTTCCGGATTCAGCGGCAGCGGAGACAGCGGTGGCGGTGCCGGCAGAAACGGCCGTACAGCCTCTTCCAGAAATTCCGGACGCTGATGAAACGCCCTGCCCTGTACTATGCTCTCGGCCTGTCGGCCATCCTGCTGCTCACCCCGGTCCTGAGTCCGCAGCACCCGCTTCCGGAAAACAATTTCCTGGAGGAGTTTCCCGTTTCTTCCATCCCGGAAGGGCTCTCCACCTACGAGAACACGATCCGCAGCGCGGCCAAGGATTCCGGATGGGACTGGCGCCTCATCGCTTCCATCATCTATCATGAATCCCGCTTCCACAACGAAGCCCAGTCTTCCAAGGGCGCCACGGGGCTCATGCAAATCCGGAGTTCCCGCTATTCGCAGGACACGCTCCTGATTCCATCCGTCAACATCGCCATCGGCACGGAATACCTCAAAAGGCTGGAGACCATGTTCCCCGCCGCCAGCCGGGAAGACAGCCTGAAATTCGCCCTGGCGGCCTACAACCTGGGAGACGGCAATATCCGCAAACTCATCGCCCAGGCCGATTCGGCCGGACTGGACTCCCGGTACTGGGAACTGGTGGCCCACATGCTGCCGGACGGGCATCGGACGCCTGCCTATGTAAACAAGGTATTGAGGACTTACGAAAACTACTGCGCCCGGCTTCCCCGCTGAGCGTCCTCCGCGTGCTCCTTCTCGTAGAGTTCCCAGGAATTGAACAGGTTCTGCCAGATGGCATACAGACCGCCCGCGACGGATGTGACCGGCGTCATGTAATTGTATCCCAGCCAAATCAGGAATCCCGTGTTTTTCTGCCCCAAGGCCTGGCCCGCCGTCAGGCTCACCACCTTTTCCTTCCCCATCCGGCGGCCGGCGAAGAACTGCACGAAACAGCAGACGAGCGAAACCAGCACGATGCCGGCCACGGCAGCCCAGCCCAGGCGGCTCAGCAGAAGGGCCCGCGTAGCCAGGATCATGGCCAGGGTGAGGCCCACGCCCCATACATAGAAGGAATTGGAGGCCCAGCGCATCAACTTCCGCTGCAGCCGGGGGGCCGTGTAACGGATGGCCCAGGCTACCAGTCCCGGCAGGATGAGCACCGGGAACACCCTCAGGGCGATATGCCACACATAGGACCAAAAGTCCATGGTGGCCGACGGATTCACCAGCGGAATCACCAGCGGAATCAGGAAGGTGGCGGCCACATTGATGATCACCACATAGGTTACCGTGCCGGCCAGGTTGCCGCCCAGCCGGTCGGTGATGACCCCGGCGGCCGATGCCGTCGGACAGATCATGCACAGCATCGCACACTCCAGCAGCATGCGGAGGGTTCCTCCGGTGAAGGCGACAGAAACGGCCAGCATCAGGAAAGACAGGACCTGGAGGGCCAGGGCATAGAGGTGCCATCGGCTGGGTTTCAGGTCGTGCGGAGAGATTTTGACAAACTGGAAAAAGAGCAGGACGGCAATGACCAGGCGCTGCCCTTCCGACACCAGCGGATGCAGCCACGTCCCCATGTGGTGCAGGACCGGCGCAAAATGATAGACAAGGTAAAGGCTGATTCCCAGCACGATCGCGCAGGGAAGCATCCACTCTTTCAGGAAATGAACGACCTTATTCATGCTTGGGAACCAGTGGGCCTAAGAGTCTATCTATCAACGGGTCGGTAAGTTTCATACACAGGCCGGTCAACACGGCCTGGATCAGCGTTCCCTCCCGGATGACGTTGGTGACGCCGTTCCCGGTCAGAAGGCCGAAGGCAATCCAGGAAAAAACGGCCGTGAACAGCACCAGGACAATGTCGAAAAGCACCTTCACCGTGCTGAAAGGCTTCCTCGTGACGGTGCTTAGAACCGCCGTCGTCATATCCGCGGCCAGAATCCATCCCTGTCCGAGCACTTCGATCTTGATGCCGACAGCCGCAAGAACCACGGCCGCAAGGCTCAGCGCAATCTGCAGGCCGTAATCGGTGGCCGGTGAGCCGATGGCGTCCAGCATCCAGATGAAGGCGTCGCAAAGACAGCCGAAGAAAAAGGCGGCAGGAATCTGCATCAGGTAACTGAGTTTGAAGTCTTTCCTCAGAAGAATCCACTGCAGCAGGATAAAGGTCAGGTGCATGATCCAGGTAAAGGTCCCTACCGAAATGCCGGTCCAGCGGAGGTTGAAGATGGTGGGCGGGCACGAAGGCGGGGAAATTCCCAGATTGGATTTGATGGAGACCGCCACGCCGAAGGCGACAATGATGAGCCCCAGGGTGGAAATCCCATACCGGACGAGAATATCTTTGATTTTCATAAAAGTCATTTTCGGGGATGCAAATATCCGCATTATTGTGTAATTTTGCAAACTGCACCGACAATACGTTTAATACAAAAACAATATGAAAAAGTCGATTATCGTTATGACGTCATTCCTCGCTCTGGCAGCCTGTGCTCCCAAGAACACGGTTCCTGCCTTGGATTTGACCTATCTGGACACCGAAACCAGCCCCAAGGCCGATTTCTATCAGTACGCCACCGGCGGCTGGCAGGCCAAAAACCCGCTCCGTCCGGAATTCTCCCGCTACGGCAGTTTCGATGCCATCGCCGAACGCACCCAGGAAAACCTCAACGCCCTCTTCGAGAGCATGACCACCCTGGAAGCCAAGAAAGGCACCGTGGACCAAAAAATCTCCGACCTTTATAAAATGGCCCTGGATTCCACCACCCGCAACGCCCTGGGCGCAGAGCCCATCCAGCCGTACATCGCCGAAATCCAGGCCGTCCAGACCCGTGACCAGCTGGCCACCCTCCTGGGCAAGATGAACCGCTACGGAGAAGGCGGCTTCCTCGGCGCCGGCGTCGAGGCCGACCTCGCCAACAGCGACATGCAGGTCCTGTACCTGGGCCAGGGCGGCCTGGGCATGGGAGACCGCGACTACTACCTGAAAGAGGAGAACAAAGCCCTGTACGATGGTTATCAGGCCTATCTCGTGAAGGTCCTGAACCTCGCCGGCATCGAGAATGCCGAGGCCGTCGCCCAGAAAGACATGGAGGTGGAAACCGCCATGGCCGACATCTTCTGGTCCCGCGAGCAGAACCGCGACATGCAGGCCATCTACAACCCCATGAGCAGCCAGGAAATCTATCAGCGCTGGCCCGGCCTGCGCTTCGATAAACTCTGCGCCGCCGCAGGCATTCCCGACCAGGAGAAAGTGATTGTCCAGCAGCCTTCCTATTTCGACGGTCTTTCCGCCATGCTGGAAAAGTGCGACCTGGAAAGCCTCAAGGCCTACCTCCTGTGCCAGTTCGTGTCCGGCCAGGCCGGAGCCCTCTCCGACGATTTCTATACCGCATCCTGGGAGTTCTTCTCCCACCAGATGGCCGGTGCCCAGGAGCAGCAGCCCCGCTGGAAGCGTGCCATGCGCGTTCCCAACAGCCTGCTGGGAGAAGCCGTGGGCGAGATGTACGTGAACCGTTATTTCCCCGAGAGTTCCAAGCAGAAGATGATCGCCCTCGTGGAGAATCTCCGCACCGCCCTGGGCCAGCACATCGACTCCCTGGAGTGGATGAGCGACACCACCAAGGTGCGCGCCCGTGAAAAACTGGCCGCCTTCACCGTGAAAATCGGCTATCCCGACAAGTGGAAGGATTACAGCACCCTGGACATCGACCCGTCCAAGACCTATTACGAGAACCTCCGGGGCGCCAGCGCCTGGTATGTGAAAGACAACATGGACAAGTTGGGCAAACCCACGGACAAGACCGAATGGGGTATGACTCCGCAGACGGTGAACGCCTACTACAACCCCACCACCAACGAAATCTGCTTCCCGGCCGCCATCCTGCAGAAGCCGTTCTTTGACCCTGATGCCGACGATCCCGTGAACTACGGCGGTATCGGCGTCGTCATCGGCCACGAAATGTCCCACGGTTTCGACGACCAGGGTTCCATGTTCGACGCAAGCGGCAACATGGTGAACTGGTGGACGGAGTCCGACAAGGCCAAATTCGTCGAACTCGGCAACCGTCTGGCCGCCCAGTTCGACGAGGTGGAGGTCCTTCCCGGCGTACACGCCAACGGCCGTTTCACCCTGGGTGAGAACATCGGCGACCACGGCGGTCTTTCCATCGCCTACAGCGCCATGGAGAACGCCCTGCAAGGCAAGAAGACGGAACTCATCGACGGCTTCACCCCCGCCCAGCGCTTCTACCTGAGCTACGGCGCCATCTGGGCCCAGAACATCACCGACCAGGAGAAGGCCCGTCTCACCAACATGGACCCGCACTCCCTGGCCGAGAACCGCGTCAATGTGTCTGTCCGTAACTTCCAGACCTTCTTCGACGCCTTCGACATCCACGAGGGCGATCCGATGTTCCGTCCGGAGCAGGAGCGCGTCCATATTTGGTAGCGGAACGCTTCATATCGAGGAAACTCAAATTCCAAGGAAACGTGGCGGCGGTGGCCATCGCCGTCAGTTTCTTTGTCATCATCGTGGCAGTGGCCGTCACTTCCGGCTTCCGGCATACCATCCGGCAGGGAGTGGCGGCCATGACCGGTGATATCCGGATCGCCCCGCTCGTGAGCGGCGGTTCGGAACCTGTCTCCATGCCCCGCCGCATTCCCGGGGAGGAAGACATCCTCGCCCTGCCGGGCGTCAAGGAAATCGTACCCGCCGTGGTCCGGGCCGGCATCGTGAAAAACGGCGACATCGTCCACGGCGTCATCGTAAAAGGAACGGAAAGGGCCGATTCCGCCCTCTCCGTCAGCATCCCCCGCCGGCTGGGGGAAATCACCGGACTGGGTGTGGGAGACGACCTCACGGTCTATTTCGTGGGGGAGAAAGTCCGGGTGCGGAAATTCCACATTTCAGAGGTTCACCGGGACCTGCTCGAACTGGACGACAACCTGCTGGTCTATGCCGACATCGAGGACCTGCAACGCCTCAACGGATGGTCTTCCGATGAGGTCTCCTGCCTGGACATCCTCACCGGAGAGGCCGACCCCGCCCCCCTGTCCCTCGCCGTCGGCACCCTGGCCGAAGACTATTATGTGAGTTCGTCCCAGCAGACTTACCCGCAAGTTTTCGAGTGGCTCAACCTGCTGGATTTCAATGTTCTGATCATTCTCATCCTGATGACGGTGGTGGCCGGATTCAACATGGTGAGCGGGCTGCTGATCATGCTCCTCAGGAACATTTCCACCATCGGCACGCTCAAAACCCTGGGAATGGACAACCGGGCCGTGGGACGGCTGTTTGTGCGCATCGGCGCAGAAGCCGTGTTCAAAGGGATGCTCGTCGGCAATGCGCTGGCCCTCCTTTTCTGCCTGATCCAGGGCACGACGCATCTGATTCCCCTGGATCCGGAGAATTACTTTGTCTCCTGGGTCCCGGTCCATGTCAATCTTCTGTGGATTCTGGCGGCCGATGCCGCCGCTTTCCTGGGCATTCTCGCCCTTCTGTGGCTCCCGTCCCTGATGGTAGCGGGGATAGACCCCGCCAAGACGGTGAAGGCCGACTAGATCCGCGCTTCGCGGAAAACCTCCTGGATGGAAGGATAGGTGTTTTTCAGGAACGGAGGCAGGGAGGACTTGGCCACCCAGGCCGCCTTGGTGATGTCTTCTTCCCGCTGGGGCGTCAGATTGGTGGGATCCGTATAGAGCATATCATACCACCAGGTGTGTTTGAGGTGCCATAACCCCTGCCGGAAATAGACATGGTCCGTGATGCAGATGAGGCGGCGCAGTTCCAACTGGTCCACACCGGTTTCCTCCTGGACCTCCCGCATGGCACATACTTCGATGTCCTCCCCCGCTTCCTGATGGCCCTTGGGCAGGTCCCAGAGGCCGCTGCGGGAAATCAGCAGGTAATCCCCCCGCCGGTTGCTCACCAGCCCGCCCGCCGCATTCACTTCCTTGAACTCCGTACAGATGCGCCGGTATGTGCGCTCGATGTCCTCCGTGGGGATGTAGATGCGGGAAAGGGTGTCCTGCACCTCGAACATGCGCACCAGGGAATGGATGTCCAGGATTTCCCCGACATGGAATTCGACGGAGTTGGGATCGGCCAGCGCTTCCTCGGAAGGGGAGCAAATGATGATGCAGCGTTTCTCGAAGTAGATTTTGTGCATGGTTTTTGCTATATTTGCAGCACGCAAAGATACGCAATTATGACTGAAATCGAAAGCAAACACGGCATCGTATCCCGCCAGCCTTACGAAATGTATATGTCCTTCGTGGATTTGCAGAACTTCCAGCGCATGCTGCCGGAAGACAAGCGGGACATGATAACGGCCGATTATGATACCCTCACCGCAACGGTGCAGGGCTTCCATATCGGCGTGAAAGTGCACCAGCGGGTTCCGTACTCCCGGATCGAACTGGTCGATTTTGACGCCCCCTTCGCCTTCCACGTGGTCCTCAACTTCGAACCGGCCCGGGAAGACCCCTACAAGACCGATTTCTGGATCAAGGTGGAGGCCGACCTGAATCTCATGATGAAGATGATGCTCTCCGGCAAGGTGAAAGAAGCCCTGGACAAGGTGGTGGACGGGCTGGTCGATGCCTCCAACGGCAAAATGCCCGAAGGGTTCGATCCTGCAAACTGGGCCAAATGACCGCGTTCCCGGAAGGATTCCAAGCGCTGCTCGCCCGTTCCCTTGGCCGGGAGCGGGCCCAAAGTGTTCTGGAGGCCCTGCAGGGCCCTCCCTCGGTGTCGGTACGCCTGAACCCTTCCAAACTCCGGGAATGTCCTTTCCCGGATGCCGCTGCCGTTCCGTGGAGCCCCTGGGGCTTCCTCCTCAAGGAACGCCCCGTCTTTACGCTGGACCCGCTTTTCCATGCCGGAGCCTATTACGTACAGGACACATCGGCCATGTTCGTGGGACACCTGTTCCGCCGGCTGGAACTGGAAGAAGGGGCCGTGGTGCTGGACCTCTGTGCCGCACCGGGCGGAAAGACCACCGACCTCGCCGCATCCCTGAGGGAACGTTTCGGAGACCGGTTCTCCCTCCTTTCCAACGAGGTGATGCGCAGCCGCTACGCCGTTCTCCGCTCCAATGTGGAAACCTGGGGAGACCCCTGCGTGGGCACCGTGTCACGGGATCCGTCGGCCTTCGGGCAGACGCCCCTGTTCGATGCGGTCGTCGCCGATGTCCCCTGCTCCGGCGAAGGGATGTTCCGGAAGGACGCCCAGGCCGTGGCGGAATGGTCCCCGGCCACGGTGGAATTCTGCGCAGCCCGCTCCCGCCGCATTCTCCGGGACATCTGGCCCGCCCTCCAGCCCGGCGGCTGGCTCATTTACTCCACCTGCACCTTCAATCATCTCGAAAATGACGATACCGTTGCCTGGATCGCCTCGGAACTGGGGGCCGACATCCTGCCGCCCCGCGCGGAACCGCCGGCCGTCTGCACCCGGCACGGATACCTGATGCTCCCGGGCGCCGTTCCCGGCGAAGGCCAGTACGCGGCCGTCCTGCGTAAACACGGAAGCCCGGACGGCATCCGCAGCGCCCATCCCTTCCCTCTTTTCCGGGCCGAAGTCCCCGCCCCCGCATGGAGCGGCCCCTTCTGGAACCTCAGCCGCGACCAGGCCCTGCGCTATCTCCATGGCGATGCGCTGGTGCTGGCACCGGAGGCGCCCGTCGGCCCGCTGACCCTCTGTTACGAGAACTTGCCGCTGGGGCCCGCCAAAAATCTGGGGAAGCGATGCAACAACCTCTATCCCAAAGCCAAACGAATTAGAATGGATATCCGATGAAACGTTTTCTTGTTATCCTGTTAAGCCTTTCTCTCCTGGTGCCCGCCCAAGGGCAGGAGACCTATTCCAAAGAAGAATTCCTGCGCCGCTACAACAATCTCACCGAAAGGGTGGGAGTGGGCGGAGTGGGGGTGGAAACCCTGCTGAACAAGTGGGAAGAAGCCTGGCCGGACGATGTCAACCAGTATCTGGCCCGTTTCTCCTTCTGCTTTACCCGCTGCCAGTCCTCCAAGGTTATTCCGCTGGACCGGGAGCGCTATTTGGGCAATCCCCCGCTCATCCCCATGACCGACTCGCTGGGGAAAAAGGTGAATTTCTTCGAGGTGTACGAGTACGACGACGAACTCTTCGCCAGGGCCAACTCGGCCATTACGCAGGCCATCGCCGCCCAGGAGAACCGCCTGGACTGGCATTTTCTCAAAATCAACGCCCTCATGGCCTATGAGAAGGAAGAGCCGGAAATGACCCTCCAGGAACTCAAGGCCCTGGCCGACTACAACTTCAAGCGCAAACCCGACTGGGAGCACGAGCAGATGGGAAAGGTCTCTCCCGAACAGTTCAACGCCCTCATGCAGGACTATTGCGCGGCGCTGTTCCGGATTGGCAGCGAGAAGTCGAACGAAGCCTTCCGCGCCCTCTCAGAGCACATGCTGGGCTACTGCAAGGATGAGCCGATGTTCCTGGACAACCTGGGTTCCTATTACCTTATAAAGAAAGACTACAAAAAAGCCCAGAAATACTTCGACCAGGTTCTCAAGAAGCATCCCTCAGACATGACGGCCCTGAAGAACTGCATCCTCATGGCCCGGAGCCGGAAAGACGTGAAGATGGAGAAGAAATACCTCACCCTCATGGCCCGGCACGGGGAAACGGAGACCGACCGGAGGTCGGCCCAGACGCGTCTGGACGCCTACGGGAAAAAGAAGTGAAACTATTTTCCGAAAAGTACCGTATAATATAAGTATCACAAATACGGAGTAAATGAAACTTTCACAATTCAACTTCGACCTTCCCAAGGACCGCATTGCCCAGGAGCCTCCCCGCTGGAGAGACGAGGCCCGTCTGATGGTCCTCCACCGGAAAACCGGTGAAATTGAACACCGCCTGTTCAAAGACATTATCGACTATTTCGGCAAGGGTGATGTCTTCGTCCTCAACGACACCAAGGTCTTTCCCGCCCGCCTGTACGGCAAGAAAGAAAAGACCGGGGCCGATATCATGGTACTCCTGCTGCGGGAACTCAACCGGGAGCAGCGCCTGTGGGACGTCATCGTGGACCCTGCCCGCAAGATCCGTATCGGCAACAAACTGTATTTCGGAGAAGACGAGTCCATGGTGGCCGAAGTGATTGACAACACCACATCCCGCGGCCGCACCCTCCGTTTCCTGTTCGACGGCTCCTACGAGGACTTCAAGGAAGCCCTCTTCTCCCTTGGAGAGCCCTATGTCCCGGAATGGGTGAAGGAAAAGACCACTCCGGAAGACGTGGAGAACTACCAGACCATCTTCGCCGCCAACGAAGGGGCCGTCAGCGCTCCGGCCGCCGGCCTGCACTTCAGCCGCGAACTGTTCAACCGCATGATCCTGAAGGATATCGACAAGGCCTTCATCACCGTACACATGGGCATCGGCCATTTCCGCACCGTCGATGTGGAAGACCTTTCCAAACACCGCATGGACTCCGAGCGCCTCATCATCCCGGAGGAAGCCGCCGCCATCATCAACAAGGCCAAGCGTTCGGGGCACAAGGTATGCGCCATCGGCGCCACCGTCATGCGCGGCCTGGAGACGTATGTCACCACCACGCACGAGGTGAACGCCTTCGACGGATGGACCAACAAGTTCATTTTCCCGCCGTACGAGTATTCCGTCCCGGATGCCATCGTATCCAACTTCCACCTCCCGCAGAGCACCATGCTCATGAGCGTGGCCGCCTTCGGCGGATACAAGCCGGTGATGGCCGCCTACGAGGAAGCCCTCAAGGAAGGCTACAAGTTCGGCCCGTACGGAGACGCCCTCCTGATTGTTTAAACTGTTGTATCAGCCGATTCGTCCCCACGGACGACAATCAGCACCTGAAACAACGCAATCTTTCTTACGATTGCGTTGTTTTTTGTATCCGTGCCGTATCTTGGCGGCATGAATATGACTGACGAGAACGTGGCGATGTGCGCCCTGAACAGGATTTTCGGATACCATCCGTCCCTGGCGCTGGAACTGATCCGGGAGGCCGGGAGCCCCCTGGCCCTTTTTGACGGGTCGTTCACGCAAGGGCGGCAGCATCCCGAACTCCTGGGCCGGCTGGTCCCCTCAGAGTTGGACTGGGCCCGGAAAGAACTGGAACAAGTGCGGAAAAACGGCTTCCGCTTTCTATCCCTGGCCGACGAAGACTATCCTTCCCCCCTGAAGGAGTGCCCGGACCCGCCGCTGGGCCTGTACCTGAACGGGACCTCCGCCCCGGCCGAAATCTTCGGGTTCCGGCCCATGGTGGCCTTCGTGGGCACCCGCGACCTGAGCCTCTACGGAAAAGCCTGGTGCGAGAAACTGGTGAAAGCCCTTTCCGAAACCCGGGTGCAGCCCTGCATCGTGAGCGGACTGGCCCTGGGGGCCGACGGGGTGGCCCACCGCACCGCCCTCTCGTGCGGGCTGCCCACCATCGGGGTCATGGCCACCGGCATCGACAAGGTCTATCCCTATCAGCACGAACGGCTGGCCATGGAGGTGGTCCGGAGTCCCGGCAGCGCCCTGGTGACGGACTATCCCGCCGGCACGTCGCCGCTGGCGCTCAATTTCATGCGGCGCAACCGGATTATCGCGGGGCTGTCATCGGCCGTGGTGGTGGTGGAGTCCAAGGTGAAGGGAGGGTCGCTGATGACCGCCAGGTACGCCTTGGAATACTCCCGGGATGTCTATGCCGTCCCCGGCCGTCTGGATGACAGCCGGAGCGCGGGCTGCAACTCCCTCATCCGCACCCAGATGGCCCAGATTGTCACGTCCGCCGAAGATTTGGCCGATGCCCTGGGGATGGGCGGCCCCCGGCGGCACCGCGCGGCCGGCGGGTCCTGGGTCACCGACCGGCCGGAAGACACCCCGGAAGAGCGGCTCCGGCATGCGCTCGTGCGGAAGTATTCGGCCGGATCGCCACTCATTCCGGTGGCACTGGCCGTTTTCCGGCAACGGGGCATCGGGATCGAAGAACTGGTACAGAGCCTGCACAGGCCTTACGGCGATATTCTTGCCGCCGTGGGCACCCTGGAGGCCGACGGGGTGGTCTGCACCGACTTTCTCCGCCGGTGCTCGCTCGCCCCGGCCTGGGGATAGTCTTCTTTTTTTTTTGTATCTTTGTACTCATGTTTGTGGACACGCATACGCATTTCTACGACGAATGGCTGCTCCCGGATGCCGAGGAGGCCGTTCAGCGGGCACTGGACGCAGGCGTGGGCAAAATGATCCAGGCCGACGTGGATTCCCGCGAACGGACCGCCATGTGGGAAATCGGGGACCGTCATCCCGGCGTCCTTTTCCAGATGGCCGGCCTGTATCCCGGCTCTGTCGGGCCCGACTGGAAGGAGGAACTGGCCCTGGCCGAGCAGGCCGCCACCACCCGCGATATCGTCGCCATCGGCGAAATCGGCCTTGACTATCATGAGGGGAAGGAATATGCCCGGGAGCAGAAAGAAGTGCTGCGTTGTCAGTTCGAACTGGCCGCCCGGCTGAATCTTCCCGTAAACATCCACCTCAGAGATGCCTGGGAGGATTTTTTCGAGGTCCTTTCAGACTGTAAGCACCTGCACCTGAGAGGCAACCTGCACTGCTTCACGGCCAGTTACGAGGTTTATGAAAGGGCAGGCCGCTGGGCCGATTTCTCCGTGGGCATCGGCGGAGTGGTCACTTTTCGGAACGCTTCGCTCCCCAAAACCCTGGAACGCATCCCGGTGGAAAGGATCCTGCTGGAAACCGATGCGCCCTACCTGGCTCCCGTCCCCTACCGCGGCCGCCGCAACGAGAGCGCCTTTCTCCCCCTGGTCGCCGCCCAGGTGGCCCAGGTGAAGGGCCTGTCCGTCCAAGAGATTGAAAACCAGACCACCCATAACGCTGAAACGCTGTTCGGAATATGACCTCTTCTATCTTAATCATCTACACAGGCGGTACCATCGGCATGAAAGAAGACCCGATGGACGGGACCCTCAAGCCCTTCGACTTCAGCCAGATCATGGAAGAAGTCCCGGAACTGAACAAGTTCGATGTCAAAATCGACTCGTACACTTTCTCGCCGCTGATCGACTCCTCGGACGTGGAGCCCTCCCTGTGGATTTCCCTGGCGGAAATCATCCGCGACAAATACGAGGAATATGACGGATTCGTCATCCTGCACGGCACCGACACCATGGCGTACAGCGCCTCCACGCTCAGTTTCATGCTGGAGGGGCTCACCAAGCCCGTGGTGTTCACGGGAAGCCAACTGCCCATCGGAGTGCCCCGCACCGACGGCAAGGAAAACCTGATATCGGCCGTGGAAATCGCCGCCGCCAAAGACCACGAAGGGCATGCCCGCGTTCCCGAAGTGTGCATTTACTTCGATTCCCTGCTGCTCCGCGGAAACCGTTCCACCAAATACAGCGCCGAGGCATTCAACGCCTTCGCCTCCCCCAACTGCCCGCCCCTTGCAGAGGCCGGCATCCAGATCCGCTACCATACGGACCTTATCCGCAAACCCATCTACTGGGACGCCCAACTGAGGGTCCAGACCCACCTGGACACCCGGGTCTCCATCCTGAAAGTGCATCCGGGCATGACGCCGCAGGTGATGCGGTCCGTCGTTTCCGACCCGCTCACCCGGGCCTGCATCATCGAGACCTACGGTTCCGGCAACGCCCTGTCCAAGGACTGGTTCCTGAACATTCTGCGGGAAGCCTGCGACGCAGGGAAGATCCTGCTCAATGTCACCCAGTGCAAATCCGGCACGGTGAACATGGACCTGTACGCCACCGGAGCCACGCTCAAACATGCCGGAGTGTTGTCCGGAAGCGACATTACCACCGAAGCGGCCCTCGGAAAACTCTTCTCCCTGCTGGGCCGCAGCGACAAAAACGCATGGGTTAAATCCATGTTGGAAAAGAACCTTTGTGGCGAAATAACGAAATAATCTTTGGCAAATTGGATTTTTATTCCTAAATTGCACGACCAAAAGAGAAATATATTACTAAACTAATTCAACTTATAACTAACAACACAAAAACGATTATGAAAAAGTTTTTCATGTTTTTGGCAGTCGCCGGTCTTGTGACCTTCACTGCAAACATCGCTTCCGCTCAAGATGAGGGCGCTGCTCCTGCTGCTCAGGAACAGGTTGAAGAAGCTGAAGAGGCTGTGGACCTTTTCGCCGGCTCCGGTGAGGAAGTTCCCCTCCACCAGGCTCTTAAGACCAAATTCATCGAAGGTGGTGCAGGCTTCATGTCCCTGATCATCATCTGCCTCATCATCGGTATGGCTCTCGCCATCGAGCGTATCCTTTATCTGGCCTTCTCCAAGACCAACACCACCAAGCTCCTCGAGAACGTAGAGGCTGCTCTGGAAAAGGGTGGTATCGAAGAAGCCAAGAAAGTATGCCGTGAAACCCGTGGCCCTGTGGCCAGCATCTTCTACCAGGGTCTCCTCCGTGCCGACCAGGGTGTCGATGTCGTAGAAAAGACCATCGTCTCCTATGGCGGCGTTCAGATGAGCCTCATGGAGAACGGCCTCAGCTGGATCGGCCTGTTCATTTCCATCGCCCCGTCCCTCGGATTCCTTGGTACCGTTATCGGTATGATCCAGGCCTTCGACGCCATCCAGGCTGCCGGTGATATCTCCCCGAACGTTGTGGCCGGCGGTATGAAGGTCGCCCTTATCACCACTGTGGGCGGTCTCATCGTTGCTATGATTCTCCAGATCTTCTACAACTATATCATTGCCAAGATCGACTCCCTGTCCATCGATATGGAAGACTCTTCCATCCGCTTCGTGGACACCATGGTCAAATACAACAACAAGAAGTAAGTAACCCCCTTTAATTCCGAATTAAAATGGAAAACCAGAAATACGCTAAAATTTTCAAGATCGTTCTTTGGGTCCTTTTGATCCTGAGCATCTGCGTGCTGGTCTGGGGTTTCTTCACGGGATTCGAGGCCAATGACGGCGCCGCAACGAATGTTCTCCTCTACTGGGCCTACATCGTGCTGGGCATCGCTCTTGCAGCTGTGATTTGCGTGGGACTGTATGTTACTGCCACCACCAATCCCAAGGGCCTCATCAAGATCGGAATCGCTGTGGTTGGCGCTGCCGTCCTTTTCGGCATCTGCTACCTGCTGGCTTCCGGTGCCCCTGCTGTGGGCTATTCCGGCGCCAAGCTCCCCACCGCTTCCGAACTTAAGATGACCGACACCATCCTCAACATGGCCTACATCGTAGGTGGCGCAGCCATCCTGTCCATCATTGTAGGTGAAGTTTTGATGACCATCCGCAACAAAAAGTAAAGTAAACCATGGCAAGAAGAAAATTTGAAGCAATCGGTTCCACGGCTGACATTGCATTCCTGCTCCTGTGCTACTTCCTCATGACTACAACCATGGGGGACCAGGCAGGTCTGCAGCGCCGCCTTCCTCCGATCCCGGACGAAAAACAAGCCCAGGATCAGAAGGTTAACCGCCGTAACATCATCATCGTCAGAATCAACTCTGCCGATAAGCTGTTTGCCGGTAGCGAAGCCATGGACATCTCGTACTTGAAAGAAAAGATCAAAGAGTTCCTCACCAACCCTACCAACGACCCCAACCTTCCCGAAAAGGAAGCCAAGGAAATCGAAGGCAAGACCTACATGGTCTCCAAGGGCGTTATCTCCCTGCAGAATGACCGTGGTACCAGTTACCAGGCCTACATTGCAGTCCAGAACGAACTGGTGAAAGCCGTGAACGAACTCCGCGACGACTTCTCCAGAGCCAACTTCGGCAAGAAGTTCTCCCGGCTCTCGGAAGAAGAGCAGGATATTGTTAAGAAGGCCGTTCCTCAGAACATTTCCGAGGCAGAGCCTAAGGATACCGGTAAAAAATAATAGGAGGTAAGAATTATGTCAAAATTTGGAAGTTCCACCAACAAGAAGGAAGTCCCGCAGGCATCGTCCAACTCCCTGTCCGATATCGTGTTCATGCTCCTGTTCTTCTTCATGGTGACCACCCAGATGCGTGAAACCGAGCAGAAGGTCAAAGTGACCATGCCGGTAGCCTCCGAGGTCGCCAAACTCGAGAGAAAGGACTTGAGCGCCAATATCAATATTGGTAGCCCTACCCTTCAGTACCAGGCTATGTATGGTACCGACGCCCGTATCCAGCTCAACGACTCTTTCAAGACGGTAGCCGACATCCGTGACTTCATCGCTGCAGAGCGTGATGCCATGAGCGAGGCCGAGCGGTCCCTGATGACCGTCAACCTCCGTGTCGACCAAGACGTCCGCATGGGTATCGTTTCCGATGTGAAACAGGAGCTGCGCCGCTGCTCCGCCCTTAAGATTATGTACGCCGCCCGCAAACCGGCCAAAGACTAAGGACATCACATCGTAACATATTGAAAAAGGCAGCCTTTCGCAAGGTTGCCTTTTTTTTGACAAGATTTCCCGCTTTTCATGGTTCACCCGCAGGCGCCTATCTTTGCCGCCCAATCAAAACAATAAAGACCATGAAAACAAACAAAAGCCAAGGCGTACAGACGCCTGTAGCAGTGGAAGTCCTGCGCTACAAACAGAAAAGGAGAATCAATCAGGAAGTGGTCCTGCTGTGCATTTTCGCAGCGGAATGGTTCCAGACGGAAGACATGGCATACACCGATGAGTTCCGCCGGAAGAGATGCCTGGACACACTGCGGGAAATCCTGGGAGGACCGGAGAAACCGGGCTATCTGCAAGAAAGGATGAATGAGAAAATGGACGGAGTCCTGGACCGTCTCTGCGCCGATTTTGAAGACTTGAGGCCCAGGGACATCCTGATCTTCTGCTATGCGGCGGCCGGACTCACAAGCGACCTTTCGGCCCGTCTGGCAGGGCTCAGCGGGCCCGGGGCGGCGCGCGTCATCAAAAGCCGGCTCCGGGAACGGATTCTACTTTCCGACTCACCCTACGCGCAGGAGTATCTTGCATTGTTGCCCAAGAAGGGTTGCCGAATTGGGGAAGAAATGCTATATTTGCATAATTTGAAGTTTAAAAAGAAATGGAAACTCTGAAAAGGACCAAGATCAAGGCTCTGCTTGCCTCGGAGCCGGGCGTTGAAGTACTGGCCAAAGGCTGGGTACGTACCAAGAGAGGCAACAAACAGGTAAAATTCATCGCCCTGAATGACGGTTCCACCATCAATAATATTCAAATCGTAGCCAATACGGAGCTCTTCGATGAAGAGCTCCTCAAACGCATCACAACGGGCGCCTCCCTGTCCGTGAAAGGACAGTTGGCCGCATCCATGGGCAGCGGCCAGGCTGTGGAAATCCAGGCCTGTGAGATAGAAGTCCTCGGAGACTGCGATCCCATGCGTTTCCCGCTCCAGAAAAAGGACACCACCCTGGAATATCTGCGCAGCGTCGCCCACATGCGCCTCAGGACCAACACCTTCGGCGCCGTTCTTCGCATCCGCAACGCCATGGCCTTTGCCATCCACAAGTTCTTCAACGAAAAAGGCTTCGTCTATCTGCACACCCCGCTCATTACCGAGAGCGATGCGGAAGGTGCCGGAGACATGTTCCAGGTGACCACCATGGATCTCAAGAACATTCCGCTGGACAAGAAGGGCAACGTGGATTTTTCCAAGGATTTCTTCGGCAAAAAGACGTCCCTCACCGTTTCCGGTCAGTTGGAAGGAGAACTGGGCGCCACCGCCGTCGGCGAAATCTACACCTTCGGCCCTACTTTCCGCGCCGAGAATTCCAATACGCCCCGTCATCTCGCAGAGTTTTGGATGATCGAGCCCGAAATGGCCTTCTATGACCTTCAGGACAACATGGCCCTGGCCGAGGAATTCGTAAAATACCTGGTGCAGTATGCCCTGGACAACTGCATGGACGACCTCAGATTCCTCAACGACAAATACGACGAAGGCCTCATCGAACGCATGCAGAGCGTCCTCGGAATCCCCTTCCAGAAAGTCACCTACACCGAGGCCGTGGAAATCCTCGAAAAGGCCGTTGCCGATGGTGTCAAATTCGAGTATCCCGTCCACTGGGGCACGGATTTCCAGAGCGAGCACGAGCGTTATCTGGTTGAGAAGCACTTTGGCAAGCCCGTCATCCTGATCGACTTCCCCAAGGACATCAAGGCCTTCTACATGAAACAGAACGAGGACGGCCGTACCGTCCGGGGCATGGACGTCCTGTTCCCGAAGATCGGAGAAATCATCGGCGGCAGCGAACGCGAAGCCTCCCTGGAAAAACTCGAAAAGCGGATTGAGGAACTGGGCATGTCCCGCAAGAACCTGGAGTGGTACATCGACACCCGCCGTTACGGCAGCGTACCGCACAGCGGCTTCGGCCTCGGATTCGAGCGTCTGCTCCTGTTCGTCACCGGCATGGCCAACATCCGTGACGTAATCCCCTTCCCGCGAACGCCGAAAAACGCAGAGTTCTAAACTAACCTAATAACACCGTTATGCTCGTAATTGGTATCGCCGGAGGTTCCGGCTCCGGTAAGACAACCGTTGTCAAGGCCATTGTAAATCAATTGCAGGGCCGCGTAGTGGTCATCCCCCAGGACTCCTACTACAAAGACTCCAGCCATGTCCCCGTGGAAGAGAGGAAAAACATCAACTTCGACCACCCCGACGCCATCGACTGGAAACTCATGTGCCAGCAAGTGAGGGAACTCAAAAGCGGCAAAACCATCGAGCAGCCCATCTATTCGTACATCACCTGCTCCCGTTCCACCACGGAAACGGTAAGGGTGGAGCCGGCCGATGTCATCATCGTGGAAGGCATCCTCATCTTCACCTGCAAGGAACTCCGCGACCAGATGAACATCAAAATCTTCGTGGATGCCGACGATGACGACCGCCTCATGCGCATCATCGTCCGCGACATCGCAGAGCGCGGCCGCACCATCGAAACCGCCATCGAGCACTACTGCGACACGGTCAAGCCCATGCACCTGCAGTTCATCGAACCTTCCAAGCGCTATGCCGACGTCATCGTGCCCCAGGGCGGCCATAACAAAGTAGCCATCGACATTCTCACCACGACGGTGGAACAGGCCCTGAGCCAGAAGAAGAACAAGCACCGTAAATAATGAAACTTCCTCCACTCAGTCCAGACCAGAAAGCCGGATTGTATATCACCGTAAGCGTACATCTTGCGGTGATTATCGTTTTGCTTGCGGTCCGGATCGGGTATGAAGTCAAACGCGAAAACAGTTTTGTCCTGGATTTCAGCCAGCAGGAAGAGAAGGAGCGGCAGGAGCAGGTCGCCGAGTTGCAGGAAAAGGCGGCCGAAGACCTGGAACGCCTCCTGGCGGCCGCCCAGGCCATCCATTCCGGCGAGGTTCGCAACGTCGCCGTGGACCGGTCGGCCCTGAAGGACGACAAAGGCATCAATGCCGACGAACTCTACAAGGAGGCGGAGCGGCTGGCCCAGGAACTGAAGGACGGACAAAACCGCCAGGAGGAGGATCCCGACGCTTTTGCCGCCGCCCAGCCTGACAAGCAGGCCCCCCCAAAAAAAGAGGAAACGCGCCCCTACAGCGGCCCATCGGTCCTTTCCTGGAGCCTGGACGGGCGAAACGCCTCCCACCTTCCCATTCCGGCCTACCGCTGCTACGGGGCCGGAGAAGTCACCGTCATCATCACAGTCAACAACAGAGGGGATGTCGTGAACGCCAAGGTCGATGACAAACTGTCCGCTTCGGACGGGTGTCTTCGCACCTTCGCCGTTCGTGCCGCCCGCCTCTCCAAATTTTCGGCATCGGCATCGGCCCCGTCCCGACAGATGGGAACCATTACCTACGCCTTTATCGCACAATGATTTTTTTACTATCTTTGTGTTATGAAAGATAATGAACCCGTTTTAAGTGCAGACAAACTTCAAGGCATGTTGGGCCTGAAAGGATGGTTCGGAAAAGGAGTCACCCGGCTTGTCATGAAAGTCCTGGAAATTGACAAAGTCAATGCCACCCAGGCCAAGTATTCGGAAGATAACGCACCGGATTTTTCCAAGCACGTCCTGGAGGACATCGGCGTTCGTTACGAGATACCGGAAGGAGACTTGGACCGCATTCCGGCCGAAGGCGGCTTCATCACCGTGTCCAACCATCATTTCGGCAGCCTCGACGGCCTTATCCTCTGCGACACGGTTCTTCGCAAAAGGCCTGATTATAAACTGCTCACCACCTTCCTGCTATCCCTCATTCCCAATTTGAAAGAAGGATTTCTGCCGGTGGACAACCTGTCGGGAAAAACTGACGCCCGCAGCGTCAACAGCATCCGGGCTGCGCTCAAACACATCGCAGACGGAGGTGCCATCGGCTTTTTCCCGGCCGGAGAGGTGGCCACCTACCAAAAAAAAGATGCCCGCACGGCTGTCGGCAGCCGGCCCGTCATCGAGGACAAGCCCTGGGCTGCCAATATCATCAAACTGATCAAAAAGTCCGGCCTGCCGGTGGTGCCCATCTATTTTGACGGCACCAATTCCCGGAATTTCCACTGGCTGGGAAAAATTCACCGCCGGATCCGGACCGTCCGCCTCATCCACGAAGTGTTCAACAAAAAGGGGACGCTGGTGAAAGTCAGAATCGGCCAGCCCATTACAGCGGCCGAAATCGCCGGCATGGACATTGACACGCTGGGAGACTACCTCCGCAGCCGCACCTACGCGCTGGAAGCCAGATGCATTCCCGAAAAGAAAGTGGAGACGGCCCCGATGGAGCCCATCGCCCCCCAGGAAGACCCGTCCCTTGTCCGAGAGGAAATCGAGCGGATTCACGACCGTATCATTTTCGAATCCGGAGACTATCGCTGCTACCTCACGCCGTCCGGTGATATCCCTCACACGATGCGGGAACTGGCCCGCCTCCGCGAAATCGTGTTCCGCTCCGTTGGAGAAGGCACCGGAATGCCCCTGGACACCGATGTCTATGACAAGCATTACAAGCATCTGCTTCTATGGAATATTCCCAACGATGAGATTGCCGGAGCCTACCGGATTGGTGTCGGCAGGGATTTGATGGCCCTGCCGGGAGCCGAAAAGAACTTCTATACATCCTCCCTTTTCCAATTCAAGGAAAAGATCTTCCCGTATCTTCCTTTGGCCATGGAACTGGGGCGCACCATCATCCTGCCTCGCTACCAGCGGGACGTTTCCACGCTCAAACTCCTCCTGTCCGGCATCCTCACCGCCGCCGCCAAGGAAAAAGATGCCGAATACAGCATGGGGCCGGCCAGTATCAGCAATGACTTCCCCCCCTTCTACAAGAGCCTCATCTTCCATTACATGGAGAAGCACTGCAGTCTGGAAGACAGAGCCTCCTTCCTGACCCCCACGCATCCCTTCCAGCCGGATTTCCTTCGCGTGAATCCGGACCAACTCCTGGCTGCATGCCAATCCCTGGACGATGTGGACCGTCTTTTGAGCGCCTTGTCCGACGGCCGGTTCCGGCTCCCCGTCCTCCTCAGGAAATATGTCTCCTTCGGAGCCAAACTCGTGTGCTTCAATGTCGATCCCGACTTCCATGACTCGCTGGACGCTTTTGTGCTGATGAAGTTCAACCAAATGCCCGAAAACACCTTCCGGACCTTCTCGAAATTCCTCACCGAAAAGGAAATCGCCGACGTGAAAGCAAGAAATCAAAACAAGGATTAGATCCCGTGGACGAATCGAAAAAAGCCCGCCCAATCGGCGAGCTTTTTCGTAGCCCGGAGGGGAATCGAACCTCTATTTAAAGTTTAGGAAACTTCCGTTCTATCCGTTGAACTACCGGGCCGAAAAAAAGAGCGTCTTACTCGGCGCTCTTTTCAATGATCTGACGACCACGATAGTAGCCGCACTCGGGGCATACACGGTGATACATCACGGTAGCGCCGCAGTTGGGGCATACGCTCAGCGTGGGAACGGGAGCAAAGTCGTGCGTACGTCTTTTGTCTCTTCTCTGCTTGGAGAGTTTGTGTTTCGGATGTGCCATTGTTTATATCTTTTAATTGTTTTATTTGCTTTCAAAAAGTCCTTTCAGAGCGGCGAACGGGCTGTTCGAGGCAGCCTCCTCGTTCCCACGCTCCCTGCGACTCAGAAACCGGACGGTGTCGGGATTGCATTCCCCTTCCGGATGGACTCTTTGCAGGGGCAGTGATAGACACACATAGTCGTATACTGCCTGGCTCAAGTCCCAATCCACTTCCTCCTCACCAGGGGCGAGGACCTCGGAAGGATTTGCCTCCACGGGAATTACAACGGGTTCCAGGCAGCGGTTGCACGGAACGGTGACCATTCCCTGCAGATGGAGTACAGCCTCCACCTTTTGCATACCTTCCTTTGTAACCCGGATTTCCGCGTTTACATCGGCGTCCAGGATTTCGATATTGTCAAACTTATGAAAGAACTCTGTATCTGCATGAAAGCGAAATTTCCGCTCTCCTGCAGCCCAACCGTTCAAGGGGATGATAAAGGAATCCATATCCACAAAAACAGATTAAGGGGTGCAAAGATACAAATAATTTTCGGAAAATCAATCCTCCGTGGAAGAATTTCTCTTCCTGTCCAGCGGATCCAGTTGGATTTTACGCATGCGCATATGGTTGGGCGTAATCTCCACCAGTTCGTCTTCCTGAATATACTCCAAAGCCTCTTCCAGCGAGAACTTGATGGCCGGAGGAAGCACCACCTTCTCATCCGAGCCGGAAGCCCGCACATTGGTGAGTTTCTTGGTCTTGCAGATATTGATGTTGAGGTCTCTGTCGCGGGTGTGCTCGCCGACCACCTGGCCGCCATAGATTTCCTCGCCGGGTTCCACGAAGAAGCGGCCGCGGTCCAGCAGTTTGTTCATGGAATAGGCAATGGCCTCACCGGTTTCCAGGGATACCAGGGAGCCGTTGGTGCGCATTTCGATGTCGCCCTTGTACGGCTGATAGTCCTTGAAACGATGGGCTACCACGGCCTCTCCCTGCGTAGCGGTGAGGAGGTTGGAGCGAAGGCCCATCAGGCCGCGGGTCGGGATCTCAAACTCCAACAGCGTACGGTCTCCGCGGGGCTCCATCCGGATGAGCGCTCCCTTGCGGCGGGTGCTCAGTTCGATGGCGGCTCCCACAAACTGCTCAGGCACCTCGATGGAAAGTTCCTCAATGGGCTCGCAGCGCTGGCCGTTGATGGTCTTGTCCAGCACTTTGGGCTGTCCCACCTGCAGTTCGAACCCTTCGCGGCGCATGGTCTCGATGAGCACGGAAAGATGCAGCACGCCACGCCCGTACACCACGAAACTGTCGGCATTGATACCGGGTTTCACGCGCAGGGCCAGGTTCTTTTCGAGTTCCTTCTCCAGACGCTCCTTGATGTGGCGGGAGGTTACATATTTTCCGTCCTTGCCGAAGAACGGAGAGTTGTTGATCATGAACAGCATGCTCATGGTAGGTTCGTCCACGGCGATGGGCGGCAGGGCCTCCGGCGTTTCAAAATCGGCAATGGTGTCTCCGATTTCAAAGCCTTCGATGCCGACGACGGCGCAGATGTCGCCGCACTGGACCTCGTCCACGTTGGTTTTTCCGAGGCCCTCGAAGACCATGAGTTGCTTGATCTTGCTCTTTTCCACGATGTCGTAGCGCTTGCACAGGCTCACGGGCATGCCGGTACGGAGCGTTCCGCGGGTGATTCGGCCCACGGCAATGCGTCCCACGTACGGAGAGAATTCCAGGGAGGACACCAGCATCTGGGGCGTGCCTTCCCTCACCTCAGGGGCAGGAATCTCCGAGAGGATGGTATCCAGAAGGGCGGAAATGTCTCCCGTGGGCTTTTTCCAGTCCGTGGACATCCAACCCTGCTTGGCGCTGCCGTAGATGGTCTTGAAGTCCAACTGGTCCTCGTTAGCGCCCAGGTTGAACATCAGTTCAAAAACCTCTTCCTGGACTTCTTCCGGACGGCAGTTGGGCTTGTCCACCTTGTTGATGACGACGATGGGCTTCTTGCCCATTTCGATGGCCTTGTTGAGCACGAAGCGGGTCTGGGGCATACAGCCTTCGAAGGCATCGACCAGCAGGAGAACACCGTCGGCCATATTGAGGACACGTTCCACCTCGCCACCGAAATCGCTGTGGCCGGGCGTGTCGATAATGTTGATTTTAACGCCCTTGTACGTAACGGACACGTTCTTTGCCAGAATGGTGATGCCGCGTTCGCGCTCCAGGTCGTTGTTGTCCAGAATCAGGTTTCCCAGGTCTTCGGGTTTCCGGACAAGATTGGCCTGATAAATCATCCTGTCCACGAGGGTGGTTTTGCCATGGTCCACATGGGCAATGATGGCGATATTTCTGATATCCTGCATGGTATTTTCGATAAATCCTGCAAATATACGGATATTTTTTCACCCTCGCAAAAAACGGCTTTTCGCCCCTGGGCAGCCCTGCAAGGCCGATTCTTTCCTCCGCGGGAAGCGTTTTTTCCGTTTTATCCGTTTGACGGAAGTCCAAAATCGGCCTTTCAAGGGCATACAAGGCCAATTTTGAAATTAAACGTTTGTTCTTTTTTTACACGGATAAGTTTTATCAGTTTTGCACAGAAAAAAATGTAAAGTTATGAAACGATGGTTATTGTACTTGATTCCGTTACTCATGCTGGGAGCATGTGATCGGAGCGCTGGAATCGAAGTGGATTCCCGGGATCAGAATGGGAAAGTGTACCATGGCATGATCGAACTGGGAGAAAAACTGGACGATCCCTACACGGTGGAAAACATGCAGGAGGCCCTTGCCAAGGTGTATCCCACCAAGGCCGGCCGCATCGACATCAAAGCCACCGACCTCTATGTCCGTTTTCTGCCGAAAGACGACGGACAGTTAAACAGGCTCAAGACCCTGGACGTGTATCTGCTGGACCATCCGATGGACTATCGGATCGTCCGGGAAGGAGACTACTACCAGGATCCGGAAGTGGGAGACGACGCCATCACCTGGCAGTACGCCGTGGTGCCGCAGGATTTCATTTTCCCGGAAGACATCCGCTACGAACTGCTGGACGAATGTTTCATCGCCGAGCACGACCCGGCCACCCGGGCCGATGACGGCATCGACTGGATGCGGGTGGAAGAAGAGGCCTATCGGCTCACAGGAAATGAAGACCTGTGGATTCCCCGCACCAAAGGCGAGTCCCACGCGCCGGCAGGCCGGATTACCATTGAAGACCCGCTCTTCAGCGGAGGCAAGCCTTTCGGTGTGGCCGGCGTAAAGGTCGTATGCAACATTTTCGTAAAAATCGCCACCGCCTACACCGACCGCGACGGGTATTACCAAATGGGGAAAACCTTCTCGGGAGAACCGCGCTACCGGCTGGTTTTCCAGAATTCGAAGGGCTTCAACATCGGCATCAACCTCATCATCATTCCGGCCTCGGTGAGCACGCTGGGGAAAGGGAGTCCGGAAGGGATGGACGTGAACATCGACGCCGACAGCGACGGGGCCCTCTTCCGCCGCTGCGCGGTGAACAACGCCGCGTACGACTACTACTCCCGCTGCAAGGATTCGGACCTGGACCTCCCGGAACCGCCCAAAGACCTGCGGATCTGGATTTTCCCGGATCTTTCCTCCTCCAGCACCAGCATGCTGCACCACGGCGCTTTCCTGAGCGAAGACCTGCTCCAGGAGTACTTGGGAAAATACCTTATGATTATCCAGATATTCCTGCCGGACATCACCGTCGGGACCAAGGCGATGCGATATGAAGGCATCTACAGGATGACGGTGCATGAACTTGCCCATGCCAGTCACTACACCCAGGTGGGAGACAAATATTGGAATCCCTACATCCGCTATGTCATCAAGTCTTTCATCACCGAAGGCGGAGAGCCCTACGGGAGCGGAATCGCCAGCGGCTCCGGCTATTGTGAACTGGGAGAGATGTGGGGGTATTTCGTGGAATCCACCCTGTACAAAGACCGCTACGGCGGAGACCTCCCCATCTATGGCAACCGCTTCTGGTTCAAGCCCGACATCTTCTCCCATCTCTATGACCGGGGAGTCTCCCACAAAGAGATTTTCCGGGCGCTCACCAGTGACGTCACCACCATCGACGACCTCAAGGACAAACTCATTTCCCTGTATCCGGGAAGGGAAGAATTGATTGAGGAAATCTTCCAAGCCTATGGGAAATAAGCCTCTTCCGTTCATCAGGCCGGTCTGGGGGCTTCTCCTGGCCCTGGAGGTTGCATCCTGCTCCCTGGTCAGGGAAGACCGTACGGACTGCCCTTGTGAACTGACTGTGGAAATTCTCGGCCAGCCTTTGTATCCGGTATCGCTTTCCCTGACCGGAGAGGGCTTCCGGGAACAATGGGAGGTCCCCTGCGACACGGTCCTCCGGCTGAGCGTCCCCTCTCCCGGCGTCCAGTTGCTGGCCCTGGCAGGGGCCTCCCCGCCACAGGGTCATGCCGTCCACATTCCCGAAGGGTCCGACTGTCCCCCGCTGTACCTGCACACAGAATGGGTGGAAACAGGAAAGGACTCCGCCCGCGTGGCGGTCCGGCTGGAAAAGCACTTCTGCACGCTCTCCCTCCTTGTGGAAGGTCCGCCGGGGGACGGCGCCCCCCTGCAGGCCGATGTAAGGGGCTGCGTCGAGGGACTCACCTTCGAGGGAGAAGCCCTGAAAGGCCCTTTCTCCTGCCGGCTGGACCCCGGGAACAGCATCCGGCTTCCGCGCCAGCCCCCGGACGAGGAATTATGGCTGGACATTTGCATGCCGGAAGGGGTCGTCCGCTCCTTTGCCCTGGGCAACTACATGCTGGAAGCCGGCTACGACTGGACGGCCCCCAGCCTCCAGGACCTGTCCCTGGAAGTGAACCTCTCCGTAACCCATCTCAGCTTCGATATCGGCCGATGGACAAACGTCATTCCCCTGAGGGTGGAAATTTAGGGAACAAAATATTTGGAGTTTCAAAAAAAGTACGTATATTTGCAATCCCAAAACAAACGATGCGCGGATGGCGGAATTGGTAGACGCGCTACTCTCAGGAGGTAGTGTCCGAAAGGACGTGTCAGTTCGACTCTGATTTCGCGCACAAAAAAAAGACGGATTTTCTTCCGTCTTTTTTTTTGTTCCAGCCGGTTTCCCAGGCCTTAGAAATACATAACGGTTTGCTGTTCTACGGCGCTCAGAAGTTTGTTGGCGAGGGAGGAGACGCCGAAACGGAAGAGGCTCTTGTTCAGCCACTGCTCTCCCAGCACAGTGCCCACGATGGACATGTAGCAAACGGCATCCAGGGCCGATGCAATGCCGCCGGCGGCCTTGAAGCCCACTTTCTTTCCGGTGACTTCGTAATACTTACGGATGCTCTCGCACATGACGTATGCGGCCAGCGGGGTGGCATTCACCTTCACTTTTCCGGTAGAGGTCTTGATGAAATCGGCCCCGTTTTCCATGGCCAGGAAGGAAGCGTCGGCAATGGCTTCGGGGGTCTGGAGAAGACCGGTTTCCAGAATCACTTTCAGGATAACCGGGCGACCCAGTTCGGCGGCCACCTTGTCGATGCATTCGCGGGAAGCCTTGATTTCGGCCCCGGCGGCCTCATAGTCTCCGGCGAGGAAACTGTTCAGGGCCAGGACGATATCGATTTCATCGGCCCCGCCGCGGACGGCCAGTTCAATCTCATGGAGTTTCACCTCCAGGAAACTCTGGGACGTGGGGAAGCAGCCGGCCACCGTGGTCACATGGACATCCCTGCTTGCGCGGGCCGATGCCACTACGGAAGCGAAATTGGGATAGACACAAATGGAAGCGGGGAGCGGCCAGGAAGGATAATCCTTGGCAAAGGAATTCACCTTCTCCACCAGACGCCTGACGCTTGAAGGGGTATCTTCATTGGCCAGCGTAGTCTGGTCCATCAGACCGAAGCATTCTTTATATACTTTTTCAGAGGCAATGCCCTCCAGCCCTTCGGCGATAAGGGCCAGATGACGGTCAATAGCTTCTTTGTCAGGCGTATAGCCGTATTTGCTTGCAATAGACATAAATATTTATCCTTTTATTTGAATTGTAAAACCTTCGTCGATGAGCGGCTGCACAAGGGAGCGCATCTGATCTACCGTATATTTCTGAAGTTCCTTCATGGGCGTTTCCCGGGCGATGGTATAGACCATCACTTCGCGGGGCTTCACCTGCCGAACAATCTCCATCCAAGCCTCCACCCAGTCTTCCGAAGCCCAGCCGGGACCTTTCAGGAACATTGTCTGCAGCACGAATTTCCCCTGGAAACGGAGAAGACTCTGCACGACATCCTCCACGTGGTAGCGGCCGGCGGGCCGATTGACCAGCGCCACCTGGGCGTCTGTGGGGGCATCCAGTTTGAGAATGGCGTTGTCCACCTTCTGCAAGGCCCGGAAAACGGGTTCCTCCCCTGCCCGGGTGGCATTGGAAAGGACGGACACCTTGGCCGAAGGATAGTAGCGGTCCCTGAGTTCCAGCGTAAGGTCGATGATGGCGGGGAATTCCGGATTGAGCGTAGGTTCGCCGTCTCCGGAAAAAGTGATGGAATCAATGGGCGTTCCCGCGGCCCGGCAGGCCGACAACTTGGCCTCCAGCGCCTCCCTGACATCGCTCTCCGAAGGGAGGGTGCGGTCTCCGAGGCCGTCCTTGTTCCAGCCGCACTCGCAGTACACGCAGTCGAAATTGCACACCTTCCCCTGCTGAGGCAGCAGATTGATTCCCAGCGAACTGCCCAGCCGGCGGCTGAAAATGGGGCCGAAAACAGTGGTCTCGCGCATCATAGGCGGTGGGATTTGCTTTGTGCGGTCAGACGCTCTCCGCAGGATGAAATAAACACCAGGCCGGGGTTTTTGCCCGGTTCCAGGGTACCCAGCGTGTCTTCCTTTCCCAGGAAACGGGCGCCGTTCAGGCAGGCCCATTCCAGCAGTTGCTCCAGCGGAACCTCCGGGAAAGCCTGCTGGAGGCAGTAGAGTTCATCCACCATGCAAAGCGCATCGTTGGACGACAGAGAATCGGTGCCCACGCAGATGGGAATGCCGCTTTCGCGCATCACGGGAATGGGCGGAAGCATCCGGTGGATGAAAAGGTTGGAGAGCGGGCACACGGCCAGGAAGGGCTCCGAAAGCACTTTCTTGGCCTTTGCCGCACCCTCGGCCGTCAGGCAGCATTCATGCACCAGGAGGACATGCCCCGGAACGGGAGCCCGGAGCCCTCCGGCGAGTAGCCGGTCCAGGAAATACTCCAGGGAAGAGGTGCCCGTTACAGGGGGCGTGGGGATGCCGTTGGCCTTCCGGTTGTCCCACATGGGGCCGCGGCCCAGGCGCATCATCTCTTCCTCCTCCTCCGATTCTTCGCTGTGGAAGGACAGATATCCGCTTTCGAGGCCCGCCATGGAAGAGGCGGTTACCAGTTGCGGACTCATGGTATAGCAGGAATGCGGCGTAGGGGCGGCATCCAGACCCAGGGCCTGCGCTTTCTCCTGCAGGGCGCGGACAGAGCGCATGACTTCCTGGCATTCCGCCGGCTGGGCGCCGAACACCTCCAGGAAAGTACGGGTGTACATGGGATGGGCGGCCTTGACGGCGAAAGAGTCGTCACAATTGGAGATATCGGCCATGGCCACGACCCCCTGCTCCCACATCCCGTCCATGGCCTCTTGGAGGGAGGCCAACTTCTCTTCCGGGGAGGAAGTGTCCCTGAGGGCATTGATCTGGTCGATAAACCCGGCCATGCCCGTCCCCTTGCGGAAGAGGCCTTTCATATAGGACAGTTCCACATGGCAGTGGGCGTTCACAAAGCCGGGGACGATGGCGCCGTCCAGCAGCGCCTCGCCTTCCTCGCAGGGGCCGATACGGCGGATGGTTCCATCCTCCTCCACCTCCACGAAGGCGTTCAGAAGCGGCTCACTTGCGGTGAGCGTATAGACATATTTTGCAGCGAAGCGTCTCATAATGAATCCCTTACGAAAAGCAAAGAATCCGGATGGGGAACAGGAAGGGAATCCTGAGGGACTTCCAGATGCATCGTATCCCCGAGGAAACGGAGCGGCAGGGAGTCCACCGCGCGGCCGCGGGGATGGGGAAGGGTGGTATCCCGCTGGAGGTGATAGATGGCCATCATCTTCTTGCGCCAGTTCTCGGCATCCAGCAGGGCGCTCACTTCGTCAATTTCTCCGTCCAGCCGTTTGCCCACGTTCTGCATGACTTTTTCCAGACGGGTCGGATCTTCCAGGTAATACTCCAGGCTGCTGAGGAAATCGTCCGTGTCGTAGCCGTAAGATTCGAAGATCCCTTCATACACGAGGGAGGTGTCGGCCTGTGTTTTCAGGGCCGGATTTTGCTTGATCTGCTGGTCCTGGATGAGGATTTCGTACATGATTCCCTCCATGTCCTCACGGGAGATGCGCCGCGGCCCGCAAGAGACCGCGACAAACATCAGCAGTGCGATATAGAGGATTCTCTTCATTAGCGGAGGGTGGCGCCAAATTCTCCCTGGAGGGTGCTGAGGACACGCTCGATGGTCTTTTCCACCTCGGTGTCGGTAAGGGTGCGCTCGGGATCCTGCAGCACGAAATTCAGGGCGTACTGCTTCTTGCCGGCAGGGATTTTCTCTCCGCGGTACACATCGAAGAGGGTGACGCTTTTGATGAGTTTCTTTCCGGCCCGGACGGCGGCCTTGCGCACATCGGCATAGGCGACGCCCTCGTCCAGGAGGAGGGCCAGGTCTCTTCTCACCTCGGGGAACTTGGGCAGTTCCTTGAAGGAGAACTTGTCCCGCTTGATGAGGGAGAACAGGACTTCCCAGTTGATTTCGGCCGCAAAGACAGGCTGCTTGATGCCGAAACGCTTGCAAAGGGCCGGGTGCATGGTGCCCACGGTGGCCAGGAGTTTGGGTTCCTTGCCGGGCAGGCTGTAGGTGATGCCCTCGGAGAAGATATCGGCCGGGGCCGATCCCATCTGGAGGGAGGAGACATCGATCCGGTAACGGGCCATCAAGGCCTCCACATAACCCTTGAGTTGGAAGAAATTGGACTTCTGGGCCGGGCTGCGCCATACCTTGTCGGGCGTTCCGCTGAGGAAGAGGGAGAATGCGCGGTGCTCCTCATAACTGGCGAGGGTGGTGCCGTCCCCTTCTTCCAGGCGCTGATAAACGGAACCGTACTCGAAGAAGCGCAGCGACGTAGCCTGCCGGTTCAGGTTGTAAGCCACCACCTCCAGGCCGTTCAGAAGGAGCGTCTGGCGCATCACGTTCAAATCCTGGCTCAGGGGGTTCACGATGTGGACGCAGCGGATTGCCGGGAAGGTTTCCAGTTTGGTATAGTAGTCTTCCTTGGTGAGGGAATTGTTCATGGTTTCCACGAAGCCATTGGCGGCCAGCCAGTTGGAGATGGCATTGCGGGTGGCTTCCGGATCCGGCTGGGCCGAAGGATTCACGCTCATCCGGAGGTTCTGCGGCAGTTCGATGTTGTTGTAGCCGTAGATACGGAGAATCTCTTCCACCACATCGCATTCGCGGGTGACGTCCACCATATAGGTAGGGGCCGCCACCAGGGCGCCGCCGTCCTTCTTCTCCACGAACTCATAATTGAGGCTTTCCAGAATCTTTTCGATGGTGGCGTGGCCGATCTTCTTGCCGATGAAATGCTCGATCCGCGTATAATCCAGTTGGATGCGGGCGCGGCCGATGGGTTCCGGATACACCTCCTGAACCTTGCCGACAACCTGACCGCCGGCCGTTTCCAGGATGAGGAGGGCGGCCCGCTTGGCGGCGTACAGGGCGGCCTCGGGGTCGGCTCCGCGCTCGAAACGGAAACTGGCATCGGTGGAGAGGGTCTGGCTCTTGGCGGTCTTGCGGATGCTCACGGGGTCGAAATAGGCGCCCTCGATGAACACGTTCACGGTGCTTTCCGAGACACCGGAGTCCTCACCGCCGAACACGCCGGCAATGCACATGGGGCCTTCGGCATCGGCAATGACCATGTCACAGGCGGCCAGTTTGCGCTCCACGCCGTCCAGGGTACGGATGGGTTCCCCTTCGGCTGCCCGGCGCACGATCACCTTGCCACCGCGGACCTTGTCGGCATCGAAGGTGTGCAGGGGCTGGCCGGTCTCGAAAAGGACGAAATTGCTGATATCCACCACGTTGTTGATGGGCTTGAGGCCGATGGACAGCAGGCGCTCCTGCAGCCACTCGGGGCTGGGGGCCACCTTGACACCCTTCACGGTGATGCCGCAATAGCGGGGAGCGCCCTTGGAATCCAGGACCTCCACCGGCATGGCCTCGCCCGTTCCCTCGCGGAAAGCCTCCACGGAAGGGATGCACAGTTCGCAGGGGAGGTCGCGGCTCTTCAGATAGCCGTAAAGGTCCCGTGCGACACCGATATGGGACGCGGCGTCAATGCGGTTGGCCGTAATCTCATATTCAATGACGGCCGATTTCTCCAGGCCCAGATACTGCTCGGCCGGCGTGCCGGGGACGGCATCCTCCGGAAGCACCATGATGCCGGCATGGCTGGAGCCGATGCCCAGTTCGTCCTCGGCGCAGATCATACCGAAACTTTCCACACCGCGGATCTTGGACTTCTTGATTTTGAAATCACCGGGAAGGACAGCCCCGATCCGGGCGAAGAGCACCTTCTGCCCGGCCGCCACGTTGGGCGCGCCGCAAACCACCTGGACGGGCTCTGCCGAGCCGTCGTTCACGGTGGTCACATGCAGATGGTCGCTGTCCGGATGGGCCTCGCAGGTGAGCACCTGGGCCACCACCACGTGATCCAGCCCGCGGTCCTGTACCTCTACGGAATCCACTTCAATGCCGATGGATGTCATGGCCTCGGCCACCTGCCCGGGCGTAAGGTCACATTTCAAATACGCTTTTAACCAGTTGTAAGAGAGTTTCATTGTATATCTTCTAACTTAAACAAGGCCTCAACAAAAGCCTTCTTGTCAAATACTTTCAAATCGTCTATCCCTTCGCCGATGCCCAGGAACTTGATGGGGAACTTGAAACTGTCCACGATGCCCACCACCACGCCGCCCTTGGCGCTGCCGTCCAACTTGGTTACGGCGAGGGCCGTCACATCCGTGGCCTTGGAGAACTCCTTGGCCTGGACAAAGGCATTCTGCCCGGTGGACCCGTCCAGGACCAGCAGGACCTCGTGCGGGCCGTCCGGCACCACGCGACGGATGACATTGCGGATTTTGGTGAGTTCGTTCATCAGGTCCACCCGGTTGTGAAGGCGGCCGGCGGTGTCGATGAGGACGACATCGGCCCCTTTGGCCACGGCGCTTTTCACGGTGTCGAAGGCGACGGAGGCGGGGTCCGCCCCCATGGGCTGCTTCACGATATCGGCACCGGCGCGCTCCGCCCAGACGGTGAGTTGTTCCACCGCCGCGGCACGGAAGGTGTCGGCCGCCCCCACCACCACTTTCTTTCCCTGCCGGGTGAGCATGGCGGCGAGTTTGCCGATGGTCGTGGTCTTCCCCACTCCGTTCACGCCCACGATGAGCATCACATAGGGTTTCTTGGAAAAATCGAAGGCCTGGACCGGGGCGTCGTCCTCCCCGATGAGGGAGGCAATCTCTTCCCGGATGATGGCGACGAGCTCTTCCATATTCACGTACTTGTCCCGCTCTACACGGTCTTCGATATTCTCGATGACCTTGAGCGTGGTCTCTACGCCCATGTCGGAGCCCAGGAGAGCCTCCTCCAGCGCATCCAGCACATCGTCATCCACCTTGGACTTGCCGGTGATGGCGCGCCCCAGTTTCTGGAAGAAGTTCAGGTTGGTCTTTTTGAATCCTTTGTCGAATATTCCCATAGACTGCAAATATACACATTTTGCGGGCAGAAAACAACAAAAAGCCACCCCTTGCGGAGTGGCTTTTTTACAATTCGGCGGGAGAATTATTTCTTGTTGAAGAATTCTTTCTCTTTGCCTTCTTCCACCAGCTGCTCTACGAAAACGTAGGCACCGGTCTTGGGGCTCTTTTCCATACGGATGACCTTCACCATGTGCTTTGCACCGGCTTTTGCATCGAAGGTTGCAACTGCTTTCTTTGCCATAGTTCAAATGATTTATTTAATCTCACGGTGGAGGGTTACTTTCTTGAGGTACGGGTTGTACTTCATTCTCTCAAGACGGTCGGGGGTGTTCTTCTTGTTCTTGGTGGTGATGTAACGGGACATACCGGGAACACCGCTGGCCTTCTGCTCCGTGCACTCCAGGATGACCTGCACCCTGTTTCCTTTCTGTTTCTTTGCCATAATTCTTAAGGATTAAAAGGGTTAAACAAGGTTTACGTATCCTTTCTCCTGAGCAGCCTTGAGGGTGGCATCGAGACCGTTCTTCTCGATGATACGCATACCCTTGGTGGTCACTTTCAGGGTGATGAAACGCTGTTCGCTCTCGGACCAGAACTTTTTGGTCTTGAGGTTGAGGGAGAAGTCGCGCTTGGTGCGCAGCTTGGAATGGGCGACATTGTTGCCGATCATTCTCTTCCTACCGGTTATCTGACAAACCTTTGACATAATATTTACTTTTTTAATTGTTACTTGTTTGGGGTGTTAAACGATTTTGAGAAACCGTTTCCACCGGATGCTTTTGGGGAAGCTTTTGCTTGCATCTGTTGAAAGCCAGATGATGGACGGGGTGCCGACGATATGGTCTTCCGGGACGAATCCCCAATAACGGGAATCCAGGGAATTGTGGCGGTTGTCGCCCATCATGAAGTAATAGTCTTGCTGGAAAGTGTACGTAGCGGCAATCTCTCCGTTGATGCGGATCTGCCCTTCTTCCACGGACAGGGTGTTGTGCTCATAGTCCCGGATAATGCGCTCGTAAAGAGGCAGGTTATCCATATCCAGAGCCACGGTGGCCCCTTTGCGGGGAATCCAGATCGGGCCGTAGTAATCGCACGTCCAATCCTTGCAGTACGGGAAGACGGCAACCTGGGCACCGGCGGGGTATCTCTCCAAGTTGGGTTTCACCTCCACGACAGTCTGGATTTTCTGAATCTCTTCCAGCATCTTTTCCGTCAGGGGCATCATGGGATAGCCGGGGAGACGGGAATCGAAATACAATTCGCTGAGATTGAGACCCAGTTCCTCCAACTTGAGTTGGTTGATGCGGGAACCGCTGGTGACGACCCTGTACGTAAGCTGCTTTCCGGGATAGTCGGGCTCCGGCTCTCCGTTCACCCATACGCGGCCTTCCCGGACCTCAAGCGTGTCACCGGCGACGGCGACGCAACGCTTGACATAGTGGTCCTTCTTGTCGGCCGGACGGACGATGACGGGGCCATTTTCCCGGATGGCCTGCTCCCTTCCGACGGCGCGTACCCAGGCGTAGTAATCGTCTGCGGGACGGCGGGTCAGGACAGTGTCACCATTGGGGAAGCCGAAAACCACGATGTCTCCCCTCCTGACCTCACGGAAGCCCTTTAAGCGGCGGTATTTGTTCTGGATGAGCGTGGAATAACTCTCATGACCAAATGCCCGGTTGTGCGTGAAGGGGATGGTGAGGGGCGTCTGGGGGACGCGCGGCCCGTAAGTGAGCTTGGACACGAAGAGATGGTCTCCGGTGTACAGCGTACTTTCCATGGAGGAGGAAGGAATCTTGAAGGCCTGGAAGAAGAAGATATTGATGAAGGTGACCACGACGACGGCGAAGATGATGGCATCCAGCCAGTCCAGCCACACATTGTGCTTCTCACCGGGGGCATATTCCTTCTTCCAGAAGAGCCACTTCACCTTCTTGGTAATGAGAAGGTCGAAGATGATGCCGAGTCCGAGAAGCCACCAATAGTTTCCGAGCCAGATCACCCACGCGATATAGAGCAGGGACCAGAATCCCAGCTTACACCACTTGTTTTGGATGATTTCCTTCCAGCTCACGGGGCAAAGACTACTTTACAGATTTCACGATAGCCTCGAAAGCCTGAGGATTGTTCATGGCAAGGTCGGCGAGAACTTTGCGGTTGAGACCGATGTTCTGCTTGGCGAGACGTCCCATGAGCTGGGAGTAGGTGAGACCGTACTGACGGGCGGCAGCGTTGATACGCTGGATCCACAGGGAACGGAACTCGCGCTTCTTGGCCTTGCGGTCGCGGTAGGCGTAAGTGAGACCTTTCTCGTAGGTGTTCTTTGCAACTGTCCAGACATTCTTGCGGGACAGGAAATTGCCGCGGGTTCTGGAAAGAATCTTCTTGCGGCGTGCCCTTGAGGCAACAGAATTAACTGATCTAGGCATAAATTTTTACGATTTTGGAGGCAGTGGCATCCGGCGGCAGGCCGATGATGCGCTTGGGACTGCGTTCCAGTTAAACATGAATTACATGACCAGGAGTTCCTTCACGCGTGCGAGGTCCACCTTTTCCAGAATGGAGAAGTGATCCAGATTGCGTTTCTGTTTCTTGGTCTTCTTGGTGAGGATGTGGCTGTGGTAAGCGTGCTTCCTCTTGATCTTTCCCGATCCGGTAAGCGTAAAGCGCTTTTTGGCACCGGAGTTGGTTTTAAGCTTTGCCATTGTGTTAAACAATTAATAATTATACATATAAGGTTACACCTTATTTCTTTTTGACAGGAGCGAGCATCATGGTCATCCGCTTGCCTTCCAGGGTGGGCATGCTTTCCGCCCGGCCGAATTCTTCCAGTTCCACAGCGAAGCGCAGCAGTTGTTTCTCTCCCTGCTGGGCAAACTGGATGGAACGTCCGCGGAAGAAGATGGAGGCCTTCACCTTGGAACCTTCCTTCAGGAACTCCTCGGCATGCTTGAGTTTGAACTGGAAGTCATGTTCGTCGGTGTTGGGGCCGAAACGGATTTCCTTGATAACAATCTTCGCAGCGTTGGCTTTCATCTCCTTGGCCTTCTTCCTCTGCTGGTACAAATACTTCTGGTAGTCCAGAATCTTGCAAACCGGGGGATCTGCCTTGGCGCTGATTTCCACCAGGTCCAGTTCCAGCTCTTCGGCCAGGGAAAGGGCCTTGCTAAAAGGATAGATTCCCTGCTCGGGGATGTTATCTCCGACCAGACGGACCTGCGACGCAGTGATTTCACGGTTGATCCTCAGGGCGTTCTCGTCCTTCTGGACACCTTGCTGCTGCACAGGCTTTTTCTTTTTGAGACCAGCGGGTCTCGGTTTGAAAGGCGTTGCGATAGTACTCTCTCCTTTAAAACGTTAAACTTACTGGGCCAGTTCATCGGCCACAGCCTTGTGGACGTACTCCACAAACTGCGGCACACTCATGGAACCCTGGTCCTCGGCTCCACGGCGTACGGAGACGGATTCCTCCGCCTGTTCTTTTTCTCCGACGATGACCAGCAGCGGCACTCTCATAAGGGAAGTCTCACGGATTCTCTTACCAAGCGTCTCGTTACGGTCGTCGATAGAGGCGCGAATTTCGGAATTATTTAGCAGATTTACAACTTTTTTCGCATAATCTGCATATTTTTCGCTCACAGGCAGCACTTTAACCTGGTCGGGGTGCAGCCAGAGCGGCAGGTGACCGGCGGTGTGCTCCAGCAGCACGGCGACGAAACGCTCCAGCGAACCGAAGGGAGCGCGGTGAATCATCACAGGGCGTTTGCGGGAACCGTCGGAATCGACATATTCCAGTTCGAAGCGCTCCGGGAGGTTGTAGTCCACCTGAATGGTGCCGAGCTGCCAACTGCGGCCGATGGCGTCCTTCACCATGAAGTCCAGTTTGGGGCCGTAGAAGGCGGCTTCACCGGTTTCAATCACATAGGGAAGGCCCTTTTTCTTGGCGGCATCGATGATGCCCTGCTCGGCCTTGGCCCAGTTCTCGTCGGAGCCGATGTACTTGGACGGGTTCTTGGGGTCGCGCAGGGAAACCTGGGCGGTGAACTTGTCGAATTTCAGGGTCTTGAACACATAGAGGATGAGGTCGATCACTTTTTCGAACTCTTCCTGCAGCTGGTCCTGACGGCAGAACAGGTGGGCGTCGTCCTGGGTGAAACTGCGCACGCGGGTGAGGCCGTGCAGTTCACCGGACTGCTCGTAGCGGTAAACCGTGCCGAACTCGGCGAAACGCAGGGGAAGGTCACGGTAAGAACGCGGGGAACTGCGGAAAATCTCGCAGTGGTGCGGGCAGTTCATGGGTTTGAGGAGGTATTCCTCCCCTTCCTGCGGAGTATGGATGGGCTGGAAGGAATCCTTGCCGTACTTGGCATAGTGGCCGGAAGTCACGTACAGTTCCTTTCCGCCGATATGGGGCGTCACAACGGGCAGATAGCCGTATTCGGCCTGTTTCTTGGCCAGGAAGGCCTGCAGGGTGTTGCGAAGGGCGGCGCCGCGGGGCAGCCACAGGGGAAGGCCTGCACCCACCCGCTGGGAGAAGGTGAACAGTTCCATTTCCTTGCCGATCTTGCGGTGGTCGCGCTTCTTGGCCTCTTCCAGGACCTGCAGGTACTCGGTGAGCATGCTGGCCTTGGGGAAGGTGATGCCGTAGATGCGGGTGAGTTGCTGGCGCTTTTCGTCACCTCTCCAGTAGGCGCCGGCAAGGGACAGGACCTTCACAGCCTTGATGACCTCCGTATTCTTCAGGTGCGGTCCGCGGCACAGGTCCGTGAATGCGCCGTTGGTATAGTAGGTGATGGTGCCGTCTTCCAGTTCGGAGATAAGCTCCTGCTTGTACTGGTCACCCTTCTCGGTGAAGTACTTCATGGCGTCGGCCTTGGAGACCTCGATGCGGCAGAAATCCTGCTTCTGGCGGGCCAGTTCCAGCATCTTGTTCTCGATGGCCTTGAAATCCGCGTCCGTGAGGGTGCGGTCTCCCATGTCCACGTCATAATAGAAGCCATTCTCGATGGCCGGGCCGATACCGAACTTCACCCCCGGGAACAGGGCCTCGAGGGCCTCTGCCATCAGGTGGGAAGAACTGTGCCAGAACACTTTCTTGCCCTCGTCGTCCTCCCATTTCAGCAGACGCACGGAGCAGTCTTCGGTGATGGGACGGGTGAGGTCGATGGTGGTTCCGCGGGAAGTTTCGGGCTCTGAAGGGTATTTCACCTGGACAGCCAGGACCTGCTCTGCCAGACGCGGGCTGATGCCCATGGCAATGTCATAACCGCTGACGCCGGATTCATACTGGCGCACACTTCCGTCGGGGAACGTAATGTTGATCATAATGTTTTGAGTTTATTACTTACAAATGTCTTTCACTCGCTATTGTACGAATAGCCCGCAAATATACGAAATTTTTATGTATCTTTGTATGTCGTGAAAGGGAAATTGGATAATACCACCCTCTGGAACGAGGCTGCCAAGGCGGGCGCCCTGCTGGGCCTCGTCTCCGTCTCCTGCCTGGTCCTGAAGGAACTGGCCGGGATGAGCGGATCGGCCTTCCTCGTGCAGGCCGCGGTCGTCATTCTCTGGTCCGTGGAGTTCTTCGGCTGCATCCTTCTGATGAAAAAAGTCCAGTTGGACCTCCGGGACAAGTACGAAAACGTCAAGATGGAAGACACCTTCCGGCTGGGACGGCGGGCGGCGGCGCTGTCGGGGCTTCTGCTTGCATCGGCCCAGGCCCTCATCATCCTCTACATGCCCCAGAAAACCATGGACACCCTGGTGAGCGACATTTCGCAGGCCATGAGCATGACATCGTCCCAGAAGGAGCAGGTGGAAGGGATGCTGGACAAGATGCCCCTGTACACCTTTGTGTTCCAGTGGCTCTACTGCTTCCTGTACGGAACGGTCCTTTCCAGCATCATGTCCCGTTACATTTTTTTACAGAAACTGTTCGGCGGCCCGTTCGACGGGCCCCAAGACAATGACAATACCCCTGACCAACAATAGTTTATGGACCTGTCAATCATCATTCCCCTATACAACGAGGCCGATTCCCTCCCGGAACTGAAGGCCTGGATCGACCGTGCCCTGGCAGATTTCACCTACGAAATCTGGTTCGTGGACGACGGCTCCACCGACGGCTCCTGGGACGTCATCCAGAAAATGGCCGGGGCCGACGTCCACGGCATCCGCTTCCGTCGGAACTATGGCAAATCGGCCGCCCTCTATGAGGGATTCGCCGCCGCTTCGGGAGACATCGTGGTCACCCTGGACGCAGACCTGCAGGATTCCCCGGAGGAGATTCCGGAAATGGTCCGCATGATCCGCGAAGACGGATACGACCTGGTCTCCGGCTGGAACCAGCACCGGAAAGACAACGCCCTTACCAAGAACCTCCCCTCCAAACTGTACAACTGGACGGCCCGGAAGGTTACCGGCATCAAACTGCACGACATGAACTGCGGCATCAAGGCCTACCGGAAAGACGTCGTCAAGAACATCGAGGTTTACGGGGAAATGCACCGTTATATCCCCTACCTGGCCAAGAACGCCGGATTCGGCAAAATCGGCGAGAAGCGCGTCCATCACCAGAAACGCAAGTACGGGAAATCCAAATTCGGCATGGACCGCTTCGTGAACGGCCTGCTGGACCTGATGAGCCTGTGGTTCCTGTCCCGCTTCGGCGGCAAGCCCATGCACTTTTTCGGGACCAGCGGCATCCTCATGTTCCTGACAGGTTTCGTGATGACAGTCTGGATCATCGTCGCCAAACTGATCCACCAGGCACAGGACATCAAGTTCCGTGCGGTCACGGACCAGCCGCTCTTCTACCTGGCCCTCGTGGCCGTGGTGCTGGGCGTCATGCTGTTCCTGGCCGGCTTCCTCGGAGAACTGGTGTCCCGGAATGCCTCGGAAAGGAACGCATACCAAGTGAAAGAACGTTTTTAACCACTAAACCCTAAATAGTTATCGTTATGAAAAAGTATGTTGCTGAATGTCTGGGTACCTTCGTACTCACGTTCCTGGGCTGCGCATCAGCCATGTTCATCGGTTGCGGCGAGCCTGCCGGCGTAGTGGGCGTTGCCATCGCCTTCGGTCTCACGGTCGTTGCCATGGCCTACACCATCGGCGGCGTCAGCGGTTGCCACATCAACCCCGCCATCACCCTGGCTGTCGCCCTGAGCGGCCGCATGAGTTGGAAAGACGCCTGCGGCTACTGGGTGGGACAACTCATCGGCGGTATCATCGCCGGTGCCTGCCTGCTCCTGGTTGCCAATGTCGTGGCTGCTCCGGATCTCACCGGTGCCCTCGGCTCCAACGGAGTCGCCAATGCCGGCGGCGTAGGTGGCGCTTTCCTCGTGGAGGTCATCGCTACCTTCCTCTTCGTGCTGGTCGTCCTGGGAACCACTGATTCCAAGATCGGTGCCGGCAACCTGGCCGGTCTCGCCATCGGCCTCACCCTCATCCTGGTCCACCTGGTGTGCATCAACCTCACCGGTACTTCCGTGAACCCGGCCCGTTCCATCGGCCCCGCCATCTTCGCCGGCGTCCAGGCCCTCAAGGATGTCTGGGTATTCATCTGCGCTCCGCTCGTGGGCGGTGCCCTCAGCGCCCTCTGCTGGAAGTACTTCGCTCCTGCCAAGTAGCCTCCCGGGGTGGCCTTTTGGGCAAACCTTTATAGGTAGCCCTTATGGGCAGCCCTCCGGGTGGCAGCTAACTTTCTGATTATCAACGAATAACGTATAATCCTCTGCGCTTTTTGCGCAGAGGATTTTGTTTAACACATTGATTCACAAACACTTCGCAGCCACCAGAAAAGAGGAGCGGCAAACGAAAAAGGGGGCAACAAATTTCCGAGCAGCATGGGGCCCGACTGGAAAGGGCTGCCGATAAATGAAACACGTCAGAAAAGGGGATCCAGAAAACGCAGGAAGGCCCGATAGGGCTTGTGGATGCCCCGGGCGACGCTCTCTCCGGGCTGCACCTGATAGGACTGCTCCTGCAGGTCCAGGAAATGCAGGGTGTACTCCCGGGCAAAAGGGGCGTCGTAGATAAACAGGGCCGCCTCCTTATTGATGTGGAAACTGCGTTTGTCCAGATTGATGCTGCCGATACAGGTAAAGTTGCCGTCCGACACGAAAGCCTTGGTATGGTCGTACTTTTTCGTGAAAAGAAAGACAGGTATGCCGGACGCCAGCAACTGCTCGAAATAGTCTCGGGAGAGTTCGTTCATAAAGCCCCAGTCGCAACGTTCCGGGAGGAGCAGACGCACATCCACACCCCGGGCCGATGCCGCCTTCATCTCGGCAAGGATGCTTTCGGGAGGACAGAAATACGGGGTCTGGATGTAGAAATATTCCCTGGCCTCCCGAAGCGCCCGGACATAAAGGGCTTCGGCCGATGCCCCTTTCTCCGACGTAATCACCTGAACCTGAACGGGGCCGTCAGCCGAAGGAATAATAGTGTCCGGATAAAGGGTCGAAAGGAGCACTGCAGCAGCCGGACCTTCCACCCTCACCTGGGTGTCGTTCCATTGAACGGACTCCATGCAAAGGTTCATTCCGCCCGTATAGCCAATGCGATTGTCAATCACGGCGATTTTGCGGTGGTCCCGCATGGAAAAAATGGCACCGACAGACTGGAAAGGGCCCATCTTCTCAAAATCATGGACAACCCGTACCTCTGCGCCGGCCTTGCGAAGGACATCATAATAGGCTGCAGGGGCCGATGGCGTAATCAGATTGTCAAAAAGGACGCGCACCCTAATGCCTTCCCTGGCTTTGGCGGCGAGGGCGTCACGAACCACACGACCGGCCGAATCCGTACTGAACCAGTAATACTCCATGTCAACGCTCTCACGGGCCGATGAAATATCGGCAACAAGGGAAGAGATGAATTCGTTTCCACTCCGAATAACCCGGAGCCGGTTGCCGCCCGTGAGCGCATGTTCCTGCCCCCATAACGGGAAACAGCAGAAAATCAGCAATATGACATACACTCTCTTCATTCGCATTACAAATTTATAACAAATCTTCGAAAGATTCTTCACTTCGTTCAGAATGACAGCCAACAATCTCTTTCCAAAAACCACAACAACCGCAACGTCTTCTAACCCCCTCCTTTTCGGAGCGAAGCGACCAACCACACTTTCGGAGCGAAACAATTACCCACCCCCTCGGAACGAAGCGACCAACCACACCTTCGGAGCGAAGCAATTACCCACTCCCTCTCGGAGCGAAACGACTAACCACCCTCTCGGAGCGAAGCAATTACCCATCCCCCTCGGAGCGAAGCGACCAACTCCCCTTCCCCGAGGGAAGGGGTTGGGGGATGGGGACACGTTGACAGCGGTAGCTGCGGTTCTTCGAATCGAGTAGGAGGTAAACGAAAGTAATGGAGTTTATCTCCTACTTTCGTTTACCGACCTCTCACACCACCGTACGTGCCGTTCGGCATACGGCGGTTCCTCATATTCTGTGCAATTGAACATAGT